>JACCDS010890936.1_pt1 | contig 12646 bp, 12 predicted proteins | sample 7446441 | NCBI WGS metagenome assembly JACCDS01 (sample SAMN15323445, study PRJNA562643) | freshwater metagenome | isolation source: river surface water | place: USA:Blue River Watershed | collected 2017-08-17
CGGTGGCAGCGAACGCATCCCGCGTCAGGTTCTCCGGCGCCTCGCCGCCCGCGCGGCAGGCCACGTCGTCCTCGATGCGGATGCCGCCATAACGTGACAGTCGCTCGACGGCGGCCCAGTCCACATGGCCGGCGTTCTTCGACGCGCGCAGCTCGCGCAGCAGCATCGGGATGAAGTACAGCCCCGGCTCGATGGTGACCACCATGCCGGCCTGCAGCGGGCGGGTCAGGCGCAGATAGCGGTGGCCGGCGGGCTTGGCGGCCACGCCGCCCGTCTCGCTGGCCATGAAGCCGCCGACGTCGTGCACCTGCAGGCCCAGCAGGTGGCCAATGCCGTGCGGGAAGAAGGGCTTGGTGACGCCCTCTTCCACCATGGCTTCCTCGCTCATCTTGACGATGCCGGCGTTGCGCAGCAGGCGTGCCGTGCGGCGGTGGGCGCTGAGGTGGATGTCGCGGTAGTCCACGCCTTCGCGCACCTCGTCGACGAGGCCCAGTTGCTCGACCTCCATCGCCGCGATCAGCGCGGCGAACTCGTCGTGGCCCGCGACATTTGTATTGGCCCAGGTGCGCGTGATGTCGCTGGCATAACCGTTGACCTGAGCACCAGCATCGATGAGGAAGCTGCGCGACTCGGCCGGCGGGCGCTCGTCCTGGTACTGGTAGTGCAGCACGGCCGCGTGCTCGTTGAGGCCGATGATGTTGGTGTAGGGCAGGTCGCGGTCGGTGTGGCCGCTGGCGACGAGGTAGGCGCGGTGGATGGCCGCCTCGCTGCCGCCGGCGAGAAAGGCCTGGTGCGCGGCCCGGTGCGCCGGCACGGCGCGCTGCTGGGCGGCGCGCATCTGCGCCAGCTCGTAGGGCGTCTTCACGCCGCGCGCCCAGTGCAGCAGGTTCAGCAGCGGCTCGGGGTTGTTGGGGGTGAGGTCTGGCAGCGCCGCATCCGCCTCGCCGACGATGGCCGTGCGCGGCGTGACGAGGTCGGCCAGCGCCTTGGCGGCTTCCTCGGACTCGCGGATGACGACCAGCTCGACGGCATCCACCCACTCGCCGCTGGGCGCGCTGGGCGGCACATGCCAGTAGTCATCGGGCTGGAAGTAGACGACGCGGGGCTTCTTGCCGGGCCGCACGGCGATCCAGGAATTCGGATGGCTGGTCAGTGGCAGCCAGTGCTTGAAATGCGGGTTGGGCTGGAACAGGTACGGCCGGTCATCGAGGAAGGCGAACTTCTCGATGCCGGACGCGATCAGCAGCGCATCGAAGCCGGTGCGCTCCAGCGCGGCTTCGGCCTGGCGCTGCAGCGTGTTGAGGTGGTCAAGATAAAGGCTCATGCGCCGCTCCAGGGATCACTTGCGGACGTAGGTCAGCTTCTTCGCGCCGGCTTCGCAGCTGCCGATGACCTTGGCGTCACCGACCTTGTCGCTGTCGACGATCACGATTTCGTAATCCTTGACACCTTTTTCGTCGAGCTTGGCGGCGATCTCGGCCTTGAGCTCTTCACAGGGCTTGGTCTGGGCCTGGGCAGCCTGGGTCAGCAGCAGCGCGGCGGTCGTGAGGGTCAGCAGGGCGGGCTTGAACATGGTGAGTCCGTGAGTGGTGATGAAACGTTCGGATTGTGAGGCAGGCCGCTTGTCTTTGTTGCCCATGCGAAGGGCCTTGCGACCCCTCGCAGTGCCGCGGGAATCCGCCCCGCGAGGGCGGGTAACTTTTCTCTGACGCGCCAGAGAAAAGTCACCAAAAGAGAGGCGTCAACGCAATCCGCACTCGAGCGGGGTGCCGCGCTCGCAAGCTCGAAGCGAGACATGCCCGCAACGCGAGCCGCTGCGCTCTCGCCCACCACTTGTGCCGGGCACCACGGCTCGGACCTTCATGCCGCTTAACGCGCGGCTGCACGCCGGCGCTGGGCAGCCTGAAGACCGAACAGCCGCGCCGCCCGGGCGGCGCTGCATTCGGCTGTTTTGGTGAGCACGGCGTGCAGCCGCGCGTCGGACGGCGAGCTGGCGCGATGGTTGGTGTTCGTCACAAGTCAGACGCGAGAGCGCAGCGGCTCGCATGGGGGCGGTGGCTTGGGCTGTTGCACGCCGCGCTGCGGCCGTTTGGTGCTCGTGTGCGGTTCAGCGCCTCTTCTTTGGTGACTTTCTTCTGGCAAGACAGAAGAAAGTTACCCGCCCGCCGGGGCGGACTCCCGGCAATGCACCGGGCAGCCGCGATGTCGGCCAAGGCAAGCCGCAACCATCACCCTTCCCGATCCCACACCACCCCCTCCTCCGTCAACATCGCATCCAGCGGCACGTCCAAGGCGCTGGGCTTGAGCAACGGCAGGAAGCCATGCGCATACCCGATGCCCACTGCCACCGGGCGCGGCGACATCTCGGCCAGCGTCTTGTCCATGAAGCCGCCGCCGTAACCCAGCCGCAGCCCGCAGGGGCCGAAGCCCAGGCAGGGCACCAGCATCAGCTGGGGCTGGAATTCCTCGGTGCCCTTGGGTTTGGGGATGTGGAAAGCGTCTTCCTCCATCGGGCAGCCGGGGTACCAGACGTGAAAACGCAGCGTGCCATGCACCTTGTCCACGACCGGCAGGCCGATGCGGCGCTCCGGGTGGTCCTCGCTCCAGCGGTACAGCGCGGGCAGCGGGTCGAACTCGCCCTTGATGGGCCAGTAGGCGCCGATGGTGGTCTCGCGGCGGCGCAGCAGCCAGACCCGCAGCACCTCCTGCAGGTCGGCGGCCAGCGCCAGGCGGTTGGGCAACGCCAGGCGTTGGGCGATCAGCTTGTGCCGCGTGGCGGCACGGTCATTGGCGTCCAAGGGTGACAGTCCTCGCGGGCCGGTGAATGCAGCCATTGTGGGCCACTCGGCGGCCTCGGTAGAGTCGCGGCTCGAAGCAGTCCCCAGGGAAAGACGACACATGTTGAACCGGATCAACCAACTCAGCGAATCCAGCGGCGAACTCAGGCCGGGCAAGGGGCTCATCAGCGGCGTCATCGCGTTCACCCTGGCCATCCTGTGTTTCCTGGGCGTGCTGGCCTTCCACTTTCCGCAGTACCTGACGACGCCTCAGCTGCGCCAGTCCTACGACGTGGAGGTCATCCGGCGCCTGCTGTACTGGTCGCTCGTGCTGTCGGGCGCGCTGGCGCTGTTCAACATCGTGTTCAGCCGCGCGCGCTGGCTGGCGCTGTGGACCTTCGTGCTGCTGGGCCTGGCGCTCGCGCTGGGTGGCCACAAGGTGGAGGTGGACCCGAACTTCCCCGACCACACGCCCTACATCGGCCTGGACTGGTTCATCCTCGACCTGCTGGGCTCCACGCTGATCTTCGTCTTCATCGAGAAGCTGTTCGCGCTGCGCCGCGACCAGCCGGTGTTCCGCCCCGAGTGGCAGACCGACTTCCACCACTTCATCGTCAACCACCTGGCCGTGGGCTTCGTGCTGCTGGCCACCAACCTGCTCGTACACAAGCTGTTCGGCTGGGCAGCCAAGGACGGCATCCGCGCCTGGGTGCAAGACCTGCCCTTCGGCGTGGCCCTGTTCCTCATCATCCTGGTGGCTGACCTGGTGCAGTACTGGACGCACCGGGCCTATCACGAGGTGCCCACGCTGTGGCGGCTGCACGCCGTGCACCACAGCGTGAAGAGCATGGACTGGCTGGCCGGCTCGCGGCAGCACATCCTGGAGCTCATCATCACGCGCACGCTGGTGCTGGCACCGATCTTCGTGCTGGGCTTCAGCAAGGAAGTCATCGACACCTACATCGTCATCGTCGGCTTCCAGGCCGTGTTCAACCACGCCAACGTCAGCGTGCGGCTGGGGCCGCTGCGCTACATCATCGTGACGCCCAATTTCCACCACTGGCACCACTCGCAGGACCAGGAAGCGCTGGACAAGAACTACGCGGCTCATTTCGCGTTTCTCGACCACCTGTTCGGCACCGCCGTGCAGTCGGAGCGCAAGTGGCCCGAGCAATACGGCGTGCTGGGCGACTACGTGCCCGACGGCTTCATGAAGCAGCTGCACTTCCCCTTTACCTGGAAGGGTTGAGGCCGCCATGGACGCCTTCACCGAACTCTGCGTGGAGATGCTGTCGCCGCTGGGCCCCGTGCGAACGCGGGCGATGTTCGGCGCCCAGGGGCTGTACGTGGACGGCTTGTTCATGGCCATCGTCGATGACGGCCAGCTGTTCCTGAAAGCCGACGACACGACGCGGGAGCGCTTCGTCGCCGCCGGCTGCGCGCCGTTCACCTACCCGACCAGGGACGGTGAGCGCACGGTCATGAGCTACTACCGGCCGCCGGAAGAAGCGCTGGAATCGCCGCCGCTGATGCTGCCCTGGGCGCGGCTGGCGCTGGAGGCCGCACTGCGGGCGGCTAATGCCAAGGTCAAGAAGTCAGGCCCGACCGTCGCGAAGCGGGCGGCCAAATCAACGGCCAACAAGCCCGCCGCCAAACAGCCGGCCGCCAAAAAGACCACGGCCCGACGCGGCTGAGCCGGGCGGCACCAGCAGCTCGAACTCCGCCGCCGGCCAGCCTTCCAGCACGGCCGTCTGGCCCGGCTCCAGCGCCACGGCTTCGCCGGCGGCCAGCCAGCAGTCCTCGGCCGGGCGGTCGGCGGTGCCGGACAGAGTCAGCCACACCCGGCCACGCTGCACGGCCAGGCGGCGGGCTTCTGCGGCGCCGGCCAGCGTCAGCGCCCGGCCGTCGGCCAAGTGCCATACCGATTGCGCATCGCTCATGATGTCTCTCCTGCGTTGATGTCAGGGATTCTGCTGAGAAGCCCCAAGGCGGTCCAATGAATGCGCCGCAGCGATTGATACGATCCGCGCATCAATCGCGCCCACCCGCCACGCGCATGTCCGACCATCCCGTCCCCCGGCAACGCCCGCTGTCCATCGGCCCGCTGCGCGCCTTCGAGGCCGTTGCCCGGCTGCTGTCCTTCCGCGCGGCGGCCGAGGAGCTCAGCCTCACGCAGTCGGCCATCAGCCGGCAGATCCAGGCGCTGGAAGAGGAGATCGGCTGCACGCTGTTCCTGCGCGGCACACGCAAGGTGGAGCTGTCCGGCGAAGGTGCCGTGCTGCTGCCCACGGCCGTGTCGGTGCTGTCCAAGCTGGACCAGACGGTGCGCCAGATCCGCCGCACGCGCGGCCGGCGCATCGTCAACGTGACGACGTTCGCCTCCTTCGCATCGCTGTGGCTGATTCCGCGGCTGGAGGCCTTCCAGCGCGCCAACGAAGACATCGACATCCGCGTCTCCGCCTACGACCGCCGCGTGGACCTGGAGGACGGCGAGATCGACCTCGCGCTGCGCTACGACGACCGCCCCTCCGTGCCGCCGGACGCCGTGCAGTTGTTCGAGGAGCTGCTGTCACCCACCGTCAGCCCCTGGTATCTGCAGAAGCCGCCCGCGCCGCTGAAGAAGCCCGCCGACCTCGCCCGCCACGCGTTGGCCGAGGAGGACGACGCCCGCCCCAGCGCCGAGTACCTGGGCTGGCGCCGCTGGCTGACGGCGCAAGGCGAGCCCGACCTGCAGCCGCGCCGCTGGCTCTACCTGAACTTCACCTACCAGCAGGTGCAGACCGCGCTGACCGGCCAGGGCGTTGCGCTGGCGCGGCTGCCGCTGGTGCACGAGCAGCTGCAGCGCGGCGAACTGGTCGAGCCCTTCGGCAAGGCCGGCCGCCTGGGCAGCCCGTTCAGCTACTGGCTCATCGTCGGCCCCAACGCGGCGAAGCGGCCTGAGGTGCAGCAGTTTGCGGACTGGGTGCGGGAGCAGGCGGCGATCACGCGGGATCAGTTGGCGGGGGTGTAATCGCTCGCCCGCTGGCGACTCGGCGAGTCAAACCAGGCAAGAGGGGGGGGTAAAACGAATGGTCAAATGTAAGCAATGCGGCGAGACCGTCATATTCGGCGCCAAGTCATTTGCCGGCTGCACGTTCTGCTCGGCCAAGTGCGCCACCCGAGCCAGGGAGGCGGGCTTGCGCGAGGAGGCTGGCACCGAGCCAAGCGTTGCCATGCACGCTCCTACCGTGCCACTCTTGGCCACAGCGCACGCGTTGATGCCATTGCTGATCTGCAGTGCGGCGTGGTTGATCGGCCATATGGACGAAATGGCGACGCTGCTCGCCATCATGCTCTTCTGGTCGTGGCCCGTTTGGCTGTGGCCCCTCATTCGCCATCGACGCGCCCGCCCACGGAGCACACCGATTGCGTTGGTCATATCGCTTCTGGCGCTGGCAGCTGCGGCCTTGCCGATATACGTGCTGACGTTATGGACCCTTCACCCGGGGCTGAAATTGTGAGCGTGCAGAGCACGGGGCTAGTGATCTAGGTTGAGACCACCTTCGCCAACGCCTGCGCCAGCGCCCGCTGCGACCGCAGCACGTGGCTTACGCCGGCCTCGCCCAGCCACTGCTCTTCCTCGTCGGTGTGCGCCAGCACGGCGCAGCGCAGTGCCGGGTTGAGCTGGCGGGCCAGCGCCAGCAGGGCCGGCACGCCGCGCACGTCGGCCAGCGCGACCACCAACCAGGCGGCCTGGGCGATGTGGGCCTGCACCAGCGTCATGGCCTCGGCGGCGTCGCCCAGCACGGCGGCCTGGCCGGCGCCGCGCAATTGCTCCACCACGTCGCGGTCGCGGTCGATGACCACCAGCGGCCGGTCGCCCAGCAACTCGTGCAGCGCCGTGCCCAGCGTGCCGTGGCCCACCAGCACGATCTGCCCTGACAGCGCCGTGCTGGGCGTATCGGCCGGCAGCTCGGCCAGCGGGTCGTCGCGCGCCTCCAGCTTGCGCGCCCAGGCCGAGCGCTTCAGCACCCAGTGGCGCAGCGGCTCCACGCCCGCGAACAGCAGCGGGTTCACCGCGATGGAGACGATGGCACCGGCCACGACCAGGCTGGTCGCCTGTGCGGGCACGAGGTGCAGGCTCTGCCCCAGGCCCAGCAGGATGAAGCTGAACTCGCCGATCTGCGCGAGGCTCACGGCCACGGTCAACGCCGTGGACAGCGGGTACTTCAGCAGCAGCACCAGCACGCCGGCCGCAAAGGTCTTGCCGACCAGGATGACGGCCACGGTCGCCAGCACGGCCAGCGGCTGCTCGATCAGCACCTTGGGATCGAACAACATGCCCACGGCGACGAAGAACAGCACCGCGAACGCGTCGCGCAGCGGCAGGCTTTCGTGCGCAGCGCGCTCGCTGAAGGCCGATTCGCGCAACACCAGGCCGGCGAAGAACGCGCCCAACGCGACGCTCACGCCGAACAGCGCCGCCGCGCCCACCGCCAGGCCCACGGCCGCGGCCACGGTGGCCAGCGTGAACAGCTCGCGCGAGCCGGTGCGGTTGACCTGCCACAGCAGCCACGGCAGCAGGCGCCGCCCGGCGATCAGCATGACGGCGACGAAGGCCGCGACGGCCAGCAAGGTCGTGACGATGGTGACGGCCAGGCTGCTGCCGCCCGCCCCCTCGCCCTGCCCGCCCAACACCGGGATCAGCACCAGCGCCAGCACCATGGCCAGGTCCTCGACGACCAGCCAGCCCACGGCGATGCGGCCGTTGCCCGTGTGCAGCAGCTCGCGTGACTCCAGCGCGCGCAGCAGCACCACCGTGCTGGCCACCGACAGCGCCAGGCCGAAGATCAGCGAGGCCCCCAGGTCCCACCCCCACCAGAAGTGCGCCAGGCCGGCGCCCATGGCGGTAGCCGCCACCATCTGCACCAGCGCACCGGGCAGCGCGATGCCCTTCACCGACATCAGGTCGCCCACCGAGAAGTGCAGGCCCACGCCGAACATCAGCAGCATGACGCCCACCTCCGACAGCTGCTGCGCCAGGTGCACGTCGCCGACGAAGCCGGGCGTGTACGGCCCGATCAGCACCCCCGCCAGCAGATAGCCCACCAGGGCCGGTAAGCGCGCCCACTGGGCCAGCAGCCCGAGCACGAGTGCGAGGCCGAAGGCCGCAGCCAACGTGGAGATCAGGGTCATGCCGTCGTGCATCGTGCGGGGGTCCTTTCAGGCTTCAGTCGGGGGTGATGAGCTCGCGCTCGGTGAGGATGACCGTCAGCGCGCGGTCATGCGCCTCGACGGGAAATGACGCCTCGGCCGCAGACCACGCCAGGCCGACGGTCGTCACGCCGGGATGGGCGGCCAGCCAACGATCGAAATAGCCGCCGCCGTAGCCGAGCCTAAAGCCTTCGCGCGTGAAGCCGACGCAGGGCACCAGCACGACATCGGGCACGGCGACCGCGCCGCTGCTGGCCGCGATGCCGCATTCGTCCTTCACGGCCGGCGCGCTGCCGTCCCAGCGCCGAAAGAGCATCTCCGCCGGGTCGCGCCTGGCGAACGGCAGCGCACGGGGCCAGGGCTGAACGCCGACATCGAACTCGCCCGGCAACGGCCAGTAGACGCCCAGCAGCTCGGGCTCCAGCTGCGCCAGCAGCGGCGCCAGCGCTTCGCGCACGGCGTGCTGCGCCGCCTGGAACGCCGCCGTGTCGGCAAAGGCGCGCCGCGCGGCCAGCAGGCTGCGGCGAAGGTCGGCTCGGTCGGAAAGGGCGGCTGCGGTCATGGGCGCGCTGACGTGGAGTTGCGCGTATTGGAACCCATCGTGAAAACCCCAAGCCCCGGGCCCGGTGGGTTAAATTGAACCGATGGCACGCGCAGTGAATGGCAAGCAAGGCAGCAGGGGTGGGTACATGTGGAGGGTCGCAGTGGCGCTCGCGATGGTCGTGTCGCTGAGCGCGGATGCGGCACCCACGCCCACCCCGGTCGACGGCGACCTCGCGGTACAGGCCCGCGACGCCTGGGTCAAGCGTGACCGCAAGCGACTCGCGGCCCTCGTCGACACCGCCCGCGCGCAGAGCCACCCGCTGGCGGGCTGGGTCGAGTATTACGAGCTGAATGCACGGTTGCTGGAGGTGCGCCAGCCCGAGATGGACGCCTTCTACGCCCGTTTCCCCGGCAGCTATGTCGAGGACCGGCTGCGCAACGACTGGCTGCTGGAGCTGGGCCGCCGCCGCGACTGGGCGGGCTTTCGCCGCGACCACGCGAGCTATCAGATGCGCGACGACCGCGAGGTGGCCTGCTACGCGCTGCTGGCCGAGCACCTGTCGGGCAACCGCGTCGGCGTGGAGACCGCGCGCGACGCCTGGATGGCGCAGAAGGACGGCGACGACGGCTGCAACTGGCTGGCCACCACCTTCGTCGAGGCTGGCCTCTTCAAGCCCGAGCTGCTGTGGGCCAAGGCCCGCCAGGCCGTCGAGCAGGCCCGCCCCCGCGCCGCCAAGCAGGCCGTGGCGCTGCTCTCCAGCAAGCTGCTGGACCAGCGCCTGGCCGAGCTGCAGGACAACGCCGGCCGCTACCTCACCCGCAAGGCCCGCTCGGCCCCGCGCCAGGAAGCCGAGCTGACGGCGCTGGCGCTGGCCCGCGTGGCCGCTGCCGACCCCGGCCAGGCCGGCGATGTCATGCAGGAGAAATGGCCGCAGCTACCCCGCGACCTGCAGGCCTGGGTCTGGATGCAGATCGGCCGGCAGGCCGCACTGCGGCTGCAGGACGACGCGCTGCCCGCGTTCGAGCGCGCCCGCAAACTCGCGCCGGAGCTGCCATGGAGCGACGACACCCTCGCCTGGACGGCGCGGGCCGCGTTGCGCGCCAAGCAGCCGGCGGTGGCCTTGCGCGCCATCGAGCAGATGAGCGCCGCCGAACAACGCGAGCCCGGCTGGGTGTACTGGCGAGCCCGCGCCACGCGCATGCAGGGCGACGCCGCGGCCGCACGCGCCCAGCTGGCCGCGCTGGCCACCGCCACGCCGGGCGCAGCGCTGAGCTACTTCGGCCGGCTCGCCGCCGAGGACCTGGCGCTGCCCACCCCGCTACCGGCCGCTCCCGCGCCGCTGACGGCCGACGAGCGCCGCGCCGCGCGCAACCACCCGGGCCTGGCGCGGGCGCTGCTGGCCATGAGCGCAGGCCTGCGCAGCGAAGGCGTGCGCGAGTGGAACTTCTCGCTGCGCGGCATGAGCGACCGCCAGTTGCTGGCCGCGGCGCAGGAGGCCTGCGACCGCGAGGTCTGGGACCGCTGCATCAACACCAGCGAGCGCACCAAGACCGAGATCGACATCACCCAGCGCTACCCGCTGCCGCACAAGGCCGAGCTGCTGCGTGAGGCCCAGGCCGCCGCGCTGGACCCGGCCTACGTCTACGGACTGATCCGGCAGGAATCCCGCTTCGTGCTGGACGCGCGCTCGCATGTCGGCGCGGCCGGCCTCATGCAGGTCATGCCGGCCACGGCCAAGTGGACGGCCAAGAAGGTCGGCATCGACTACAACGCCGCGCTGATGCACGACCGCGACTTCAACCTGCGCATCGGCACCAGCTACCTCAAGCTGGTGCTGGACCGCTTCGAAGGCGCGCAGGCACTGGCCGCGGCGGCCTACAACGCCGGCCCCGGCCGGCCCGCCCGCTGGCGCGACGGCCCGGTGCTGGAGTCGGCCATCTGGGCCGAGAACATCCCGTTCAACGAGACGCGCGATTACGTGCGCAAGGTGCTGCTGGGTGGCGCGGTGTATGCGCAGATCCTGGGCCTGCCGGCCACCAAGCTGCGTGAACGCCTGGGCGCCAGCATCGGCCCGGCCGGCGCACGCGACGCCGACGTCAGCGACGTGCCGCCCGCGGCGGCGGCGGCGGGACCGGGCTCGTGATTCGCGCATCAATCCGTTGCGGATTGATCAACACAGGCCGCAGCCCCGCCCCCTAAGCTTTGTGCCCCTAACAGCGAGGCCCCATGAAGCTCTACATCGGCAACAAGAACTACTCGTCCTGGTCCATGCGCAGCGGCGTGCTGCTGGCGGCGTTCGGCATTCCGTTCGAGGAGGTCAAGCTGCGCTTCGACTTCACGCCGGGCTCCGAGTGGAGCCGCGCCATCTCGGCCATCACGCCGACGAAGCGCGTGCCGGTGCTGGTGGAGGACGACGGCTTCACCGTTTGGGACACGCTGGCCATCACCGAATACCTCGCCGACCGCCACCCCGAGCTGCCCATCTGGCCGCGCGACACGCAGGCCCGGGCCCGCGCCCGCAGCCTGTGCGCCGAGATGCACGCCGGCTTCACGCGGCTGCGCAACGTCTGCCCGATGAACATCGAGGCCTTCTTCCCCGATGTCGGCGCGAGGTTGTGGGCCGAAGACGAGGCGCTACGCGCCGACGTCACGCGGCTGGACGCGGCCTGGTGCGACGCCTTGAAGCACAGCGGCGGCCCCTTCCTGTTCGGCAGCTTCAGCGCCGCCGATGCCTACTTCGCGCCGGTGGCCGTGCGGCTGAGCCGTTTCAGCCTGCCGCTGTCGGAGGCCGCCGCCGCGTACCGAGACGCCGTGCTGGCGCACCCCGCCGTGGAAGACTGGGTCGCCGACTCGCTGCGCGAGCAGGACTTCATCGTCGAGGACGAGCCCTACCGCTCGGCGCGCGCATGAGGCCCCCACGCTCGCTTTCGCTCACGGCCCCGCGAGGGGGCGCTCAGCGCCTTCGTGCAGCCGGGCGGCGCTGACCATGCTGGAACTGCGCCCCTGCTGCGAGCACTGCGCCACCGCGCTGCCGCCGGCGTCCACCCAGGCTCGCATCTGCAGCTTCGAGTGCACCTTCTGCGCGGCTTGCGCGGAAGGCCTGCTGGGCAACGTCTGCCCCAACTGCGGCGGCGGCTTCGTGCCGCGGCCCATCAGGCCGGCCCACAACTGGAAGGGCGAGAACTACCTCGGCGCCTACCCGGCGCGGACCGAGCCGAAGCTGCGGCCGGTGGACCTGCCGGCGCATGCGGCTTTGGTGGAGGCGCTGAGCGGCGTGCCGCCCGAGCGGCGGTAACGGTCGCGGGTGAGCCACCGCCGGGCTGCCGCGTCCAGCCAGCGCAGAGAATCACCGCGATGCCAAGTTTTCAAACCTACCTCGTCGGCGGCGCCGTGCGCGACCGCCTGCTGGGCCTGCCGGTGCAGGACCGTGACTGGGTCGTCGTCGGCGCGTCGCCGCAGGACCTGCTGGACGCCGGCTACCAGCCCGTCGGCAAGGACTTCCCGGTCTTCCTGCATCCCGACTCGCATGACGAAGTGGCGCTGGCGCGCACCGAACGCAAGACGGCGGCCGGCTATCACGGCTTCGCCTTTCACGCCGCGCCTGACGTCACGCTGGAGCAGGACCTCGCACGCCGCGACCTGACGATCAACGCGATGGCCGAGGACGCGCATGGCGCCATCGTCGACCCCCATGGCGGCCAGCGCGACCTGCAGGACCGGGTGCTGCGCCATGTGTCGCCGGCCTTCGCCGAAGACCCGGTGCGCATCCTGCGCCTGGCGCGCTTCGCCGCGCGCTTCGCCGACTTCACCGTCGCGCCCGAGACCGTCGCGCTGATGCGCGCGATGGTGGCCGCCGGCGAGGTGGACGCGCTGGTGGCCGAGCGCGTGTGGCAGGAGCTGTCGCGCGGGCTGATGGAGAAACAGCCGTCGCGCATGTTCGCGGTGCTGCGCGAGGCGGGGGCGCTGGCCAAGCTGCTGCCCGAGGTGGAGGCGCTGTTCGGCGTGCCGCAACCCGAGGCCCACCATCCGGAGATCGACACTGGCGTCCACCTCATGATGGTGCTGGACCAATGCGCGCGGCAGGGCGCGCCGCTGACGGTGCGCTACGCCTGCCTGTGCCATGACCTCGGCA
>JACCDS011798078.1_pt1 | contig 12644 bp, 12 predicted proteins | sample 7446441 | NCBI WGS metagenome assembly JACCDS01 (sample SAMN15323445, study PRJNA562643) | freshwater metagenome | isolation source: river surface water | place: USA:Blue River Watershed | collected 2017-08-17
AGACAAATCCCTGATAGCTCAGTCGGTAGAGCGAAGGACTGTTAATCCGCAGGTCCCTGGTTCGAGTCCAGGTCGGGGAGCCAGAATACAGAAAAGCCCAGCCTTCACCGGTTGGGCTTTTTGCATTTCGGGGCGGTTCGGTATTGGATGTGTCGTTAGTCACTCGCTTGAGCTCATTCGACACACGGCGCCTGTTACCGCCCTCTTCAGGGGCAGGTACTCATGATTAATACCCATTTACTGCTCAAGGGGCGTACCGCAGATATTCCCTCAGTTCATTTTCCATTTCCACTTGCAAGCCCTCTGGACTGATGATGCGAATGTGGGGAATCCAGTATCGAACAATTGGAACCACCTGATTTATGTGGCCGACTCTGGCAGAAACAATCAGTGCCCCATCTTCGAGCTCTTTTTCGATTACCTGATTTGCAATGAGTTTTCGGCGCTTGAAATACTTTGCTACCTCTTTGCCAATCTTTATAACGATCTCTTGCGGGTTTTCGTTGAGCCAGAGGCAGTCGTCTGCGGCCAATCGCTTGTCGATGTTCGGGTCTGCAGAAAAGCAAGTGTCGAGGACACGCAATTTCTCGATCTTGGTGAAGGAAAAAGTCTTGAGTCGTTCGCCATCCAGGGCAACCAGATACCAGATCCCCTTGTGGTTAATTAGCTTGAAAGGTGCCACGCTAGCGTAGGGCTTGGAGATATCTTCCTTGCGGTACTTAAAGGCAATGTGTCGGCGGCTGACAATGGCGACCTCCAAGGTGCGGAAGGAGTCTTCCATATCCAGGAGGCTCTCATAGTTGTGCCCCTTAACTAGCAGCGCCGCTTGAATGCGCGTATCAAAAACATCCCGAAGGAAATCATCCGAAAGGGATGGGAACAGACCCCTCACCCCTGCAAGACCTGCGAATCGATCGATGTCTTTTGTGCTCAATTTGCCCAGAAAAGCAGGATCGAGATGATAGTAACCGTCAGTTCTCTCAAGTGGCAGATAGGCAAAACGGACATTGAGGTCACGCTGAATAGTGCGCAAATTGACCCTGAATTCGTCTGCTAACGCTTGCGGATTCAATTTCTCACCTTGGTTTAGCTTGACCAATATTTGGGCAAGACGATAGACCAAGGTGTCATGCGACGAAAAGTTCATTAACGATCAGTCCTAAACTTGTGGCCGGAAATGCGAACAATTAGGACGCTTGACCCAATGAAAAAAGCGTCAGGCGCATGTTGCGGTTACCGATGATCATAGCTTGATGGGTTCGTCTTGAACAACGATTGTCGAGAAACGAGTAGACAGCTCATGCTCTTTAGAAGTCGAAACAATTTCCAAGAACGACATGACCTGTCGCACACGATTGCGAATATCGGAGCATCACTCAACGAACGCAAGGAGTATTGAAAGCCATGTTCTGGATATTCATGTTGATCACAGGGATTGCATATGTTCTACTCAAATTGGGCGCCATAAAGGTTTGGCTTCTTGTTTTCAAGATGGCACTATGGATCGTCACAATAGTCGCTTTTCTGTTAGCTATCGCTTTGGTCTGGAAATGGATTTCCTCAAGGCGGGCACCCTGAGTTTGGATCAACGTCGTCAATTTTAGAATGAAGGAATTGTTATGATCGGCGGAGCTATCCCGATAGGAGGTGCAGTGCTCGGTCTGAGCACCATGGCCAAGTCCATCTCGGCGCTCTACGGAATGACGGTGGATATCAACGCATATCTCGACAAGCATTTATTAGAAATGCAACAATCCGAAAGCCCTACGATCGCCAGAACTGGCAGGGTTCTGCAAATGGCGAAGAACGGCTTCGGTTTAGGATACCTATCGTCTGTGACGATTATTGCGGCAGGTCAGCTCCTTCTTGGAAACCCATTGACTGCCGTAACTACGGTCGCGTCTGCCGTTACTCTGTCCAATCCGATAGCGATGACCTGTGCAGCAGTTGGAGCAATTTTCTACGGCTGGAGTGCTCTTTCGGAGACTGAGCGGCAGGAACTACTAGACAAACTCAGCAAAGGACTTGAGATTGGCATAGAGTTAATCACATCCCTAATAAATTTCGCGATCGACAAAACCAAAGAGCTGCTCAGTTCGAAAAACGTTGAAGAACTCAAGAAATTTGTTGGTGCGGCCGCAGTGACATTCGGGAAGTCGCTTGGGGATATCACGCACAAGATCACCGACGTTGTCAGCGACTCATTCAATGTCTTCAAGCGCAAATCAGAAGAAGTCATAGAAAAAACCGCTGATATTGCAACCGATACTTATGACTCAGTTAAAAACACGGCAGGTAAAGCGACCGACATCGCAATAGAAACACTAGATAAAATTAAATCAAAAGTGGGACGCTAACTCTGCCATTGATTACTCACCGACCGATCTCTCTCTTGTAGAAAAAATTCTCGACCATCCATCGCGCTTGATCTGCTTCCCGTCGGGTCTCAATGGTGTTGTCGATCTTTACAAAATGCCTACATTCTGGATTTTGACGCTTGCTAATCTCCAGGATAGGTTGCGATGCAGCCCGGAAACGTTGATGGTTCATGGGGCCTGCCGTTAGTTGAGATATCCCTGGCAGCTTCTCCGCGTCAATCTGACGCCGCTCCGGCCATTCAGGAGATACGACAACTAAGCCTTGCCTCAGTTCGATTTTGAACAGATATTCAATATTTCCAGCTTCATCTGCCCAGCATGGGGGATGGTCTAGGCCACGGCCAACGGCGTTGAATCTATTTCGCATATTAGCCATTTGGCCGCGTAGGTCTGCGTTTTCTCTAAGAACTGCTTCCATGCCTTTGCCCCCTACCGTCATGCCTTTCAAGGTTTGTGCCGCACGAATCATTCCAGCTACAGTCTCGGCCTCCTTACCGGCTTGAAGCGGCTTAGCACCAGAGTCCCGGAGTGCTCGCTCAACCGCAGCCTTCATCTGGATTGATTGGCGGACCTCAGCTCTCGTCTCTTCAGAGCTAAGCGACTTTTGGGGGGCAAAGCCTTTACGATTAACTGCGGCCGCTTCTCCTCGCACCTCCGCTGTCGGTACAGATCGGGTCAAAGAAGCTGTCTGACTGACAGGTGGCGGCTCTTTTTGCCTGGCAACTCCAATTGCCTGTTCTGCCTCGGACTGCACGGCCAAAGCTGAGATCACCCGGTCGGCCATAGCCTTTTTTACAACCGGGTTGGCGGCATCAGCGGCCATATGCTTAATTTCGGAAAGTGCGGAAACTTGTAGCTCCAGATCCTTCACCCGTACCAGCAAACGATCCCGCTCGGTCACGACCTTTGCTTCAGCGATAAGCTTGCTGATAACTTCATCCGGGTCAGTAGAGCCAGCTCTTTTCAATCCTTCCTCGAGGCGCCTTGATGCTTCACTAAAAACTTGTTGAGCTGTTCCTAATTCCTCGACTTTTGTGAGTGCACTCTCAGCTCTCTTTTTTGCATCGCTCTCTCGCAAAACAAGGTACCCAAGCAGAAGAAGAAGAATAAAGGCGAGCGTAAATGCAATCTCTGTGAGCGAAAGCTGGAAGATTTGGTCACTGCGCTTGTTAGCGGTCATCCGTCACTCCTGCTTATCGCCACTAAGCGAGTTGGGAGTAAGGCCCGAGTAGTGGGAGAGAGAGAGATCAGAGTTGCCCGACCGCAAAGATGTGTCTGGGAGTGGTTGCACAGGGATCGCGTGTCCTGCGCTTGCCGAAACCGGGGGATGCGTAGAAGAACTCTGCGCCGAGTCAGAAGTCGCCAAATCATTTACATCAGCCGACACATCCGATGCCTTATTGTCGATAATTGAGAAGGCTTTTGAGATCGACTCTTGACGCTCATGAAGATCGTCAATCACAGCAATCAACTTAGACTTTGCACTTGAATCTTCTTCAAGCTTTGCCGTGAGCCGCATAGCAACTGTGGAATTTCCACGTAACTCCTGCGCAAGTTCCTTAGTAGCAGCCTCCGCACTTTGCACTTGCATCACAAGTGAACCCGTTGCCTCTCGTTCAGCGTGTAGGCGTGAGGATACCTCCGTCATAACTTCGATAATCTCCCGTTGGGAAGCTTCTACAGCTGCCAAAACTTCCGTCGCACGCGCCTGCACTTCGGTATTGCTCGTGGTACTGGCAGATATCGCAGTTGTCGTCGCTAGCATAACTCGCTGAACTTCGCTAAGCAGTTCTCCTAGCTTATTGAATTGCTCGAGCTGAGCAGCAGAGTTATCTAAGATTGAATGCTGGGCATTCGTAAGGCGAACGATAGTGTCTAGTGACTCCTCCGCCTGCGTAGCCTTAGTCTTGAGCTTTCTAATGGCCACTGAAAGTACGTTCGCCGCTTCGCTGGCGCCGCTAGCAGTAGATTGCACCTGCTTAGCCACATCAGAAGCTGCTCCGCTAAGCTGATCGAGTGGCTCGGCAAGTCTGCTTACAAAGTAGTCGTCTGGAAACGTGGTCGTTTTTAAGCGCTGAGTCAAAGCTTCACCAAAAGTGTCAACTCTTTCGCTCAGTGACTGCATGCTAGCCTTCATGCCGTCCGCGTAGTCACCTATAGACCAGGCCATACGGCTGCTCGCAGCGCTAACCTCTGACAGTGCTTGTGTTACGGCTTGTTGATTGCGCTCGTTAAGCTCTACAAAGACACGCTCCATGCGTGCCGAGTGGTCTTCGGTCAGCTTCTCCACCTGAAGCTTAACCATCTCCACAGAACTCTGGGCAGCAGAAGAAACTTGGCCCTGGAAGTCTACAAGTTTTTCATAGGCCATTACCAGCTGTTCGCGGAACTTCTTAGCAGCATCCAAAACTGCGTCCTCTGCGTCTTTAAGAGCATCACTCGAGTCGGGCTTGAAACTAACTAAGTAGACCCGAACGGCAAGACCGAACACCGTGCTAACCATCGCTGCTCCGAATCGTACCGCGATATCCTGGATATGCTCCCCGATGTTGGGTAAATCAAAAAGACTAAAGACGATAGAGGTGATCGTGAAAATAAAGCCTAAGTAGTAACAGCTGTCTGCAAATTTCTCGTCTGTCACCTCTCGATCTTTACGATTTACCCCTATGACTATGTACGCTGACATTACCAAAAGTGGTAATGCAAGACCCAAACTCCACTGCAGCTGGAGGGACCATCCCAAGAAAGCTGACAATACCTTCAAGATTACAGCCAACAGGAAGAGCTTTTGGATGCGAATGCTGAGTATTGTGTTCATCCGTCAGCCCTCCAACCGACGAACTGCGCTCAAACGAGCGCCAGCGCGCTCGAAGTAGCGCTCCCAAAACAAGAGATTGCGCCGAGTCTGAAGCCGAGGAGTAGTCATAAGGTAGTGAAGTTCTACAAATACATCTTTGAGTTCAGCCTGTGATCTCTTGGCGTAGTCAAGCGCCTCATACTGATCGAAATCTGCGGGGCCCGTGTACATACTGAACTGTGAAGTGTTGTGCAGCATGTCTGACACAATAACGAGTCGCTTAGGGCCCTTGACTGAATGCTTACGAAACCCATTGATACCAACGAGCTGCAACATCTCGAAAACCGGAGAAGCCCCTGCGGGCTCTTCCGCGACTAAAGCCTTAGCGACATCTTCAAGCGGCCTTACGAAGCGCTCCTCATATTGACTGCGAAGTCGCTTCAGGTTGGCGCTCAGTTCAGATTTGCCTACATCTGAGCCCGGATTACATAGTTCAATAAGGGGAACTGCCGAGTTTTCGAACTTCTCGCCCAGCACGAAAATTGATAATAAGTGACCCTCGGGAACCTGCGTTTCAACCAATTCTTTGATCGAAACTGAGAAAGCCTGCCGCTGAGTAAAACTCAACGGATCCGTCTTGTCGACCAAGAGCACAATATGCCCGCGTGGCCCCGAGGCTGGACACATCGTGATTTTATCTAGTGGAGGATCGCGTGAGACTTGCGTGTAAATGACCCAAACGATGACAGCCGCAGTGACGACAAGTAACGCTCCACCTGCAACCCAAGTTACTGTGTCACGACGTTTCGCCTTGGTTCCGTACCTACTCATGCCTTGCCCTCGCTGGATTCAAAGTGCTGGTGTAACGGCTTTAAAAGATCGAATTTCTGGTTGAAGGCAGCTTGGATACGACCGCGGATATCCTGCACTTCAGCAGTTAGTCTTTCAGACAAAACACGCTGAGCGGCCAATCGCTTCTCGTCAGCCTCCGTATCGAAGTCGGGTAGATTAATAGGGGTGAGCTGTGGCGGCAGGTCAAAGTAACTTGGGCGAGGTAAACCCTTGCGAGCCAATTCATTCTCTTGCCTGAAGATTAGAAGTACAGCATCAAGAGAGTTCGCGGAGTCTCGAAGAGCAGTCTCGATGCGCAGTTTGGCAGACCGCTTATCGTCTATCGTCGTGGCGAGGGTAGCGACAAATGCTCTCGACTCACTCGCCGCCTTTTCGAGCGCATTCACCTCCATCTCTCGAAGCTCATCAAGCCCCGCACGCAGAGACTGTAGCTCGGTCTCGTATACTTCCACGGCAGCAGCTGCTCGGCGCGCAACCTCGCCATAGCCAGGGTAGATATCGTCACTGAAGTGCCCGTCAAAAAAAGCAATTAATGCAAAAACAACACTTATGCCAAACAGACCCCATGACATCAGATCCTTCAACATCAAAGGTGTGGTCATTAATGCATGCATAGCTTCTGCGGACGCTTCCGTACTTCCCGCGGTCAAGGCATCTCGAAAATGAGCGATTGACAGCCCGACACCCAGCATGCAAATAAGTGCGGTCAAAACAGCAGACCAGCCGAGCAGATTCATTCCCAGTTGCATGTGGTGAATGTAACGACTTGGCCACCTACCCAATCCATATGCAATTGCGACGTTCAGCGCGGCAAGTGACATGGCATAAGCAGCACCGCCAAGCAGACCCGAGTCAACCCCCTGTGCAAAGAACGAAGCGTTTAGCACACCCTCAAGCACTATGAGGAACGCCAGCAAGGCATACCCAAAGAAGGCGCGAGCCCCCGTTGGATAGACGGCACCTCGGCTAAGTTCATGCTTGGATTTAAATGCCCGAAGCTCAGTGTCAAGTTGCCGCGCTCGCTCACCGGTGAGACGAAGCACAGCCTCTTGTTCCGTAATAAGCGATGAAGCCATTCGCTCGAATTCTTGATCGGCTTGCATCGCCCGATTAACCATCTGAGTGACATCTGTCTTCTCAAGACTCTCATTAAGTACGCTTAGACGTATGGCGGCCCAGTCAACATAGTCATGCCGAACTCGATCAACACGCTGAATTGCTTCAGCCTCCGCGCCACCAGGGCGGACTGCATCTGGAGCCGGGATGCCAGCTTCCCCAAGTCGTCGGGCCTCTAGTTTGAGGTTGAGTTCCTCGACCAATTTCTTGACATCATAGGGATTAAGATCAGGATGCGCCTTTTGGGCATTGCGTTGCTGTCTTTGCGTCAGCCAACTTTTCACGTGTTGTAAAAAATTCATGCGCCCTCTTTAAATTTGATGATTCAAACCGCCAGTTTTCGTCAAGATTTTAGAGTACAAGTGTATAGAAAATTTATTGATCGCTCTAAGCTTGGCAAGTGGCAAAGTTAAAAACTCCACGAGTTTTGGACTGGACAAAGAGCGCATTCAATCCCCGAAGAGGCTGAACCTTGCTGAATTTTCACGCGCAGACTATTAAAGCGCGGGACAAAATTTTCAATTGATTTTCTGGCTGGTTTGACGATGCAGTTTTTCGTAGCAAGGCACTTTAGAGTCCGAAGTTAACGTAACTGATTTCAGGACGAGTGTTTCGTCATAGGTGTCAGGAGTTAAGCCGCCAAGAGATATCTTCGGCCGCTCCTCGTTATGTTCACGGCACCAGGTATGGATGATGGGTCCCAACAAAGTTAGTAGTGCAGTTCTCACTAAAGTGCTTTCAAAATCGGTTACACCGAAATATGAGCACGCTCGTATCTGAACTAACTCTGCCACCCTGTAAGCGGTAATTCTTGGCCAATCAAACTGATTGTGCTGTCACCGTTTAAATCAAGATCGTAGTAATACTCGCTGGACTCCAACTGGGCATTCGTAAGCTTTACCGCTTTACCAATCATCAGACCGGCAACTCATCGAATTTCCGTGCACTAACTGCCAAGCCCTTGCGCTGGCGCCAGCGTGTCAGGCTCGACGGAACTGACTTCTAAACATGTGTTTTGGCGGAGTAATCCGGCTTCCATCAATTTCCGATCTGCGTAATTTCCACTCGCCTATTAGCGCCATTCCCGGGGTCGTCTGGCAATTTTAATGCTCTTTTTCCCATCCCGACCGAGGACAAACGGGATGCGTTGACGCCTAGTTGCGAGGACAAATGTCTCACAACCGCACGAGCACGTCGGGAGGACAGGTTCATATTGTAAGAATCAGAACCAACCGCATCTGTGTGCCCAGTAACCATTATCCGGTAAGGCAGGATATCCTCACTATTCAACGCGGCGCCAAGCTGCCGCAATTGTTCCAATGAATTTGACGAGAGCCTGGCTGAATTGAACTCAAAATCAATCGTCAGATCAATATTAGGTTTCTGTACATCCTCGACACGTAAGCCTCGTAATCCACGTGTCAACGACTTCGGTTTTAATGCATTAATTATTTCTTCAGCTGACCTCACCTCGGCGTTGGAATTACACAGAACCAGCAGGCTAATTGTTAAAACAAAACAGAGTGCTTTTTTCATGGTGCTAACGCGCACGCGTCCTGATCGAAATTGTAGATGAGATGACTTGAGCGCGCTGAGTGGGCGATAATCTCAACAGCCCCTGACGCAGTGCGCTCAAGTATTCCCGATCGGTGTAAGACATTGCACCCTCGTTCAGCAGTGGAGTGGGAGAGATAATGGCAACTAATAACTCGGCCCCAAAGGGTGCCTGCACGACAAATCTTTTCCCTGCCTGAGGCAGACGCAGCGCCTTGCTCCCTACAATTTGCCGAGCTCTTTCTAGTGTCACCGCGTCGCCGCTAGATTGCAGATAATCAACATACAGATAAGCACCTTTGGTTTTAATTTGAATATCAAACGAAAGCTTTTCGTTATCGCGTAGTTCCGGTGTGGCTTGACCTATCAACGATAAAGATAAGCTCTGGGGATCACGAGTCGTAAGTTCCAGAGTTTTCATCGCTTCACACAAAGGCCACGGCCGTGTTTCCACCTGACCAACAACACTACGCACACCTTTGAGTTTCTTTAACTTTTCCACAATGGATTCGATCGAGGATTGATCACCTGCAAATCCCGACAGCGATATCTCGCCTTTGTCTGATACGAGAGCTTTGATAGAGCTACATTCGGAGCTTTCAGCAATAGCTTGAACTTCACGCCTGTCAACTTTGGATGCAGTGGGCGCTGGAGTGAGAGGTAGTGGCGGCGGCGCAGGAAGTGGCGAAGGTGGCGTAACAGTTTGAACAGGTGGTTCGAGTAAAGATTCTGACGAAAGCACTACTTCAATTGTATAAAATTCCTTACCACGTTTTGCCATGGCTTGATATCCCACCCAGCCAAAGCCATTCTCCCCCCAAGAGGGACCCCAGGAATTAAATACACGAAACGCACGACGCTTATCGTCGTATCCGGTGATAACCATCGCATGTCCGCCGGTGGGTTGGGATTGTTCATCGTTATAAACTAACCGCCCTTGAAGTTTTTCAAACGAATCAGACACCATCATTCCAACTATCACCGGATGTCCGCGGTATAACTCACCCTTGACACTTTCTATATTAGAAATTAATTTGAAATCACGGATCTTATGCTTCCCAGCCTTATTTATCACCACTTCAGATGGCGTTCGTGTGCAATTAGTCTCCAAATAGGGAAAATCAGACATCCTTGGCACACCCTGGTCACGAACAAGATTTAAAGCCTTAATAATACTTGAGCCGCTTTGGCATTTGCCATCTCGGTCTTTGATCAAATTGTAGATAAAAGCTGGACTAAATGCCAATTTTGAATCTGGCGTAATTTCTAACGATTTAAAATTGTAATAACTTCTCGCGCCATAGGCTACTGCCCACCCCACGCAAGAACCTTGACCACCTTGAATACCTGCGGGAGGGAAGCGATACGACAAATCTACGCTCTCGGGCAAATAAGCTCGATATCTTGGCACAACGGATAATGAATTTAACTGCTCTTCTGTGGCAAAAATCAATCCCGTCTCATACTGGCCAGCCTGTGATGCAACACTGACCAGTGCGATAATAAAAAGAAACCATCGTTGAAAAGACAGAATTTTCATTTTTGAAAATAGAAGTCGCCCAACAGGGAGGAGTTTTCCCAAGGAACTTGCTCGCCATTGGTCTCGGCCACAACTGCTTTCCTGACCTCTTTAAAGACCTGCTCAAGCGGCAATCCCTTTTTGCCGATCAGCCGGGCAAGGTGTTTTGTATACGGGCTGTTCGAACCAGAGCCATCAAGGGCCTCCTTACCCGGCGCTGTGGCAAATGCTATGAATGTACCTTTGGCTGCGTCAACCATAGCCAGTCCTCGGCTCGTACCGCGCGTCTCCCCTGGAAAAGAACTACGGCAAGCATCAAGCACGACGATGTTGAGGTCATTTTTTGCATGCTCCAAGGTTGACAAGACAAGGTCGACGTCAACGGCACTTGCGGGCACCTCGAATGATTTTTTGATGTTCTCTTTTACCGGTATCAAGTAATTCTTTCCTCTGACCTGCACACCATGGCCTGCGTAGTACACCAATCCTACGTCATTCTTGCCTAATTTTTCACCGAAAACACGAATCGCATTTTGCATACCCGCCAAGTCTACATTTTCATAAGCTGAAACTTGAAACCCTACAGAGCGCAAAGATTGTGTGATTGCTTTTGCATCGTTGATAGCGTTAGGTAGCTTAGATAAGCTGGTGTAGCTGCTATTACCGATTACTAATGCCAAGCGTCTACGGTTATCGGCCGAGATTCCAGAATCTTCAGTTCGGTTACCACTAACAACCGAATCTGGCTTTTGGTCACCTTGCGCAGTGTCAACTTTATCTTTTTTTAACTGAACCTTGGCCTCTTTCCTTAATTTTTCATCCAACCTTTCTTGGTCTATTTTTGCAATAAAAGAAATATAGTAAGCTTTTCTAGAAGAGTACCAATTGAGCAAACAATTCTTATCAAAGCATTTTTTTTCGCAATCCCTCCAAGCAGCATTATTTTCTTCTTGAAGTGCAATTTTGTCTTTAGTTAATAACTTTGCGCTTTTGTAATATTCGTTTATTTCCCGATCAAGAATAATCAAAGTAGCATCGTCACAGATGATTTTCTTTGCTTTTGAATCGGCCAGCTTACAATCAAATGAAGGGCGCTCAGTCGTTGGGATAGATGGCGCCGCTTCTTCATTTTTTTTCCGCAACTCTTTTAAAGCCCTTTGATAAAAAACATTAGCCGTATTCCAATTACTGAGCTTTTCCATCGATTTCTCCAAAAATGGCAAGCCCATCTGAATATTTTTTTCCACACCAAGACCACGGATGTACATGAGACCCAAATTATGGCATGCGTCTATGTCATTTCTATCGCACAAATTTTTATATATCGCAAAAGCCTTATTGAAATCATTTTCCAAAACAAATAAATCCTCATCCCTTTCTTTGGAGTTTAATATAAATCCCAAATATTTTTTTGAAGAGTTATCGCCACCAACCATATGACATTTTTTTCCATTTTCCGTGCAATATCCGTCAGTGATTGCAGCTCTAGAATCTTGGACGAATATAAATGCAATAACCAATATGCATCCAGCTAAAATTTTCATTTCTTTTACCTAAGAAGTACGTCCTGAACAATTCAGTTTTCAAGCATCGCCTGCCGCTGATGGTACAAGCACACGACATATTTCAGCGATCAGCGTTTCGAGAATCTGGCGGATATCAGCGCAAAAAGCCGCGGCTCCTTCATCGGCAGCCGCAAGTTATGCCCTGCTCCGCATACCACCGCTTGCAGCGCATCATCGAGCGCACTTTTCAACGGATTACGACCGAGTCGCCCGTCGATTTTCATGTGCCCGATCGTCGACTCGGTCGCGCTACGCCGCCGATCATCGCCTTCAAGATGCGCGCAATCCCACGCCGCTGACCCGAGCGTGTCCGAATTTTTGTGTAAGCGGGTTTAAGATTGACTTCGGGAGATAAGCCCTTCGAACTAAATATTAAATCGATCGGGTTCGCCTTTCCAGTACCAAACAAGCATCGCCAATTGTCCATTTACTTGATTCGCCCACAGCTAACCCCTGTGGGCTTTTTTACGTTTATCACTCTCAAGGAGACCTATGCCCCATCCTTCAGCACCTAACTTCACAGTCATCACCAACTGGAAATCCAAAGGCTTCGCCTGTGCCAAGGCTTGCAGCTATTGCAACTGGAGGCAATCTCCGCTCCTGCCTCATGGCGCGCAATCAGATGAAGCGATCCTTGCGTTCATCCGGCAATGTACGAAGTCGTTTATCACCATCAGCGGCGGCGGCGATCCGCTGTACCGCCTTGACGAGAACCTCCCCGCCCTGCGTCACCTGTGCGACCTGATCCACGGCGAGGGCTTCCGGGTACGCATCATCACCCGAGAGGTAGGGCAGCTTCACCGGGTGGCTGGACTGGCCGACTATGTGTCCCTGTCGCTCGACGCCGACGTGCTGCGGTGGGG
>JACCDS010875331.1_pt1 | contig 12643 bp, 14 predicted proteins | sample 7446441 | NCBI WGS metagenome assembly JACCDS01 (sample SAMN15323445, study PRJNA562643) | freshwater metagenome | isolation source: river surface water | place: USA:Blue River Watershed | collected 2017-08-17
ATAATCCAAGAATTATATTTAAAACACTTTAAAGTATCACATGAGCATTAAAAAAATGAAATTACATTCATCAAATAATTCTTTTTATGATTTCAAACCATTTGAATGGAGGATATTTTACAATTAAATCGATCCATGTTGGTGAACTTAAAACTGGTTTTCTATTTGAAAAGACTAAGAAACTTTCGACACCATGATATTTACCCATCCCACTATTTCCTACCCCACCAAATGGTAAATGATGATTTGCTATGTGTAATAAAGTGTCGTTAATACAAACACCGCCAGAACTTGTTTTATTTATTACTTCTTTAGCTTTTGATTTTTTTCCAAAATAATATAATGCTAAAGGTTTTTCATTTGAATTAATGTGTGATAATGCCGTATCAATAGTTGTAAAACTTATTACTGGTAATATAGGCCCAAAAATTTCATCTTTCATAATTGCATCATCCATATTATTCTGTTCAATAATCGTAGGTCCGATGAATCTATCAGATGGATCTTTTTCTGCACCCCAAAGAATCTTTGCTTTATTTAAATAAGATGTTAATCTGTTGTATGCATCAGTACTAACTATTCGAGGATAAAATTTACTATTTTTAAAATCGTTGCCATACATAGTAATGGCTGCTGATTTTAATTCTTCGATAAATTTCAATTTTATTTTTTCATGTACAAAAAGATAATCTGGCGCAATACAAGTTTGTCCGGCATTAATTAATTTACCCCACATAATACGTTTTGCTGCAATCTTTAGATCTGCGCTCTCATCAACAATACATGGACTCTTACCGCCTAATTCAAGCACTACAGGACAAAGATTTTTTGCTGCTGCTTCCATAACGGCTCTGCCAAAAGTTGGGCTGCCTGTGAAAAAAATTATATCGTATTTTTTTTGCAATAACAATGTATTCTCTTCTCTCCCACCCTCGATGACTGCAATGTATGATTCATCGAAATTTTCCTTCACTAAGGTATTAATTAAAGAAGAAACGGTAGGTGTAATAATAGATGGCTTTAAGATACTTGTACAACCTGCAGAAATAGCTCCAACTAAAGGATTAAATAACAATTGAAATGGATAATTCCAAGGTGCTATAATTAACGCTGTACCTAATGGCTCTATTACTTGTTTACTCGTTGATGGTAAGAGATGAAATGGTGTATGTACCGACTTAGTAGCAGACCATTCTTTTATATTATTCAGATGGTACTTAATTTCTGATAGAACTATGCTAATTTCAGTTAAATAAGCTTCTTCGTACGATTTTTTTAAATCTTGATGGATAGCGTCACAAATTCTTTTTTCATTATCTAAAATCACTTTTCTGAGTTTTTTTAGCATGCTAATTCTAAAAGAAATATCTTTTGTGGAATTGCTATTAAAGAATACATGTTGCTTTTGAATAATATTGTCAATATGGTCCATATCCTAGGGTTAAATAAAAAAATGAGGTATTGTTTATGCAATACCTCATTAAAATAACAAACAAATAATTAATAAGTTTTTTCCGTTAGGATTTCTTAACAGAACATGTACTTATACCAAATATGGTGTATAAAGGACAAAAACTTACTAAACTTGTTAGAGTAAATACCGCTGCCAATACAAGTAGAATAGTTCCTACAGTACCAGTAACAACATCCGTAAAGATTAAAGTTGCAAAAATTGCCGCTATAATTATTCTAATAATTCTATCGGCTGAACCCATGTTAGTTTTCATAATTTTATAGAATAGTTGAGTTTAGTATTAATGTTATAATAATTGCAATAGCAATGCAGGTTAAACAAATTCCGATAAACTTTAGCAAATTGGACTTCATTTTTTTATAATCAAATATAACAATAAAGATTTAGTATGTATGTTACATAAGTTACATATCCTACTAAATCGTATTAATTTTAATTTTATAATTAATTAACAATCCGGGTAAGGCCTCTAAATCGAATTTTGCTGCTTTTATATTATTTATTGATGGATCAATAATTAAGTTGCTTGAACGGCTAAAATCGACCTTCTCTAAATTTGTTTGTTCGAAATGGGTATTCAGTAAATCACATTCAATCAAACGTGATTCTTGTAAATCTGTGTCAGTAAAATCAACTTCATGTAAAGTAGACTTGCTAAAAGATGTTTTTCTAATTTTTTTAGCATAGAATGAAGAATGATTTAATACACATTGATTAAATGAAAAGGATAAGTTAAAATCATTACAATAATCGAATCTAATGCCAATCATCTTACAATTATTAAAACTACAATCTTGAATAGAAGTGTTATTTAACTTTGTTAAACTTAAATTACACTCTTCAAAATTACAGTCAATAAATTTATAATCTTTTAAATTAGCTTCAGAAAAATCTACACTTGTAAAAGTACAATTTTCATATTCAGCAATAGGTAATTGTATTGTAGAAAAAACGAAACTCTTAAATTCTTGTGAGTCAACAATCATTTAAATTAATTTAGATTGGTGTCTTTTGATTGATTAATTGTATTTAAAGTATTTGCTGCAAAAACTAATGCTTGCAAGACAATTAGCAAAATTACAATAACAGCAAGTGCGAAGTCGGATGTTAATTTACCTGATTCATACAATTGCTCAGTTTTTTTCATGATTCGTTTCGATTCATCTAATTGTATAGATGAAAGTTCCGACAATACTGATAATGCATTTCCAAGAACTTCCATTTTCTGAGTAGTACTTATATTGGTATCAGTTTGAAGTTTCGTTATATAATCTACATAGAATTGGTATTTAATACTTTCGTTTTTAGTAAATACTGTTTGGTCATATAATTTAAATGTAGTATCAATTTTATTAAATATTTCTTTCTGAACTAATGCATTTTTCAAGCCTGTATTCTGTTCTAATGTATAGGCTTCTTTAAGTGCATACATATATACAGTAAGGTTCATGATATAACTTTCGGCCATTAAACGATCCTTATACATGGTATTAATCGTTTCCTTCACCTCTCTGGTATGTTTTCTATCGTTATAATTACTAATTAATACGAGCAGACACAAGATTAATAGTGCCAGAGATGCAATCAGCTTGTTTTTTATGCTATATGTCCATTTCATTATTTCAGATCTCCAAATTTAACTAATTTGTATTCAGGACTACATTCCACTAAATGTTTCAATATCTCCACATGGCCTTTACCGTATAAGACTAAAATCCGATCATCTGGAGAGCTTGTAATTTGTTGTATATGTCTAAATATACGTAAATTTCTACTATACCAATGCATCGCTAAAGCATCTGCACCTCTAGTATTCCCTAATTTAAAATCACCAACTAAATATCCTCCAAATCCACGATTCAAATTTTTGTCTGAATTCAAGTATTTAAAATAATTCAACAAACTCAATTTTATACTTAATTCATCGTTATTTTTATAATATTCAGAATATAATTTTGAGATAGCATCATCACTCTGAAAATCCCAATCGTTATATATCGTATCAAGTACTGGTCTAAAGGAATTGCTATCCTTCCCATCATATAAATCATATAATAACGGTTGGTCGTTCACGCCATAAATTGTATCAAGCTTAAATCGATCCAATAAACGAAAACCAATTTGTTCTATTTCATCTTTACTCAATTTACGTTTACCTATTTTCCAATCTCTGTATCGATGCATCAAATACCCTGTGTTACTTCCTGCCTCAATTGCAATTTTAGTAGGTTTAAACTTAGATACATAATCGAGTAATTCATCCAACTCTCTTTGCTTTTGTTCCGATAAAATATCTATTTGTTTATTCTTTTCAATTTTATGAGCATCTAAGTTATAATATGCAAAATGGAAAGTCCCAACAAACAATACACTGGGCTGTTTTCTTTTCCCAACGAGTATATCATCGGGGTTTGGAATTGAAGTTTGTGCAAGCAAGCTGTTTGTAGAGCATGCAAGCAACATTAACAAAATGTAAATATTTTTCATGTTCGGTATTTTACTTCAATAGATGGATTTATCCGTAACAATTCATCAATAAAAGCTTTTTTCTCTTTAGGAGAAATAAGAACTGAATCAAATTTATTATATATTATTTCTAAGCGATCAAAAGAAGCAGCAGGTGAGCTCAAGGGACTATTACTCTCTTCCATTTTTTTTATTGTATTAATGTTGATATCTATACTATACAAAAAACCAGATCGTATTTTAAGTAAAGTACCATCGATTACATAATATGTGTTAATAAATAATTGTAAGATAAAAACAACAACTAGAAATATTATTAACAATGCATACCATGGTGCATGTTCAAGTATTAACAATAAAGTTATGGCACTAAAAACAATCAGTAAAATAGATAGGAACCAAACAGATATTCCAGATTTAAATACCTTTTTCATATACATAAATATAAGGAAAAATTAACCTAGTAAAAAATATTGAATTTAATTCTATTTTGTATTTAATTTTACATTATAAATATACGAAACATAAACCAATGCAAAAATAGGAACCATAATTAACATTCCGTTATTCCATCCATCTACCATTAGGTTTGAATATACTGCTCCAATTAAGTCAAAAACCAATCCTGCATAAGCCCATTCCTTTATCTTGTTAAAATTTGGAATTAGAATAGCAATACAGCCTAATACTTTAGCAACACCTATAAATGGAATGAAATAAGTAGGGTAACCAAGATGTGTGATAAATTTAACTGCTTCAGGTTCCATAATAATATCTGGAATAGAAGATAACAACATAAATGCTACAAATATAATTGTAGACGTCCAGTAAATAGTTTTTTGTCTTTTCATATTTATATAAATTAAATTTTATATAAATATATATGCAACCAATCGGTTTCGCAAATTTTTTATAAAAAAATCTAATTATTACTTAGAATGCCATTCAAAATGAGTTCCGACTCGGCTTTTAAGGTTCCTAGGGTACCTCCGTAGGTATATTTCTCATATCCTAAAAAGTACAAGCCTTTCTCATTATCCATTGCTATTTTTGTAGCTGGTTCGCCATTTTCAATAAACAACGAATCTTTTGCTTTAATAAAATCATTTAAACTTGCGGTATAGCCGGTGGCAAATAACAACACATCGTATTGTTCAGATATGCCATTTGTAAATACAACGTAATTGTTGTTATACTCAGCTATACCTTTACGGACTTTTATTTCACCCGATTTTATTTTTGCAATAGTTCCTATATCAATAGTAGGCGTTTTACCATACACTCTTCTCATTTTTGCAGGAGGTATATTAGAAATAGGTAATCCGTATTTTTTCAAATTCCCAAAAGCTAACTTACCCGAAAGTGAGCCAATCCAATCGCCAATTAAATGAGGCAATTTACTGAGTTTATTAGCTGTTAATTGAACAGAACGTCCTAAGAAATCTCTAGGTACAATGGCAATTTCAGATCTTACAGAAATACTAACATCTATTTTGTGTTCGGCAAGATCGAGTGCTAATTCGGCACCTGTATTACCCATGCCCACTACTAATACTTTTTTACCCATAAAGGGTTTAGCATTTTTATAATTCGAAGCATGTACTATTTCTCCTTTAAATAAATCAAGTCCTTTCCAAGTTGGAATTTTAGGAACACGATTTAAACCACATGCAATTATTACATTTTTTGCTATGTACTTTTTCCCGTTTGCACATTCAACACTCCATGAGTTATTAAATTTCTCTACACTAATTACGGTCGAATTATACTCGGGGTTGATTTGAAATTTTTCTATGTACGAATTATAGTATTCTATTAACTGAAACTTGGAAATATATTGTGGATAATGTTCCGGAAAATCCAAAAAAGGCAAACTCGATAATTCTTTAACGGTATGTAAATGTAAGCGATCATAATGTTGATGCCATTTAGAAGCAATTTTGTCCGATTGTTCTAATATCACATATTGCATACCAGCTTTGTTAAGCCTTGCAGCAATAGCTAAGCCTGAGGGCCCAGCACCAATAATAAGGTTGTCGATGTTCATTTAATTTTTCTTTACCACATTCGTAAGATTTACATTCGACCCGTTTTTAACTAAAAAATTATCTTCAATTCGAACTCCACCAATCGATTTCCATTTTTCTAAGGCTGTCCAGTTTACTTCTGTCTTGAATTTTTCTTGCACTTTTTTATTGTTAAGAATAGAAGCAATAAAATAACATCCAGGTTCTACGGTTACAATGTTGTTTTCCTCTAGTGCTAAATCAATACGAAGCCTTGCTCCAAAATAAGTCTTTGGATGTATGTTTTCCGCTTGCCCTGCATCACGTACACGCAAACCTACCAAATGCCCTACACCATGTGGGAAAAATAAAGACACCACTTCTTTTTCAATTAACTCATCGTATGAACCGTTTAATATACCAAGTTCTAACAAACCTGCAGTGATCACATGTGCAGCCTTAGCATGCACATCGCGCCATTGAACTCCAACCATACACATCGCTGCACATTCTGTATATGCCTTCAACACCAAATCATATAAATCTTTGTGTCTACCGTGCATGGCTCCCGAAGAAAAATAAGTGCGGGTAATATCAACACAATAATCATATATATCAGCGCCCGCATCAACCAAAACAAATTCATTCTCTTGCACAATTCGATTTGTTGGTAATGCATGTAATATTGCCGAATTCGAACCAGCACCCACAATACTATCATAAGGTGTAGTATGCGAACCTTTTCTAAAAATTTCCGATTCGTATATGATTTGGATTTCTTTCTCTGAAATACCAGGACGAATAGCTTCTGCAATTTTTTCATAACCGGCATTGGCTATATCGGCAAGCTGTAAAATAAGTTTAACTTCCGATGCATCTTTCTTTCTTCGCTCCCTATCTAATGCCTTTCTTAATTCAAACGATTTACCTTCAACAAATACAGCCTGACCTAATTCATAGCTGTTTTCAAAAGAATGCTTCGCTAAAAATTCATTTAACTCGTTGATTGATTTACCTTCACTTTTTACCAACAAATCTGTTCGTTCACCTTCCCAAATCATTTCCTCCGGATTAATCTCTAATTGAAATTCAATCCATCCTAAATCTTTAGCATACAATAAAACTTCCGATTCTCTTCTTCTTCCTGTTAACCAATAATACGCTGGATGTGGAATGAACGTATATGTTTGATCTAAACCACCAGGTTTTGAGATTGGCTCTCCTGAATAAACTAATACAACTTCTCGATTAGTTAATAGATTATCCCATGCGCTCGATACTTTGGCTCTACGTGATTGAATGTCGGTATTTGTAAACATATTATGAATTATGAATTAAAGGTAAATTTAAAATTTTTCAGTCTATTATTATAAAGTATAGGCGATTAAATAGAGCAAATACTCAGCAAAGAAGAACCACCAGAATCGTTTATAAAATTTTTGAATCGAATCGCGTTTATTCAAATCGATACTAATTGCATTCAGAATAAATAAAAACAACAATACAATATGTCCATATAATAAAGTATACAATTCTACACTGATATTCAGTGCATTTTTGTACTCTATAAATTTCATGTAAATCGTAAATAAATAAGCCAAAGAAACCAATACATTTCCTGCAATTAATACTGATTTTGTTGAATACACAATAGCTAATGTGCGTATGTTAAAGGTTAAATCGCCTTCAATATCTGTTAAATCTTTAAACCATGAAATCCCAATGCTAAACACCACAATAAACAAGGTTAGAATTTTTACATTCAGTGGCATTTCAATTACATTATTTACTAAATAATTGAACACTAAAAATCCGCATGCATTCAACAGTATACCTCTTACAAATGAAATTGAAATAGCAGCGCCTAAATGATGTTTTTTAAAGAAAAAAGGTGGCATTGAATAGGCCCATCCAATACCTGTAGCTAGTAGTATTATAATTAATAGATATATAGAAATATAAGCAGAAATTAATAGACTCAAGAACAATGCTGAAAGCACAATTATTTTTGCTTGTTTCAAACTAAGTACACCGGCTGGAATTGGTAAATAGGGTTTATTTATTTTATCAATATTAACATCGGCTACTTGATTAATACCAACGATGAAAACATTACAACAAATACCTAATAATAAAGCTAATATTAAATAGGGGATGTATAAACTTTCTCTGTTATTACAAACTATCACATACAAAGTATAAATACTTATTACACTACCAATAATAGTATGTGGTCTGCTAAACTTCCAAAGTATATTTAGTGTTTTCATATTTATTTTTGAACAAGTTCTATAACTAATAAGGAACTTATTCCTTTTTTTAATCTAAACACCTTCACATGTTCAAGCGCTGTAAATAGTTTGATATAGCTCTTTACATTACGTGATTTTAGCACAGAAATTATACCATCAATAGTTATAGTAATAATATTTATAGGCAATACATACGTAAAGAATAATCTTTTTATGGAAAATGGACGAACAAAAGGATTAAATAATAACACACCGATTGTAGTTAGTGTAAATACTTTTAAAAAAAAGAACAATGTGGGTTCGAGTATTTCAACTATGAATAAATTTGCTTTTGCTTTATCACAGTTCAACACAATTTTTTGTTTTTCGTCATCTGAGAAATGGTGGAAAGCATTAAACATGGTATACGTTTCACCTGGTATAAATGTATATTCATTAACATCTATGCTCTCATCAATATAAATAATTTTACTTGTTGATTGAAAACTTCTAGGGAATTTATCGCTTAATTTTAATTGCTGAAAATTGCTTGTTTTATTAAAAATTGAAACAGCTGGCTCTCCACTTCCAGAGCATAAATCGAACATAACATTAGATTTTATGTTCTGCTCTTTTAAATAATTAATAAATACCTGATATATGTTGAATTTAGAGACAACAAAACCAATGTAGTCGGTTTGATAATTTCTGAGGAATTGTGGGAACCAATTAAAATCTTCTAACTCTTTCATCCACAATTATTCTTTTTTATTTGTTTATTAATGCACTTCCTTGTTTGATGCCTCTCTCTGTAAATACTCGATCAATCTGTTGTTGCATTACAGCCTTTTTCATTCCCCAATTAGGTGCTATAAGCATGTCTTGGTCAGATAAACCAAATAAACGTTGAATAACTACATCATCGCGTAAGAGTGGAATGAATTCGCATAAGAAGTCGGTATATTCTTCTAAACTGAATAGTTTAAAAGGATTTCTTTTATATAATACTCCCATCACCGATCCTTCTACAATATGTAAATGATGAAGTTTTACAAATTTTATTTGTTTGTGCTGATTGATAACCTCAGCATATTTTAACATCATCTCTTTTGTTTCCCATGGAAATCCAAAAATGGTATGCACACAAACTTCTACCTTCGAATGTTCGAACATTGCTAATGCATTTTCTAAATCTTCGTGCGTACAACCTCTATTTATTTTTTGCAATGTTTCATTATAAATAGATTCCATCCCCATCTCAATATCTACATCAAAACGATCTGTATAACTTTCTAATAGTTTTACTTTTTCAGCATCAATACAATCTGGTCTTGTTCCAATCGATAAGCCTACAATATCTTCTGTATAATGAGATAGTGCTTCATCATACATTGCTTTTAAAAAATGAGTTGGCGCGTAGGTATTGGTATTGGGTTGAAAGTAAATAATAAATTTATCGGCCTTGTACCCTTCTCTTGCTCTCTTTACTCCTATCTCAATTTGTTCGGCTATGCTTGGTTGCTTACGTGCTGTTTCTGGAGTAAACGAATCGACATTACAATAGGTACAGCCTCCATATCCTTTTGAGCCATCGCGGTTCGGACACGTAAATCCTCCATCAACAATAACCTTATAGATTCGTTGTCCGTTGTATTTCTTATTTAAATGCTCACTATATGAGTTGTAACCCCTTGCCATTAGTCCTATGTCTTTAGTCTCTAGTCTTTAGTATTTAGTATTTTTTGCCGAGTGAGAAATTATCTTTATACGTAAAAAACAAACTGTTTGAAAATTCAAAGGCTGGATCGTCTAAATCTATATACGGTTCCAAACGTGCCGATATGCTGAAGTTTTTATAAATTTCATAATCAGATATCAATCTAAAAAACAATAAATTTCTATTTGTACTATAATAACCTACGTTATTCATTTGATCACTGGTTGATCTGTAAATTGGAGCTCCGTGCACTGCAACAAAATCGTTTGCATTCCAATAAGTAGTGCTAACCGAGGTATGTCCAAACTTCCACCCTAAGTTTGCCATAATACCAAAACCATTAGCTTTAGGGTTTACTTTCGTAAAGGAGAAATCATTATAAGTTAAGGCATGTACATCAGCATAAATAAAATGTTTTTCCTTTTGATTATAATGGTATTTCACTTCCAATCCTAAGGAAGTATTTAAAAATGTTTGCAATGTTCGATCTGGTGTATCAATTTGTCCTCCTTTATGGTAGGCAAAAAAGTTCACAGGAATTGTAAGAGTCCATGTATTATTTTTCTTCAAGTCCCAATCGATATGAAAACCACCAGAAACGGATTCTTGAACTGGGGAAATTTTATAAATCATGTTTTCCCAATTAATCCAAACATCAAAACGTAAATTTGAATCGATGTATAAAAATTGATTTCCAAATTCTAAATTATTGGTAATAATACGATCGTAATTGTACAATGGTTCGAGCATACGATGCGATACATTTCCATTTAGTTGCCCTGCAATAATTTGCCACTTACCTGGGTGGTAGTTAATTCTAAAAGTTGGCTGTTCATCGTATATACCACTAGCTCCATAATCCTTTCTAAAAAACAATCCTGCTTCTAAACTCAAATCTTTTTTAGGATTAAAACTGATGGTAGGTTGTAGTATAGAGCCAAAATAGGTTAATCCATCGGCATGTCTGTTGAAATACTCATAATTTCTCATGAAATTAAAATTGTATAAATTCAACTGCCATTTAGAACCAGTGTAGTACGTATTGTTTTCCCAAAGGGTATTGTCGACCTGACTATACACATTTAAAGAAAAGAGAAAAATGAAAATAGTAACAATCGTAGATTTCATTTTTCTAAGGTAACCTTTTAGTAAATATTTCACAAACCCTTAATAACGATATTCTTTTACGGTATCAATCGCAAATTTTACGTTATCAAATGGAATGTCGGGCATTATGCCGTGTCCTAAATTAAAGATAAAGCCGTTTGTGCCTTTCATTCGATCAAATAATCTGTGTATTCTCTCTTTGATTACTTTTTTATCAGCATACAATAAAAAGGGGTCGAGGTTCCCTTGTACGGCAATGTTAGTAGGTAGTGATTTTTTAATATTCAATAAATCAGCATTCCAATCAACAGAAATTACATCAGGATTAGCTTCTGCCATTAATGGTGCAAATACTGAACTCCCTTTACAAAATGAAATTACAGGTATTCCTTTTCTGTTTAGTTTTGAAATAATGTATTTATTGTATTGATGTGAGAATTCATTGTAATCGTCCCAGCTTAAGGCTAAAGCCCATGAATCGAATAATTGCAAGGCATTAATACCTGCAGCAATTTGCATGTTTAAATAAGCCACCGTAACATCTGCAATTTTTTGTAAAAGTTTGTGCGCTAAATGAGGCTGGTTATGAATAAACAATTTTGTTTTCTTGAAATCTTTAGAAGAACCACCTTCAATTAAATAACTCATCACGGTAAATGGAGCACCAGCAAAACCAATTAAAGGTTTAGTACCATTTAATCGCTGTTGAATAACTTTAATAGCTTCTGCTACGTAATTCAATCGCTCTTCTGTACCATCCACTAAAAGATTATCAATATCAGTTTCATTTTTTATAGGATTGGCAAATAATGGACCAACGCCAGCTTCAAAACTCAACTGTCCCCCCATTGCTTCCGCAGTTACTAATATGTCTGAAAATAATATCGCAGCATCAACATCCAATAAATCTATTGGCAACATGGTAACATCTGCTGCAATCTCAGGTGTCTTACACATTTCTAAAAAAGAATACTTGTTTTTAATATCCCAATATTCTTTCATAAATCGTCCTGCCTGTCTCATCATCCATACTGGTGGACGTTCTGTAAGTTCTGAATTTGCTGCTTTTAAAAAAATCATTTATAAATTGTTATTTGTTAATTGTTAATTTGAATTACCACTCTGCTTCTTACGAGCACACGAGCACACGAGCACACGAACATACGAGCACACGAACTAATCAGTGTATTTATACCCTACTCCTCTTATTGAATGAAAATGTTTTGGATTTTTTGAATCTTGTTCGAAATATTTTCTGAACGATAAAATAAAATTATCAATGGTTCTTGTCGATGGATACACATCGTAATTCCATACAGTTTCTAAAATAGTTTCGCGCGATACTGCCTCACCTTTTCTCTCTATTAATAACTTCAACAACATCGTTTCTTTTTTAGTTAATGATGTTACACTACCACTTGCATCAACTAATTCGTAATTATTAAAGTTTATAGTTTTATCTCCAATTTTATAAGAATTCAATTGCTTGTGTTCATCTCCTTTTAAGCTTCTCTTCACCAAAATTCCTACCCTCAAAATTAATTCTTCTAAATTAAAAGGTTTGGTTAGGTAATCGTCGGCACCACGTTTTAAACCAGCAACTCTATCTTCAGATGTATTTTTTGCTGTTAAAAATAAAATA
>JACCDS012305404.1_pt1 | contig 12643 bp, 16 predicted proteins | sample 7446441 | NCBI WGS metagenome assembly JACCDS01 (sample SAMN15323445, study PRJNA562643) | freshwater metagenome | isolation source: river surface water | place: USA:Blue River Watershed | collected 2017-08-17
GCCACGAATCGCAGATTTGAAAGTGAACAGGAAAGTCAATGAAATCAACGATCTACCAACACCACCTCCGCGCCAGTGCTAGCTTTTCGTACCGTCACTTATTGCACTGAAAACGAGGAGACCCCGCTTTGCCTTTGACGGGCTCCTTCGGCACGATTTTCATACTGCCGGCGGAACAGCAAGGGAATGTCGGTCACACGTGGTGACGGCGTAAACATCATTCTTTTTGAACCCGGCGCTGTGGGCCTGCACACTCGGCATGTTGAACTGGTTGGACGCTCCGCAGCGCTTGATAGGTTCGACCCGCGCATCCCCATAGGCGCGCCTGTGCACGATGCTCTTGCCTGCAGCGAGATCTGTGAGGTAACTGGCCGTGTCAGTCATGATGTTTTCGCCTTTTTGGAGACGATGGAGCCAGCGTGCTGCATGATGGGGTTCAAGAGCGCGAACAGCGTCTCTATCTTCTTTCGAGCGATGCGCGACGACCGAGCTACGCCGTGCGGGCGACCTCCGGGACGTAGCGCATGCCGTGGTCTCCTTGCTGACAGAGTACGTTCACTTCGCACGGGCGCCAACTACGCGGTGGACGGCGGCTATTCGGCGATGGCACATTGCAGGCGGTACCCTGGCATCCCGCGACTGAGGGACTGAATTTTCAGTCTCCAACCGAGGAGATAGTCATGCATCCCATTGCGATCGTTAGCCGCGGCGGGGCCGGCCTGCCCCTCGTCCTGGACGTCTTGGAAAAGAGCTACCAAGAGTTAAGGTCCAACCAGTGCATCTTTGACGTATTGCAGGTTTAGCGCGACTTGGGCCTCGGCCAGTGGGGGGTGACGTGCCCGCTGGTGGGGGCATCGGCCTTACGGTGCGACCCCGGAGCAGCTCGGCGCCATGTTCACAATCTTGGCCGGACCTGGCACCCTGTTTCTCCCCGAGCCTTGCGTGTCCTCGATCCCAACGATCATTCGTCTCCTTGATCTTCAGCAACTAGCGATCTTGGAGAATCCGGCATGGTGAGGGCGCGGCAGCAGGCGTAGACGTGTCAACAGTGTCTCGAGTGTTGAATAAAGTTTGGCCCATCGTGTTGACAGTGCTATAGACGGCCTCGGGGGCGGGGTACCGCAGATCAACGGCGACCTTGGTAGTGTAGGTGGCGCTTTGAACGGCGACTCAAGCATCCCGTCACTCGGGGCCATCTCGTTGCGGCATCACGCGTGACTTCAGTCGCTCCTGCATGCGCTGCGCAACGGCTTACCCATGAAGACCGTGCTGCTTGGCATAACGATCGAGATTCAGATGAGGTGAGCTCACTTGAGAAAGAGCCGCACTGCGTCACACACGGGCAAATTAGGCTACAGGACGGTGGCGCGGGTAAATCCTTCGAGGTGGTCGATTAGGCGATCAAGCGCCTCCCCCGCGTGCGTGATGTCGCCTTTGCTAATGGCCAGTGCGACGGCAGCGTGCAGGTTAGCCATTTCCGGCATGTCGGCCGTCTGCTTGTAGTGCAGGTACCAGAATCGCCGCGACAGCCCGTGCAGCATTCGCATTGCACCTTCCGCGAATTCGTTCCTCGCCGCACTGAGGCATAGCTCGTTGAACTCGCGGTCGGCACGGACGAACGCCACGTCGTCATTGCGCGCAGCATACTTCGTGAATTCGTTGGCGAGACGCCGAAACGACAGGCGTTCCGCATCATTGGCCCGCTTGGCGGCGCTGCGGCAGATCAAACGCTCGAGCTCGCGCCTTGTCTCTAAAAGTTTGAGCTGCTTGTTGACGTTCATCTCCGACACAAGCAGACCGCGCTGCGGCATGACGAGGATGAGGTGCTCGCGCGCCAGGCGCTGGATGGCCTCCCTGATCGGAGTGCGTCCGATGCCGGTCATCTCGCTTAGCGTTTGCTCGGAGATGGCTGTGCCCGGCGGGATGCGCAGGGTAACGATGGCCTCCTCGATCACCTGATAGGCGAGATCGGTGAGTTTGACCTTTGGCTCAATGTGGGCGGCCATGCTCATGGGCGCTGCGTCACGCTTTTGCGCGGCACCCCTGCTTTCAGTTCGCCTAGTGACCACGTGTCGATCCTCCAAAAGTTCAGATGATATGACGCTGTTGCACATTTTGAAGTGCGTGTAACATACAATGCATATATTAGATGAACATGAGGCGGGGCGGTGATTGATCGATTCACATCAAGGTTGCATGATGAGGCCTGACGACAAGATCCACTTTTGCGCCCCGACGCGCCTCATTCTCGGCTGCGGCTCTCGCTCTCAGTTGCCGGCCCTGATGGCTCATCTCGGATACCGGCACGGCGTGCTGGTGACCGACAGGTTCTTCACGGAGCACACGCCATGGGTGTCGGAGTATGTCTGCGCCGCTGGCGCGCTGGGGATCATGACGATCGTGTTTGATGGCGGGTCGCCGGATCCAACCACCACGCTGTGCGACGAAGCCACCCTGGAGCTTCGCGCTGCGGTCGGTGGCCAGACTTTTGATCACGTGCTTGCATTAGGCGGAGGCAGCAACATCGACCTTGCTAAGGCGCTTTGTGTCACTCTGCCGGGGGGGCGACCGGTGCGCGAGTTCGTCGGAGACATCGGCCAAGGCCGCCCGTTGCCGCTCGTCGCACTCCCAACGACTTCGGGGACCGGGGCCGAGGCTACGCCAGGGGCCATTTTGATCGATCCGCTCAATGCAACGAAGGTCGCAGTCATGGACAATGCATTGCGCCCGCAGATCGCACTCGTCGACCCGGAGATGAGTTTCACCTGTCCAGCCCGTGTGACGGCCGACGCAGGGCTAGATGCGTTGACGCACGCGATCGAGTCATTTCTCACCATCGACTCATTCGACTTCGACCGGGCCGGGCAGCCCGACCCGGCATACAGCGGACGTTCCCCGCTCACCATGATGTTTGCGCGCGAGTCGATGCGCCTGAGCATCGCCTGGCTGGAACGCGCCTACCTCGATGGAAGTGATGTTCAGGCTCGGGTGGGCATGGCGTATGCCAGCGTCTATGCGGCGCTGTCCTACGGCAGCGCAGGGCTCAATGCGGTGCATGGGATTGCCTATGCGGTCGCGGGGAAGACGCACAGGAGCCATGGCAGCACCAATGCCGTGATGCTGCCTTACGTCCTTGACGCTTTGCGTGAAATGCGTCGCGCGGAGTTGCTAGAAGTCGCGCGCATGTTCGGCATCGGCACGCCAGACGAAGATGCCGCGCTGAGCGCGCTGCCGACGATCGTGAGAGATCTGATCGGTCGCCTCGGCATCCCCACCAATTTGCGGGCGTTTGGAATACAAGAGGCTGACTTGGCGGCGCTGGTCGACGATGCGATGGCCGTGACGCGGCTGGCGAAGGCATTTCCCGTGCGGGACGTCGCCGATTCCTATCAGCGCATCGTTCGCAATGCCTTTCACGGGCGCTTTCTTGAGACTCGCCCGCTTGAGGGTCCCAATTGAGAACGACGTCGAGAACGAGGGAAGGCACACCCGACTGCGCGACGGGTGGCCCGACGAATGCTTGTGGGACGACCCACACTCAGACTCATTCGGCAACGAATTCGCGATGCGCGAGTAGGCAATCTCTCCGCTGTTGACTCCATGGGTGTCGAGCCCGGCCTGCTCTACGAATACAGCCGGCAAGCTCGCGGCCACCAGAACGGCTGGCTGCGGGTTGTCCCTAATTTTGCAACAACATACAACTGATACATTAGCTGTTCATTACATGTATTGATCTTGGTGAACAGTTTTTACAGACGCACATTAAGGAGACGCACCATGCGCAAAAGTCTATTGAACTTCCTCGCCTCAATGGCGCTGAGCCTCGGGCTCTTAAGCACTGTTGCTGCACAGGAGGTCATCAAGATCGGTCAGATCGAGGCCCAAACCGGCCCGTCCAGCAGTCTGGGCTTCATGGCCACGCAGGGTGTAAAGCTTGCAGTCCATCAGATCAATCAAGCCGGCGGAGTGGAAGTCGGCGGCAGAAAGTATCTGATCGACCTCGACTCGCCAGACACCCAAGGTAGCCCTCAGCAAGCCCTGATTCAGCTCAAGAAGATGGTCGAGCAAGACAACCGGAAGTACATCTTTGGCCCGACGCTGTCCAACGTCTTCAATGGAGTGCGCGAGTACGCCCGGGGCTACGACGGGAAGCTGCTGATGTTCACGCCTGCCACCGCCGCGCACCCCGAACTGGGGAAGCCCGGCTACGGCTTTCTGCTGCGGCCCGTCGTCTTTGACACCGCCCCGGAGGGTTTCGGCACCTACATGGTCGAGATGTTGCGCAAAAAGGGCGCCAAGAAGGTCGCCATCCTGATGCAAAACGACGCCTTCGGGCGCTTTGCTGTGGACCTCTACAAGGAAAGTTTCTCCAAGGCTGGCATTGAGATTCAGACCCACTGGTACGAGGCCAGCACCAAGGACTACTCGGCCGTGCTGGCGCGCATCGCTGCCTGGCAGCCGGACTTCCTCTTCCCGGGCTACACCGACTCCGCGCTGTACGACATCACGCAGCAGGCCACCCAACTCGGTCTCACCAAGTTCTGGCTGGTGCGCGGCTCGCTCGGCCCGGCCCTGCGCAACAAGGCCGCGATCGACGAGTACATCGCCTACATGCCCAAGTACTTCGAGGAGGCCGAGAAGACCGACCGCAAGGTGGCGAAGTTCATCAAGGACTACAAGGACTTTTTCAAGGTCAAGGACTTCCCCTACGACTTGGCGCCGCTACTGTACATGGCCTCCTATGACCATGTATTCATGCTCGCGGAAGCAATGAAACGCGCGGGCTCGATCAACGACGTGGCAGCGGTCAAGAAGGAGCTGCTGTCGATGACCTACGATGGCCTGTGGGTGCAGAAGTTCGATCCCGTCGGAGGTGGCATCCACAGCTATGAGATCGCGGAAGTGCGTCGCGGTGGCGCGATCAAGATCACTCTCGTCAAGCCGGCCCAAAAATGATGCAGCTGATCGCAGGCCAATTGATCAATGGGATGATCGTTGGTTCGCTCTATGGAATCATCGCGCTAGCGGTGTCGTTGACCAGCGGGATCACGGGCATCGTGAACTTCGCGTTGGGCGCGTACATGTTGGTCGCGGCTTACCTCACCTGGCATCTCCACGAGATTTACAGCCTGCCCTTTCCACTTGCCGTGATCTTGGTCATGGGCGCGGTGGCCCTGATCGGCCTGATCGCAGACGTCCTGCTGTTTCGCCACACGCGCAACAATCTGATCAATGGTCTGATCGTCTCGATCGGGCTGGTTTCGGTGATCGTGGCCCTTGTGCACATGAAGTGGACGTCCACGCCGCAGAACATGCAGCCTTTCGTCACCGGGGTGTTCGTCGTGAGCGGCATCATCGTGCCGAAGATGAAGTTACTGATGGGGGTAGTGCTGGTTTCGATCGTGGGCGCGACCTACCTGGGGCTTACACGAACCTGGGTGGGACGCGCCGCCTTCGCCTACGCGCAGAACCCAGAAGCCGCGGCCTTGATGGGGGTCGCCACCGGTCGCCTCCAATTGGGCGTTGCCACCTTTGGCGCGGCCTTGTGCGGACTAGCCGGCGCGATGTACGCAACGCTTTACTCGCTTACCCCCGAGATCGGGGCGCTGTACATGCTCAAGGGCGTTGAAGGCGCGCTGCTGGCCGGCATCGGCAGCGTAATGGGTGCGCTGTTCGGTGGCATGCTGATCGGCGTGGCCGAAGGTCTGGGTTCGGTGTTCCTGCCGCTCGCATTCAACGACGCCTATGGCTTGCTGATGCTGGTGCTGGTGTTGCTATTTCGGCCGGCTGGCCTGTTCGGGGGGCGGTGATGCGAGTGCTTCTTGTGCTGTTGTGTGGCTTGGTCGCGCTCGTTCCTACGCTCACCACCAATAACGTCGTGCTGTCGGTGCTCACCTTTACCTTCATCTTGGGCATCTTGGCCGTCAGCTTCAACATCATCTACGGCATCACGGGCCAGCTCACGCTGTTTCACGCGGCGGCCTTCGGCTTGGGAGCATACGCCACCCACCTTTCGATGGCCCATTGGTCGATCTCGTTCTGGCTGGGATCAGCTTTTGCGATGGGCAGTGTGGCCGTGGTTTCGTTGATCCTGGGCATCGTGTGCTTTCGCTTCCGGCTCAAGGAGTTCTATTTCGCGGTCGTGACCTTGGCGTTCGCCGAAATAATCCGCCTGGGAGTGCTGAACTGGCACGATCTGACCAACGGTTCGCTCGGAATCAACTTCAGCCTCAAACCGAGCTTGTGGTTGCCCGGGGCCGGCATGCAGGTCATCGAAGGGCCGGTGCGTTGGTACTACTTCTCGCTCGCCGCAGCCGCGGTCGTCGTGTTGGCGTACCAGTTGATCGTGAACTCCTGGATCGGTAATGCATTCAAGGCCATTCGCCTGAACGAGGACGTGGCGGCCTCGCTCGGGCTCAACGCCTTCCGATACAAGTTGCTGTCGTTCGTTTTGGGCAGCATGGGAGCCTCGTTTGCGGGAGGACTGTACTCCCATTACATGGGCTTCGTCGATCCGCATCTACTTGAGATTAATCAGTCGCTAGCCATTTTGTCGATGGCGCTGATCGGCGGCACCGGCTCGGTGGCCGCTCCGGTGATCGGCGCGCTGGTGATCACAGCACTGCCGCACTTGATTGACTTGAATGCCGAGTGGCGCCTCCTGACCTATGGCCTCATCCTGATTCTCACGATCCTGCTCATGCCTCAAGGCATCGTCGGATCACTGCGGAGGCTTCGCACCCATGCTTGAAGTCCGTCATGTGACCAAACGCTTTGGCGGTCTTGTAGCCGTCGACGACGTGGCATTCCAAATTGCCGAACGCGAAATCGTGGGCATCTTCGGCCCGAACGGGTCTGGAAAGACGACGCTGATGAACGTGATCGCCGGCGTTCTTCCGGCCACTCGGGGCGAGGTTCGCTGGAAGGGCCAGAACCTCGGCGGTCTCAGAACCGACGAAGTCGCGGCCTGCGGCGTTGTCAAGACTTTCCAGAATCCGCAACTGTTCCGAGAGCTCACGGTTGTCGAAAACGTACGCGTCGCCGGTCACCTGCTGCTCAAGTCGGAACTCGGTGCAGCACGCGTGCGGACCATCTTGCCGTCAGCCTTCAGATCTGCGGCAGCGCGCAAGATTGACGCGCGAGTGGCTACCGTGCTCGAGATGACGCGATTGGAAGCGCAGGCGCGCGACTTGGCGGGCTCGCTGTCATACGGCGGCGAGAAGATGCTCGGTGTCGCAATGGCGTTGATGTGCGCCCCAAGCATGCTTCTGCTCGATGAGCCGGGCAGCGGTCTCTCGCACGATGAGCTGGACCGCCTTTCGGAGGTACTCCGGCGCCTGCGCGATCAAGGGATGACGCTGTGCGTCATCGACCACCGAGTGGGCTTTCTCGGCGCGCTGGCGGACCGTGCGATCGTGCTCTATCACGGCTCAAAAATCGCCGAAGGGACTCCATCGCAGGTGCTGTCGCAACAAGCGGTCATCGAGGCCTACCTGGGAGATGCTCATGTTGCTTGAACTGAATGGCCTGGACGCTCACTTCGGAAAGAAGCAGGTCCTGCATCAAATGTCACTCTCCGTCGGCGAAGGCGAGGTTGTAGCGCTCATCGGCCCCAATGCGGCGGGCAAGTCAACAACTATGCGCTGTGTCCTCGGATTGAAGGCGACCAGCGCCGGATCGATCGTCTTCTGCGGCCGTTGCATCGACGCATTGGGTACATCCAAAAGAGTGCGCGACGGCCTTGTGCTGGTGCCGGAAGGCCGCCAGGTCTTCACGCGGTTCAGCGTATTGGACAACCTACTGATGGGGGCCTATCACCGCTCGGACCGCGACCGGATCGACGGTGATCTAGCCAAGGTGTTTGGCTTGTTCCCTCGCTTGGCCGAGCGGCGCGCACAAAGCGCAGGCTCGATGTCTGGGGGGGAGCAGCAGATGCTGGCCATAGCGCGTGGCCTGATGAGTCGTCCGAGGCTGCTCTTTATGGACGAGCCCAGCTTGGGGCTGGCGCCGATCGTAATGGAGGAGATCGCTTCCGCGATCCGCCACCTCGCGGCCGGCGGACTGAGCATCCTGCTGGCGGAGCAGAACGCGTCCTTCGCGCTTCGAATGGCAGATCGCGCCTATGTGATCGAGTCGGGCAGCGTTGTGCTCAATGGAACTGCCCAAGACCTTTTGGACGAGCCGCGTGTGCGGCAGAACTACATCGGCTACTGATGCTGTGGCCCTTTCCCACGTAAACAAGGAGTGAGATCGTGCGATTCAGGAACAAGGTTGTCATGGTGACCGGAGGCGCCAGCGGGATCGGCGAGGCTTGCGTGCGGTTGTTTGCCGCCGAAGGAGCCTCGGTGGTCGTTGCAGATTTGTTGGATGAAGAAGCCGGTGCCTTGTGCCGAGAGATTGAGGAGGGGGGCAAGATCGCGGGCGGGGGCGCGACGTGCGTTCATCTTGACGTCGCGCAGGAGACGCAATGGTCGGCAGCGATCGATGCGGTCCACGAGAAATACGGCCGGCTTGACGTCCTCGTTAACAGTGCCGGCATCAGCGGCTTCGTACACGACCGTGACAGCACTGAATATTTGGATCGAATCATGGCGATCCATCTGCGCGGTTGCTTTCTCGCGATCAAATACGCAGCATCGGCTATCGCCCGATCCGGAGGAGGCGCAATCGTGACCCTGTCCTCGATCGCTGCCTATGAAGGCTTTAACGGCCAGCACATGGGCTACAACGCCGCCAAGGCCGGTGTGCTGGCCATGACACGCTGCGCTGCGGGCGAATACGCCCGTCAGGGAGTGCGCGTGAACAGCGTCGTGCCAGGGCTCATGACGCCGATGCGTACTTCGGTGGTGTCGGCCGATCCGATCATGCGGGCCCGCTTCTTCGAACGTGTGCCGATCAACCGGGAGGGCACCGCCCAAGAAGCGGCCAAGGCCGTCCTGTTCCTAAGCTCGGACGACGCCTCGTACCTCACCGGCACCGACTTGGTGGTCGACGGTGGCTACACCGCCTACAGCTATTGATCGGTAGCCTGCAGCCATGACCAGTGTTTTACTCGTTCACGGCGCTTGGTCGGCGGCATGGGCATGGCGTGACTTCCGCGCACTCCTGACAAGCGGCGGGGCGATGGTTTTTGCACCGACGCTCACGGGGGTGGGCGAACGTCGGCGCTTGCTGACACGGCAGATCGGGCTGGAGGACCATATCCAAGACATCTGCGAAGTCCTGTTTATGGAGGATCTGCACGATGTCGTGCTGGTGGGCCACAGCTATGGCGGCATGGTGATCAGTGGCGTCTCAGACCGCATGCCGGATCGAGTTCGCCAATTGGTTTTTGTCGACGCTTTTATGCCAGAGGACGGTGAATGCGTCTTCGACCTGATGCCACCCGCTCAGGTCGCGATGATTCGTGACGAGGTTGATCGGCACGGCGCGGGATGGTTGATCCCCCCGCCCCCGTTGCCGGCAGATACACCAGCCGAAGCAGTGAAGTTCGCACAACAACGCCGAGGACCCCAGCCAGTGAAGACTTTCACGTCGCCAGTCGAACTGACCGGGCGGTGCCGGTCGCTCCCGATGACCTACATCCATTGCACGCGCATCAATGCCTACAACACCTTCGGCCTGTCGGCGCGACGGGCTCAAGAGACGACCAACTGCCAGTTCATTACTTTGGACGCATCCCACAACCCCCACTTCACACAGTCGCGAGCGCTGCACAAGATCCTACTGTCTTGCCAAACAGAGCTCGCGCATGGAGCCGAATCATGAAGGAGCAATTATGAAAACCTACTCGGGCGATCGAACTATCGATGGTGTGATCGTGCTCGTGAATCAAACCCGCATGATGCCTGATGCGGGTGGCGCGGCTTTTTCTGACACCGGGTTCGAATGGGGGTACGACGGCCCTGGCCCACGTCAACTGGCGTACGTCATCCTGGTCGATCACCTGCGTGACACGAACCGAGCCGAGGCGCTTGTTCCAACGTTTGTTGAAAGCTGTGTCGCTAGGCTCGGCAACGAGTGGTCAATCTCGAGCGCCGATATCGAGGCCGTACTGAAATCGCCCGAACGAACGAGCCCCCGTTGAGACGGGGCCGTCAGTCAACCAACTTGGACTAAATCAAAGGAGAACGTCATGGAAGTTTCTAGAACAATCATGGGGCAACGTCAGCGGCGGTATCGCGAGACGTATCGCGAGAGAGTTGCTGGCTGGTACAACGGGTGGCTGCACGTATTAATCATCTACCTCGCCGGCTCCATTGCCTTGTACATCTATGGTGCGAACACGGTAGATGTGCAGTGGTGGGAATGGCTGGTGCTGCCCCTCGGATTCATCAGCTACCAGATTTCTGAGTACATACTTCACATGTATGTCATGCATCGCCCGCGAAAGAACGTGGTGCTGAGGGCGCTTTACATCCGCCACACGTTGATGCACCACCAGTTCTTCACTAAGGAAGAAATGCGATTTGCCGACCACAAAGATTGGCGCGTAACGTTCTTCCCGCCCTTCACGATGCTCGGCCTGACGCTCTTGTCGATCATCCCGTCGTTGGCGGCCGGCATCGTGATCTCGGAGAACACCGGTTGGTTGCTGATGGCCGCGCTCACCGCGAGCTACATGTTCTATGAGCTCATCCACTTCTGCTGCCACATCGATGACAACTGGCTGGTCCGCAACATCCCTCTCATCAACACGGCTCGGCGTCACCATACGGCGCACCATGACCACTCATTGATGATGGGTGTGAATATGGGCATCGGTACCGCTGTTCCGGACTGGGTGATGGGGACTTCCGATCTTGATCGGGGACTCTGGGGACACTTGTTCAACGGCTACGACGAGCGTCACGTTCGGACCAACCTTCAAAAGCCGTTCAAGACCACGGACTCGAAGCACGCGGTGCCGACTCGGCAGGCGGTCGAGGCGCGCAGTTAAAGCAAGGAGACGACCATGCCCTTCTATGTCAAGTTGCTCGGTTCCATCGTAATGCTTTCGATCGCTTGTTTTACAGCCGTGTATGAGTATTCTAAAGGCCTTGTTTGGCCTACCTACCTCACGGTCTTCTTTGGTGTGTTCATGGTGTTCTCGATCTGGATTTTCCCCGACGTGAATGGCGCGAAGCCTGACGAGACGTCGTAAGACTCGGTTGAGAGTTGGTTGACAGCAAAGCAGTGCCTCCGCTTGCCTGAACAGCATTGCCCGACTCTTAAGTGGACTCCGAATGATTCGCAAACGGTGCAGAGTTGTCCACGGCGGCGGTCGGCGCTTGCGACGAACCGACCGACGCGGCGGGCAACTCGGGGCACACCACGGATTCATCTTACGCGGCCATCTTCAACTGCGGCAGACCTGCGAAGTACGCTCTATCGGGCGTGAACCCATCCAGCTTTGAGTGAGGGCGCTGCGCGTTGTACCAGCCGAAGTATTGCGAGATATCGGCGCGCGCAGCGCTCACGCTGTCGTAGGCCTTCAGGTAAACGCGTTCGTACTCACGCTGCGCCACAGGCGCTCGACGAACACGTTGTCGCGCCAGGCACCCTTGCCATCCATCGGCAGCTTGCAGCCGAAACCCAGTATCGCGTCGGTGAACTCGATCGCTGTGAACTGACTGCCCTGGTCGGTGTTCACGATCTCGGGCACGCTGTGTCGGGCCATTGCCTTTTCAATGATTTCTTTGGCGTGGCAGGCCCCCGGCGTGATCGTCACCTTGTGCGCCAGCGCCATGCGGCTGAACACGTCCACCGCCGTGAGGTACACGAAGCCGTGCGCCATCGGGATATAGATCCTGTCCAGCGCCGATACCTGATTCGATCTGGTGATGGGCAGGTGGCGCAGCAGGTACGGATACATCTTGTGACCCGGCGCCGGTTGGCTGCTGCCTGGCTGCGGCGACGCTGCGGCAGTGCCGCCGACCGCGCCAGCCGCGTACTCAAGCAACTGCCTGCGCCACTCTGTGATCTGGTTGGCGTGCACCTCGAATTGCTTGGCCAGCTCCGCAAGGGTCTTGTTTTCCGTCCAAGCCGCCAACGTCACCTGCGCCTTGAACGCCGGCGTGTGCGTGCGGTGGGCGCGCCGAGCTGATCTCATTGCCATCGAATACTCCTGTCGCCAGTCTTTCGAAGCCGGCATCATGCACGGAGTTTCCACTCAAGAGGCTGTTCAGTTGCTGAGCCACTTCTATTCGCTCGTGCAAATCGCGACCCCCAACGCCTTGCTCGCACGGGGTGAGTGCAGCCCACTCGACATCCACTACTGCGAGCAATCAACTGGAGCAGTTTCTGGCCGGCGCGATCGCTGAATACACAAGTCCCGTGGTCGCTGCTGCAGTGGGAGGTATCACAACACTGTTTGCGGCGGTGCTTTGCATGCGCGCGTTCCCGCAGTTGGCACGTAGGAAGACGTTAACCCAAGCCCAGCGCGTTTGTTGCGGCTGAGACCATCTTGTATTGGCGTTTCTGGCGAGCGCAGCGTCACCCGACTGCCGTCAGCGTCAGGCTGCCTGCGTCTGCCCCACGCGGAAACACTGGTGCGCACAGTAATCGACCAGCGCGTCGATCTCTGTCGACTTGTCGAACACGGCATCCACACCCAGCTGCGCGCAACGCTTCCTCACGCTCGAGTTGATGTAATTGCTAAAGA
>JACCDS011531405.1_pt1 | contig 12640 bp, 13 predicted proteins | sample 7446441 | NCBI WGS metagenome assembly JACCDS01 (sample SAMN15323445, study PRJNA562643) | freshwater metagenome | isolation source: river surface water | place: USA:Blue River Watershed | collected 2017-08-17
GGTCGACATACCGAACGCGTGCGCGACGCTGTGGTTGCCGACCGAGATCTTCGACTTCGACATCAACCCGACCGCTGCAGGCCCGATCAAGCATCTGGACGGTTCGATCGACATGCCGATCTCGCCGGACCTGTAACAGTAATCAGCGGAGATCATCCATGCCGACCTATGACTATGAATGCCCGGACTGTGGCGGCTTCGAGGCCATCCGCTCGATGTCGGCGCGCAACGAGCCGGCCGACTGCCCGCATTGCAGCAAGTCGGCGCCGCGCGTGATGGTGGCGAGCTTCGGGCTGTCCTTTATGGAGAGCACGACGCTCAGGGCGATGGACGCGAATGAGCGTGCAAGGCACGAACCCAAGAGCTCTAAGAACTACGTCAGCCACAAGCACCCGGCCGGCTGCGGTTGCTGTTCTTCCAGCCGGAAGACCACGACCGTGACCGCGCCGAACGGCGCCAAGGCCTTCCCGTCGAAGCGGCCATGGATGATCAGTCACTGATGGCCTGAACTGCGTGAGCGCCTGACGCCAGGCTAAGCGCAGATCAGATCGCAGGCCGGAATTTTCAGCCAGCCCCCGGGTCGAATGGCCGCAAGTGTCTTTGCGCCAGTCAATCCGGGGAGCTTTCGATGCGATCCACCACGACGACCGCCGGCACGCAAGCGCCGGCCCATCCCGACCACGCCCGTCCGCACGGATGGGAGCGCTGGCTGTACGCAACCAATCACAAGGATATCGGCACTCTGTACCTGTGGTTCTCGCTGACCATGTTCATGGTCGGCGGCGTGCTCGCGCTGCTGGTGCGCGCCGAGCTGTTCCAGCCCGGGCTGCAACTGATGGAGCCGGAGTTCTATAACCAACTGGTCACGCTGCATGGCCTGATCATGGTGTTCGGCGCCATCATGCCGGCCTTCGTCGGCTTCGCGAACTGGATGGTGCCGCTGATGGTCGGCGCGCCGGACATGGCGTTTGCGCGGATGAACAATTTTTCGTTCTGGCTGCTGCCGCCGGCCGCGTTGTTGCTGGTCGCTTCCTTCTTCGTTCCCGGCGGCGCGACCGGTGCCGGCTGGACGCTATATGCGCCGCTGTCGACGCAGATGGGAGTCGGCATGGACATGACGATCTTCGCGATCCACCTGCTCGGCATTTCGTCGATCATGGGCGCGATCAATATCGTCACCACCATTCTGAACATGCGCGCTCCGGGCATGACGCTGATGAAGATGCCGCTGTTCTGCTGGTCCTGGCTGATTACCGCCTACCTGCTGATCGCGGTCATGCCGGTGCTGGCCGGCGCGGTCACGATGACGCTGACTGACCGCCACTTCGGCACCTCCTTCTTCAACGCGGCCGGCGGCGGCGATCCGGTGATGTATCAGCACATCTTCTGGTTCTTCGGCCACCCCGAGGTTTACATCATGATCCTGCCGGCTTTCGGCATCATCAGCCAGGTGGTGCCGGCATTCTCGCGCAAGCCTCTGTTTGGGTATGCATCGATGGTGTATGCGCTGTCATCGATCGCGATTCTGTCCTTTATCGTCTGGGCGCACCACATGTTCGCCACCGGCATGCCGGTGACGAGCCAGCTGTTCTTCATGTACGCCACGATGCTGATTGCGGTGCCGACCGGCGTGAAGGTGTTCAACTGGATTGCGACGATGTGGAGAGGCTCGCTGAGTTTCGAGACGGCGATGCTGTTTGCGATCGGCTTCATTTTCGTGTTCACGATCGGCGGCTTCACCGGGCTGATACTGGCGGTGGCGCCGATCGACATTCAGGTGCAGGACACCTATTACGTGATCGCGCACTTCCACTATGTGCTGGTGGCGGGATCCCTGTTTGCGCTGTTCGCCGGGTATTACTTCTGGGCGCCGAAATGGACCGGTCACATGATTCCCGAGGCGCGCGGCCGCTTCCATTTCTGGAATTCGCTGATCTGGTTCAACGTCACCTTCTTCCCGATGCACTTCCTGGGTCTGGCCGGCATGCCCCGGCGCTATGCGGATTACGCGGCGCAGTTCACCGATTTCAATGTCGTCGCATCGGTCGGCGCGTTGCTGTTCGGGCTGTCGCAGGTGTACTGGCTGTTCTTCGTCGTGATACCGAACCTGCGCGGCGGCGAGCAGGCCGGCGCGCATCCGTGGGAGGGTGCAGAAGGTCTGGAGTGGACCGTGGCCAGCCCGGCGCCCTGGCATACCTTCGAGCAGCCGCCTATAGTTAAATGACGTATTGATGCAATGCCGGATAGCGTGCAGATTGAGGGTAACTACCCTCTCCAGCTTCCGGGATGCATCCATGAGAAACAAGCCGTTTGCCGTCGCCCTCCTGCTATCGCTTTGCACGCTCTGCGCGGCGGCGATGCCGCTGCAGCCACTGGCCGACCGCCCCGGGCGGCTGACGATACAGGGCCTGCCGGGCAAGGTCTGGTATGTGCCCTCGACGCTGCAGACCATCAAGTGGGGCTACCTGCCGAATGCGAGCGACCCGCCACTGCTGACGGTGCCGTCCGGCGCGACCGTGGTGTTCGATACCTTGTCGCATGAAGGCCTGATGGAAGACCAGGGGCGCGACGCGCTGACCTACTTCAACGCCAAAGGCGTGCCCGCCAACATGGTGCTGCAGGACGCCATCGCCATCACCCGCTCGGCGCTGCCACATGACTTTGCGCAGGACGGTCCGCACATCATTACCGGCCCGGTCGCGGTCGACGGCGCGCAGCCGGGCGACGTGCTGAAGGTCGAGGTGCTCGCGGTCACGCCGCGCGTTCCGTATGGCGTGATCACCAACCGTCACGGCAAGGGTGCGCTGCCCGGCGAATTTCCGGAAGGCCCGAAGCCGGAGCCGGACGCGAGCGCGCAGCAGCCTGAGAAATTTCACAACGTGTCAGTGTTCACGCCGATACGCAAGGACGGACGCGGCCGCTGGTTCGGCCTGATGAAGAATGCGCGCGGCGACGAAGTCAGCTTCCCGACCGCGCCCTTCATGGGCGTCATGGGCGTGGCCGCCCCTACCGATGAGCCGGTGCACTCGGTGCCGCCGGGCGTCTTCGGCGGCAACATGGACGTGAAGGATCTTGGCGCCGGCAGCGTGGTCTACCTGCCGGTGTTTGTGCCCGGCGCGAATTTCTACACGGGTGACCCGCACATGGCGCAGGCCAACGGTGAAGTGGCGCTGACCGCGCTCGAGCATTCGATGCGCGCAACTTTCCGCCTCACGCTGCTGAAGAAAGGTGACCCGCGCATACCCTCGGCGTCCGGCTCGCTGGCCAAGCCCTTTGGCGAAACCAAGGATTACTGGATTGCGATCGGACTGAATCCCGATCTCGATGAAGCGATGAAAGACGCAGTGCGCGAAGCGATGCGCTTCCTGCACGAGAAGCTCGGCATGGACCGCGCGGTCGCGTTCGCGTACATGTCGGCAGCCACCGACTTCAATGTGTCGCAAGTGGTTGATCGCACCAAGGGCATTCATGCGCTGATACGCAAGCGCGACTTTGCGAAGCTAAGGCGCTGACAGCTACACTAGGGTGTCATGTGCTCCAACTACACCCCTTCCAGGCGCTCGGCCTTGCCGCAAAGTTTCGGCGTCGAGCCGCCTGCTGACGACTGGAAAGAGGAAGCTTTTCCCGGCTATCTCTCGCCCATCGTGCGCGTGGCCGAAGATGGCTCGGGCGACATCGAGAGCGTGAATGCCTGCTTCGGCATGGTGCCGCGCTGGGCTGAGCTGAAACTTTCGCGCCATACCTACAACGCGCGCAGCGAGACCGTGGCGAGCAAGCCATCGTTCCGGCATGCGTATGCGAAACGGCAGCTGTGCATCGTGCCGGCCGAATCCATTTTCGAGCCGAACTACGAAAGCGGCAAGGCGGTGCGCTGGCGCATCGCGCGTGACGATGGCGCTGCGATGGGGATAGCGGGCCTGTGGGAATGGCGGCCGAACGGCGGGCCGGATGACAGGCCGCTGGTGTCGTTCACCATGCTGACGATTAACGCAGATGATCATCCGCTGATGCAGCGTTTCCATCGTCCCGAAGATGAGAAGCGCATGGTGGTGGTGCTGGATGAGGCGCAGTACCGGCCCTGGCTGGAAGCGGGCGTCGATGCGATCAGGGATTTTCTGCTGCCTTATCCTGCGGAGCGGCTGGTGGCGGAGCCGGCGCCCAAGTCCCGGCCTGTGCCGCGCGCGTTGTGGGATTGACTGCGTAGGGGTGGTGGGTTTCGCTACGCGCAACCCACCTTATCTCAGCAACCCGAATCGTTCGTGCTGCCGTCGGGCATCACGGTATTGCACAGCTTGCCGGCGTCGAGTTTGGCGCCATCGATCTTCGCGCCCTTCAGGTTCGCGCCTTTCAGGTTCGCGCCGTCAAACACCGCATTCGTCAGGTCTGCGCCCTGCAGATTAATCTCGCGCAGGAACGCGCCCTGGAAATTCGCGCCGACCAGCTTCGCTTCAGACAGGTTGGCTTTCTTCAGGTTGGCGCTCTCGAAATTGGTCGACAGCGTGCGCTTTTCCATCGGGCGCTGCGACAGGTCGGCCTTGGACAGGTTCGCGCCCACCAGATTCGCGTTCTGGAAGTCCGCGCCGCGCAGGTCGGCGCCGGACAGCGCCGCGTCGCTCAGGTCGCAGTATTTGCACGCATTCGTGACGCGCAGGTTTTCAACTTTCGCCGGGTCGGCGGCGAAGGCGGTCAATGCTGCGGCCGACGCAGCGACGAGGGCGGCCAGCTTCGTGGCCTTCAGGATGGACAATGACACGTTAAATTCTCCGGGAAGACAGGTAGTCGCGCTTTGCGCGAACGTCATGATACTTGATCCGTCCGAAAGCGACCGCAGCCCGAACCAGCCGGCATTTGCTAGATATTTATCAATTGGCGAAGCATTGCCAATGGGTACGATCGATCTGATTCCATTTGACGGAGAACAACGATGAGCATGATGCAGGAGTTCAGGGAATTCGCGCTGAAGGGCAATGTGGTCGATCTGGCCGTCGGCGTGATTGTCGGCGCGGCCTTTGGCAAGATCGTCGACTCGCTGGTCGGCGACATCATCATGCCCGTGATCGGCATGATCATTGGCGGCCTCGACTTCAGCAATTACTTCGTGCCGCTGGCCGGCCAGACGGCAATCACGCTGGTCGAGGCAAAGAAGGCCGGAGCAGTGCTGGCCTACGGCAGCTTCATCACGGTCGCACTCAACTTCGTGATTCTGGCGTTCATCATCTTCGTGATGGTGCGGCAGATGAACCGCTTCCGGCGCGAGGCGCCCGCCGCGCCGTCAGTGCCGCCGCCGACGCCGGAGGAGGTCGTGCTGCTGCGCGAGATTCGCGACAGCCTGCAGCGCCCGCCGCTGGCCAAACCCTGAGGCGTCGACTTTTTTATTTTCCGATGCAGAATTTGCTGAAGATTACCCCCAGCAAATCATCCGACGTAAACGCACCGGTAATGCCGTTCAGCTGTTCCTGCGCCAGCCGCAGTTCTTCCGCGAACAGGTCGAGCGCGCTGTCATCCTGCGCCGCCAGTTGCGCTGCGATCGTCAGGTGTTGGTGCGCGGCCTTCAGCGCAATCAGGTGGCGCTCGCGCGCGAGATAGATCGATTCGCCGGTCTGCTGCCAGCCGGCTATGCGCAGCAATTCCTGCCTCAGCAGGTCAATGCCCATGGCCTCGGACGCCGACAGGTACACATGCGTTGCGTCGTCCAGTTGTTCCACCGACGCCTTATGGCCCGACAAGTCGATCTTGTTCCAGATGCGGATCAGCGGCACCTTGGCCGGCAGCCGCGCGACGATGTCTTCATCGGCACGCGTCGGTCCGCGACTGGCGTCGAGCAAGTGCAGCACCACGTCGGCGCCGTCGACGGCCGCCCAGGTGCGCGAGATGCCGATGCGCTCCACTTCATCGCTGGCATCGGCATCGTCGCGTATGCCGGCGGTGTCGATGATGTTGATCGGTATGCCCTCGACATGAATGGTCTCGGTGATCTTGTCGCGCGTGGTGCCGGCGATGGCTGTCACGATCGCGACATCGGCACCGGCCAGCGCATTCAGCAATGAGCTTTTGCCGACGTTCGGCTGGCCCGCGAGTACCACGTTCAGGCCGGTGCGCAGCAAGGCGCCCTGACCCGCCTGCGCCAGCACTTGCTCGAGCGCGTCGCCTATCGTTTGCAGCTGTCCGCGCGCATTCGCTTTCTCGAGGAAGTCGATTTCCTCTTCTGGGAAATCGAGCGTGGCCTCGACCAGCATGCGCAGGTGGATCACCTGCTCGACCAGCTGCCGTATCGCGTGCGAGAACGCGCCCGACAGCGATTGCGTGGCCAGCCTGGCCGCGGCTTCGGTTGAAGCCTCGATCAGGTCGGCCACCGCTTCGGCCTGCGCGAGATCGAGCTTGTCGTTCTGGAACGCGCGGTAGGTGAATTCACCGGGATTCGCCACACGCACGCCCAGTTCGCTGCCGGCCTCGAGGCAGCGGTTGAGCAGCATCTGCATCACGACCGGGCCGCCATGGCCCTGCAGTTCCAGCACTTCTTCGCCGGTGTACGAGTGCGGCGCATTGAACCAGATCACCAGCCCCTGATCGATCGCGCTGCCATCGGCGTGCACGAAATCGACATAGGTCGCATGGCGCGCTTTCAGTTCACGGCCTTCAAGACGGCAGACCGCCTGCGCCAGCGGCATCAGGTGCTTGCCCGAGATGCGCACGACGCCGATGCCACCCCGTCCGGGGGCGGTGGCGATGGCGGCGATGGGAGAGGAGTCGGAAATCATGAGGGAATTTTATCTGCAATGAAAAAAAGTCCGTCCCTTGCGGTGACGGACTTTTTGAGTTTGGTATCCGGCGTTTTTTTCTTAAGTCTTGGCTGCCGTCGACTGCTTCGTGATCACCCACTGCTGCGCGATCGACAGCAGGTTGTTCACCACCCAGTACAGCACCAGGCCGGACGGGAAGAAGAAGAACATGAACGAGAACACCAGCGGCATGATCATCATTACCTTCGCCTGCACCGGATCCGGCGGTGCCGGGTTCAGCTTGGTTTGCACGTACATCGACACGGCCATGATGATGGGCAAAAGGCCGATCGGCATGTCGACGCCCGGCAGCGTGCCGAACAGCGTGTCCGGTGCCGACAGGTCCTGTATCCAGCCCAGCCACGGCGCGTGACGCATTTCGACGCTGGCCAGCAGCACCCAGTACAGCGCAATGAACACCGGGATCTGCACCACGATAGGCAGGCAGCCGCCGAGAGGGTTGATCTTTTCGGTCTTGTACAGCTCCATCATCGCCGCGTTCATCTTCTGCGGGTCGCCCTTGTGGCGCTCGCGGATGGCGGTCATCTTCGGCGTCACCAGCTTCATCTTCGCCATGCTGCGATAGCTCGCCGCCGACAGCGGGAAGAACGCCAGCTTGATCAGGATGGTCAGCACGATGATGGTCCAGCCCCAGTTGTCGAGCAGCTTGTGGATCTGCGTCATCAGCCAGAAGATGGGCTTGGCGATGATGGTCAGCCAGCCGTAGTCCTTCACGAGGTCGAAATCGGTCGCAAACTTTTCCAGCTTCAGCGATTCCTGCGGGCCGGCATACAGCTTGCCTTCCTGCGATGCGGTAGCGCCGGCAGCCACGGGGCCGACCGGCATGATCGCGCCGACCGCGTACAGGTTCGGGCCGATCTTGCGCGTGAACAGCTCATGCTCGCCTTTCGACAGCGGCGCGAACGCGGACACGAAGTAATGCTGCACCATCGCGACCCAGCCATCCGGCGTGCGTGCGGCGGCAGGATTCTTGCCCTTGTCGATGTCCTCGAAATCTACCTTCCGGTATTTGTCGGTATTGGTGTAGACCGCCGGGCCGGTGAAGGTGCTGTAGAAACGCGATGAACCGTCAAGCTTGCTGTCGTCGCGCACCAGCTGCACATAAACCGACGGCGTGATCGCTGCGGCACCCTGGTTGGTGATGTCGTGCCTGACGCCGATTTCGTAGTCGCCGCGCTTGAAGGTGTAGGTCTTCGTGAGTTTCACGCCGTCCTGCTCGGCGTCGAGCACCAGGCTGAGCGTGTTGCCGGCTTCCAGCGTGCGGACGCCAGCGCGTGCGGTGAATTGCGAGCGATGGTTGGGCAGGTTGCCGCCGATCAGGCCGCTTTGCGCGACATAGGTGTGCGTTGCGCTGCGGTCGAGCAGCACCACCGGCTTGCCGTTGTTGTCTTCATGCTGCAGCAGTTCGACGCGCGTGATTTCGCCGCCCTGTGTGCTGACCTCGGCTTTCAGCAGGTCGGTCGTGATGCTGATCGTCTCGCCTTTCGCAGCAGGCGCTTCCGCCGCAGGAAGCTGCGTGGTGGCCGCAGGCGCCGGCGTTGTCGTTGCCTGCGGCAGCGATGCATCGGCGTTCGGCGCGTCAGCGCCGGCTTGCGTCGCCGGCGTCGGTGACAGCAGCGACGGTGCGCCGTTATAGCGGTTCCAGTTCTCCCATAACAGCATCAGGGACAGCGAGAACACCACCAGCAATACGGTACGTTTGATATCCATAGGATCAGCGAGTGTAGGTCAATTCAGTGACGCGGCCGTGTCATCGGAGGATGAGACCCGGCGCAGTCGTGTTGGGCAGGAGGCACGGGGTCGAAACCGCCGGCGTTCCACGGATGGCATTTGCAGAGCCGGCGACCTGCCAGCAGGCTGCCCTTCAGCGCGCCGTGCGCGACAAGCGCATCGCGCGCATAGTCGGAGCAGCTCGGATGAAAGCGGCAGTTCTGCCCGAGGAAAGGGCTGATACCGAGCTTGTAGCATTTCAGCAGGAGCAGTAGCAGCGCTTTCATTGCGGTCGGGCGAGCTGGGAATTCAGCAGGCGGGTCAGTTCGACGCCCAGCGCGATTTTCAGCGATGGCGACGATGCGCTTTGGTCGCGGCGTATCAGCGGCTTGTTCAGGCGAACGATGCAGTCGACTGCCTGCAGTCCGGCCTTGCGAAAAATCTCGCGACTGAGCCGCTTGGCCAGGTTGCGCGTGACCGCACGCGGCGCAAAGCGCTTCGCGATGACCACGCCCAGACGCGCATGGCCAAGGCTGTTGGGACGGACGTAGAGCACGAAATTTTCAGTCCGAAACGCAGGCCGCAAACGAAAAACGGATGAGAACTCATCCGTTTTTACGATGCGTCGGTGCCTGCCATAGTCTTCCGGTGACCCGGACATGTGACTACACAGCGGTTCGCGCAGATGACTCAGACGGCGAGGCGCTTGCGGCCCTTGGCGCGGCGTGCATTCAGCACGGCGCGGCCCGAACGGGTGGCCATGCGCGCGCGGAAACCATGGGTGCGCTTGCGGCGGACGACGGAAGGCTGGTAAGTACGTTTCATTTCGGTCTCGCTAAGTTAATGACAGCGGAAATCAGTAAAAAACCGGGATGGGCCCGGCAAGGAAATCAGTCGGATGCGTCGCCATGCAGACCATTGCCAGCGCGCAGCGCAGTGAACCCTGAATTAGACAGTAGTTTCTGTATATCTGTCAATCACTTAGGTAGGCAATCGACGCGCACAGGCAGAGTCGTGATAGAAATGGCAACTAATCTGGCCGTTGACCGGCATAAGCTGCGGGCTTGGCCAAGCCGCGTTGTTCCTGCGTGAAAACCCGTCGTCGCGGGAATGAAATAAGCGGCCAGCCTGTGGATAACTTCCCTCGCCAGCGGTAAAATAGCGGTCGATCCGGCATGGCATGACAGCTCCGTGCGGCCGGCCCCGCAGAATAGAACAAACCCGAGGCGCGCTCCCGCCGCTTCATATTGATAATCGCATGGAAGAATTCTGGCAGACCTGCGCGATGCGGCTGCAACAGGAGCTGACGCCCCAACAGTACAGCGCCTGGATCAAGCCGCTCGCGCCGCTCGACTACGAGGAAGGACGCCTCCGCATCGCTGCGCCCAATCGTTTCAAGCTGGACTGGGTGAAGACCCAGTTCGCGGCGCGCATCACCAGCATTGCGGCCGAATTCTGGCAGTCGCCGGTGGACGTGCAGTTTGTGCTCGACCCGAAACTGAGCGGCGCGAGACGGCCGGCCGCGAACGGGTCTTCCCCTTCCGCCGCCGCCACCGCGCAGTCGCAACCTGAGTCGCCGATCGAACGCGCCGGGCAGGCTGACGAGTCTCACCTGCGCCGCGAACAGAGCAAGATCAATCCTGCGCTGACCTTTGACAGCTTCGTGACCGGCAAGGCGAACCAGCTTGCGCGCGCTGCGGCGATCCAGGTTGCGAGCAATCCCGGCAGTTCGTACAACCCTTTGTTTCTGTACGGCGGCGTGGGACTGGGCAAGACCCACCTGATCCATGCGATCGGCAACCAGGTGATGGCCGACAATCCGAATGTGCGCATCCGCTACATCCACGCCGAGCAGTATGTGCGCGACGTCGTCACCGCGTATCAGCGCAAGGGCTTCGACGACTTCAAGCGCTACTACCACTCGCTGGACCTGCTGCTGATCGATGATATTCAATTCTTCGGCGGCAAGAGCCGCACGCAGGAAGAGTTTTTCTATGCGTTCGAGGCGCTGATCGCGGCGAAGAAGCAGATCATCATTACCAGCGACACCTATCCGAAAGAGATCTCCGGCATGGATGACCGGCTGATCTCGCGCTTCGATTCGGGCCTGACGGTCGCGGTCGAGCCGCCCGAACTGGAAATGCGCGTGGCGATCCTGCTGAAAAAGGCGCAGCAGGAAGGCGTGAGGCTGAACGATGACGTCGCCTTTTTCGTCGCCAAGCACTTGCGCTCGAACGTGCGCGAGCTCGAAGGCGCGTTGCGCAAGATCCTGGCGTACTCGCAATTCCACGGCAAGGAAATCACGATCGATATCGTGAAAGAGGCGCTGAAAGATTTGCTGTCGGTGCAGAACCGGCAGATCTCGGTCGAGAACATCCAGAAGACAGTGGCTGACTTTTTCAACATCAAGGTCGCAGACATGTATTCGAAGAAGCGGCCGGCCAATATCGCGCGCCCGCGCCAGATTGCGATGTACCTCGCGAAGGAATTGACGCAGAAAAGCCTGCCCGAGATCGGCGAGCTGTTCGGCGGGCGTGACCATACGACGGTGCTGCACGCGGTGCGCAAGATCGCGGCCGACCGCAGCAAAAACCCCGAGATCAACCACGAGCTGCACGTACTTGAACAGACCCTGAAGGGCTGACAGAGGAGCTGCCGATGCCGATGCCAACGAGCACAACCAAACAAAGAGTTTCTTGCGAAAGGAAATCACCATGCAACTGGTAAAAACCCACCGTGACGCGCTGCTGCGGCCCTTGCAGATCGTGAGCGGTATTGTCGAGCGTCGGCACACGCTGCCGATTCTGGCCAATATCCTCATCCGCAAGGACGGCGACGACGTGAGCCTGCTGTCGACCGACATCGAGGTGCAGATCAGCACGCACGCGGCGATCGGTTCGGGCAAGGAAGCGGCGGCGACCACGGTCGCAGCGCGCAAGCTGCTCGATATCCTGCGCGCCCTGCCGGATTCGGAACTGTCGCTGTCGCTGTCGAACAAGCGTATGACCATCCAGTGTGGCAAGTCGCGCTTCGCGCTGCAGACGCTGGCAGCCGAAGAGTTCCCGACCGTGGCGCAGGCCGAGCAGTACGGCGCGCAATTCAGCCTGCCGCAGAAGACGCTCAAGCACCTGCTGAACATGGTGCATTTCTCGATGGCGCAGCAGGACATACGCTATTACCTGAACGGCCTGCTGCTGGTGGTCGAGGGGAAGAACGTGATCGCGGTTGCGACCGACGGCCACCGCCTGGCGTTCAGCCAGATCGTGACCGAGCAGGAGTTCGCGCGTCATGAAGTGATCATTCCGCGCAAGACTATCCTCGAGCTGCAGCGCCTGCTGGACGAGACGGACGACCCGGTGAACCTCGCGATCGCGACCAATCAGGTGAAGTTCAATTTCTCGGACATCGAGCTGATCTCGAAGCTGGTCGAGGGCAAGTTCCCTGACTACACGCGAGTGATCCCGAAGGCGTACAAGAACAATTTCACGCTCGGTCGCGAAGCGTTGCTGCGCGCGTTGCAGCGCGCAGCGATCATGACCTCGGACAAGTTCAAGGGCGTGCGCTGCCTGATCGAACCGGGCAGCCTGAAGATCAGCTCGACCAACGCCGATCAGGAAGAGGCGGTCGAAGAGCTCGAGATCGACTATGGCGGCGACGCGGTCGACATCGGCTTTAACGTCACCTACCTGCTCGACGTGCTGAACAACCTGAAGTGCGACAGCGTCAGCATCTCGCTCGGCGACGCGAATTCGTCGGCGCTGATCACGGTGCCGGACGACGCGAACTTCAAGTATGTGGTGATGCCGATGCGTATTTAAGGCGCGGCGCTAGTGTGCCTTCCAAGGGGCCTGAGCGGCCCCTTCGTGCCATTTTCTGGAATCAAGTTTCAACGCAATTTCCTTAGTTAGGACAGACATGTCAGCCATCCCATCCGACAACGCCAGCGCATCTAGCCAGTACGGCGCGTCATCGATCCAGATCCTCGAGGGTCTCGAGGCGGTGCGCAAGCGCCCCGGCATGTACATCGGCGACACTTCGGACGGCACCGGTTTGCATCACCTGGTGTTTGAGGTGGTCGACAACTCAATCGATGAATCGCTGGCTGGCCATTGCGACGACATCATGGTCAC
>JACCDS010418054.1_pt1 | contig 12628 bp, 8 predicted proteins | sample 7446441 | NCBI WGS metagenome assembly JACCDS01 (sample SAMN15323445, study PRJNA562643) | freshwater metagenome | isolation source: river surface water | place: USA:Blue River Watershed | collected 2017-08-17
CGTCGTGCCGTGCTCTTCCTTAAAAATCTTATAAAAGATCGATTTACTTTTAAACCCGGACATCTCGGCTATCCCTTCGATGGAGGTGGTTAAATGAGTTCCCGCACGCAATAAATCCGTCGCATATGCAATTCTTAATTTATTGCGGTAAGACGGAAAAGCCACCTTTAATTGCTTACTAAAACAGTTCGCCACCCGGTTATGCGGGATGTTCAATGCCTGCGAAATATCGTGTAAAGAAAATGCCGTTTTAATGTAAGGCTTCTCCACTTCTATGTAGGAAATGATGCGATCTAAATCACTGGATTTTTCGAAGGAATCCTCCGCTGAGAATTTGGACTTCTCATTTACCATACTTTTATAGGTAAGTACGAAGTTTTCCAAAAAGGACAAGGGATCCTTCTCGTTATATAACCAACTGGGAATTAAAAATAAACTAAGAGGTAGCAACAGCGTAAGTAAAAACAAGAATTGATCATTAAAAACTAATGGATTTGCGAAGTCAATTTTTCCTAGCTGTTTTGATTTCAAGGTCAACAAAATCAGCACTAATAAATTAGGAATGACATTGATAGGGATGATCACTAAAATCCGGTTGATCAGAACATTTACTTTCTTTTTTAAGTAGGTCCCATTCCCCGCTTTAGTTTTACTCAAATACCGTAAGCCATAAATGAGGCATCCCAGATTATATAACATTGTTAAGGAGAACTGGTAATTCAAGGGAAGAAACAAATAAGCTAAAGCAGGGCGGTTTACACTCGCAAGTCTAAAGTAGGCAACCTTATTTTCAAATGGAATCGCGAAATAAGGCATTAAATTAATGACACATAAAAGGGCAGGAATTGACAACACGAAAAGCATTTTGTCCCATACGATTTCGCCTTTCACCACACTCTTAAAATAATAGATAAAGAAAGGCCCGATCAACATAATAATCGGATCCATATGGGCAATAAACGAGGCTAATAAAAGAGGATCTCGGGAAGTATTCAGCACAAGTAATGTCGTTTGTCTAAGCCCAAATCCAATGATGATCAAGACTAAATAGGCAATCCCTTTGTTTTGGCGCCAATGATTAAGCAGGAACAAAAGTGAAACGATAAGAACAAGTACAAGCGAAGTGTAAACCATAAAATTGCGCTTTAGAACGACAGGATAATATTAGTTCAAAAATACGATTAATGAACTATGGCTCTTTTAGCCTGTTGTTCAAAAACTATTTTTATGAACAACTAAAACGGAACTTTAGTCTTTTTGGCGCTTTCAAAGCATTTTTTTTGAGGCATCAAATTTTACAAATGCTATTTAGAACCGCGTCCCTTTTATTGTTCTCCTATGTGATTTTCGCTCAATCACCAGTGAAAATCTCCACCCTTTCCTCCGGCATAGGTAGTTCAACCTATTTGCAATCGATAGGTCAGTCTTCGGTGGTAACAGGAACCAGCAAAGCCGGAGCTTATGTAATGCGACAAGGTTTTTTGCAACCGTCGTCTCGTGCGATGGGTCGTTCTACAGAGCCGGTCTCGCTTATTACTTTAGAAACCTTCCCGAATCCATTCGTTTCTTCTTTTCGCTTGAAACTATCTCGCGCTAGTTCGTCTCCTTCCACTGTCGAATTGTATTCCATCGATGGACTACGCGTTTGGTCCTCTGAGTTTGCTGCAAACCTGAGTGAAGTTCAATTACTCGATTTTGATCGCCTGCATACAGGCAAATATATTTTACGTCTCATCACAAACAACCAAGTAATCACTAAACAACTCGTTAAAGATTAATATGAAAAGAATTTTACTCCTATTGCTTATCGGTTTTTCTTCGTTCTCTCAGAGCTATAAGTTCTCGGTAGGTTCGAACATCACTTCGTACGTATTCACGAATTCTGCGGGAGCTAATCCGTCATTCTTGCGTCCATCTTCAGGACTGCATTTGAGTTTATCACGTGAGTCTAAGCTTTCGAAATCATTCCTAGTTGATTACGGTATTAACTATAATCAGTTCAATAATGTGGGTGATGTTCAAAACATTCCCTTTTCGTATGCCACAGATTTTATCGGTTTAAGCGCCGGGATTGGACCACGACTTTCGTTAGGCAAAGGAATTGCTCTTGTTTCGAAACTTCAAGTGGCGGCTTCTACCCTGGTTAACGGAAATCAGTTTCTGTTAAACCGCTACGTGAATTTATCCAGCGATAATCAGTTCAGTTCTCTACGAACCATGTACGGCTACAGCTTTGAATTAAGCAAGCAAATCAATCCACAGATCGGCGTGTTTGCAAAATACCAACACTTAGACAGCTACAATTTTGGTAGCTCCACTTTAAACTTCATCCCATCTACATTCAGCATTGGCCTTAGCCTTTCTAAATAATTCGTTTTATGAAAAAGTATCTGTTCTCTATCATTTTTCTATTAGTTTCTTACGTAGGTTTTTCCCAAAAAGGTCTCTCCTACCAAGCAGTCATCCTCGATCCTACTGCCATCGAAGTACCCGGTCAAGACATCACCGGACAACCCTTAGTGAACGGGGATGTATGGATTAAATTCAGCATTTATAATGGCTCGACTTTGCAATTTGAAGAGGTGCAAAAAACCAAAACCGATGGGTACGGTCTCGTGAATTTGATGATCGGCTCTGTGTCCACAGCGTCATTTAATGCGTTGGTTTGGGACGCCTCACAAAAAACATTACAGGTCCATGTTAGCTTTAATCAAGGTACTTCCTATACGAAAGTATCTGAACAGAAACTTACCTATAGTCCCTATACTTTATTCGCTGAAACTGCTGGAAAATTAGGTGGTGTGTTAGCTATTTCTGGCGGAGGAACGGGAGCAACAACCGTAGCAGATGCACGTTTAAATTTAGGACTAGATCAGGTAAATAATACCTCGGATGCAGCGAAGCCTGTATCAACGGCGACGAATGCAGCATTAGCTTTAAAGGCAAATACGACGGATGTAAATGCGGCGATTGCACTAAAAGCAAATACAACGGATATGACTTCCGCGCTTGCTGCAAAAGCAGATACAGCAGATGTAGATGCAGGATTAGCATTGAAAGCAAATACGGCGGATATGACTGCCGCACTGGCTGCAAAGGCAGATACAGGTACCATTAAAACATTCGTAGTCACTCAAGTAGCAGCGGCAACTATCGCAGATGCGGATGCCTCCACAAAAGGAAAGATACAATTAGCCGGAGATTTAGCAGGAACTGCAGATGCTCCTACAGTGCCGGGTTTAGCTTTAAAGGCAAATACTTCAGACATGACCACAGCACTTGATTTAAAAGCAAATTCAGCAGATGTAACAACGGCTTTGGCATTAAAAGCAAACGCTAACAATGTTGTCACATCTTTAAATCTGAAAGAGAATACGACAAACAAAAGTACTGACGTATCTATAGACGGCACTTCAGATATAAAATATCCAAGTGTGAAGGCTGTAAAAACCTATGTCGATGCACAAGTCATAGGTGGTTTAGGAGCAGCTACCATCTCCGATGCTGATGCAAACACAAAAGGTAAAATACAATTAGCAGGAGATTTAGGAGGAACTGCAGCGTCACCTACGGTGCCGGGATTGGCATTAAAAGCGCCACTTGCTTCTCCTACATTTACTGGAACAGTAACTACTAATACAATTAATACTGGGGCATTAAGTGCGACAAGTATTAATACGCCTATCTATGCATCTACTCCTCAGGAATTAACAGACGCTACAACTATTAGTTGGGACCCGGCACTTGGTTTAAATGCAAGTGTTACCTTAGGTGGAAACAGATTATTAAATTTCACCACTACACCAGCAGCGGGCTCATATGGAACATTAGTGGTAAATCAAGATGGAACGGGAAATAGAACAATTACTTTACCTTCAATAAATGGGGTTACCAATAATATATTAGGGTCTACTTCAACAAGTACAGTTGCATTGTCAACTGCAGCAAACGCTAAAGACATTCTAAATTTCTATTTTGATGGCTCTAGTTGTTATTGGAATATTGGTCAAGGATATGGTACAGCTGCAGCACCTGTGTCTAGTACTACTAACTTAGCATCAAGCGTTACAGGCACTTTGCCTATAGCAAATGGTGGAACAGGAGCAACAACTGCAGCAGCAGGGTTAACCAATTTAGGAGCAGCACCAATAGCTTCACCAACCTTTACTGGGTCAGTTACTGCACCAATTTATGCATCCACCCCACAGGTTTTAACTGATGCTTCAGTAATATCGTGGGATCCGTCTCTTGGTTTAAATGCAAGTGTAACATTAGGTGGAGATAGAACATTAAGTTTTTCAACAACTCCCGTTGCTGGTGCTTATGGAACCTTGGTAGTGAATCAAGATGGAACAGGTAATAGAACTATTACTTTGCCTACTATTAATGGTGTTGCTAATAAAGTATTGGGATCAGTTTCTACATCAACAGTTGCTTTGTCAACTGCAGCAAACGCTAAAGACATTTTAAATTTTTATTTTGATGGTACTACATGCTATTGGAATATTGGTCAAGGGTATGGAAGTGCTGCAAGTTCAGCTTATCAAGCCCCTATTACTTTAACCACAACAGGTACAGGTGCCGCAACACTTTCGGGAACTACTTTAAATATTCCTACACCTTTATCAGGTGGAGGAGACACGCATACTATTGGGGAAGCTTATGGTGGAGGAATTGTATTTTATGTTTATGATGGGGGCAAACATGGTTTAATTGCGGCCACTGCTGACCAGAGTACAGGAACCACTTGGGATGTAGCATCTAGATTTACTAGGGCGAGAGCAAATGGTATCGGAGCTGGATTGAAAAATACAGCCTTAATTATAGCCAATAGTATACTATTCCAGAATAGGGACAATTCAGCAACTGTATGTAATGAATATTCTGTTACAGAAACAGTGGGGGGGATAACGACTACTTATGGGGATTGGTATCTCCCGTCAAAATACGAGCTCGAATTACTTTTTTTACAAAGATCATTGGATGCATTGGCAGGGGGGTTTACAAGTATACATTATTGGAGTTCCACGGAGGATACCACTGAAGCTGCAGCTGCATGGACTGTAGATTTCAGAAGAACCGATAATAACCCAGGTTCGCACACCGTAAATAAAGGTTATAATGGCGCGCGCGTTCGCGCCATTAGAGCATTTTAATCTTAAGTAATGTAACTACAAAGTCAGAAAAATTTAATTTTTTTAAAAAATATTTAAATGAAAAAACTTATCGCCTTTTTATTTCTAACAATAGCTTTCGTCTCTAATGCTCAGCGAACCATGTTTGGTGGAAATAATAATTATGTTGTGCCTCCTCCACCGTTCATCGAAACGCCTCCAGTTACTATTGGAGGTCAAATTTGGATGAGTCAAAACTTAGATGTTACAACATATAGAAACGGCGATATTATTCCCCAAGTTACTGATGAAGCTACATGGAATAGTTTAACAACAGGAGCTTGGTGTTATTATAATAATGATCCAGCAAATAGAACAAAGTATGGTAAATTATATAATTGGCATGCTGTAAATGATCCGCGAGGATTAGCTCCTGCAGGTTGGCATATACCTACTAACGATGAGTGGGGCATTTTAATTAATCATTTAAATTCAACTCCAGGCGATTTAGATAAAAAATTAAAGGCCGTAGGGTCTGATTGGTCAAATAATTCAGGAGCTACTAATCAGAGTGGTTTTACGGGACTTCCAGGTGGAGCCCGTGCTGGCGGTTTTTTCAGTCGTCTAGGCAATCATGCATTTTGGTGGACTTCAGTAACATGCGCATATGCCTGGATGCAAGATGTCAATAATACTTTGAGAAGAGATGTTAGCATCCCCGGATTTGGGTTATCTGTTCGTTGTGTTAAGGACTAGCCCTACAATTATATTAAATTTTTACAATGAAAAAATTACTGTTTACATTATTTCTCTTTACGGCATTTATTTCTAATGCACAACGAACCATGTTTGGCGGAAATAATAATTATATGGCTCCGGTTGTTCCACCACCTCCACCTGTAGTTATTACGGATGGCCTTGTTTTGTGTTTAGATGCAACAAGCTCCTATTCTTATAGCGGCGCTGGATCTACATGGGCTGATATTAGCGGACAAAGTAATAATGCAACTTTGGTAGGTAGCCCCGTATTTTCTAGCAATCCTGGAAGCTTTTCTTTTTCTAGTAATAAACATGCTATCACATCTAATAAGACTATGAATTTAAGTGCAGCTACTTTTATTGCCTGGGTTAATCCATCACAAATTCAATCTGGTTGGAATGGTATAATTTTTAGTCGAAATGGATATGGGGGAAGTGATGTTGGAGCAACTGGCATGAATTTATGTTCCAATAGTGGAATTGCTTATCACTGGGGTAATACAGAATTAGGCTGCGGTGCAGGATCAATAATAGTTCCAAATAACGAGTGGTCTATGATTGCATTAACCATTACTGCCAACTCAGCAACAACCTACATGTTAAAATCGAGCGGAATAACATTTGTATCGTATTCTCGATCTAATCCAGCATTATCTGGAATATTTAATTTTTATATTGGATGCGAACCTTACGACCCAGCTTCAAGAGCTTTTGTGGGAAAGATTGCCACATCACTTATTTACACGAGGGCCTTAACCCAAACAGAAATAACAACAATATTTGACTCCCAAAAAGTAAAATTTGGTTTGTAAATCGAATTAGAACAATCAGATTCCCTAAACCCAATGGACATTGTTCATTGGGTTTTTGTTCATCTCTACCAATTATCCTTTTTTCTGTTACGAGTGATCAATTAATAACGTGAGTGAAATCAAAAAAAAAGACTATAAAGGTGTAGAAAACCGTTTAGCTCTTTTACTCATTAAAAAGCACGAAACAATGGTAGTACAATAAAAATAATATTGCACCATGAGTAAAATTAGCTGATGTTCAAAAACAATTTTTATGAACAACTAAAACGGAACTTTAGTCTTTTTGGCGTTTTCAAAGCATTTTTTTTGAGGCATCAAATTTTACAAATGCTATTTAGAACCGCGTTCCTTTTATTGTTCTCCTATGTGATTTTCGCTCAATCACCAGTGAAAATCTCCACCCTTTCCTCCGGCATAGGTAGTTCAACCTATTTGCAATCGATAGGTCAGTCTTCTGTGGTAACGGGAACCAGCAAAGCCGGGGCTTATGTGATGCGCCAAGGGTTTTTGCAACCATCGTCTCGTGCAATGGGTCGTTCTGTAGAGCCGGTATCGATTATTACTTTAGAAACCTTCCCTAATCCATTCGTTTCTTCTTTTCGCTTAAAACTTTCTCGCGCTAGTTCGTCTCCTTCGACTGTCGAATTGTATTCTATCGATGGACTACGCGTTTGGTCCTCTGAGTTTGCTGCCAACCTGAGCGAAATTCAATTACTCGATTTTGATCGCCTGCATACCGGCAAATACATTTTACGCCTCATCACAAACAACCAAGTAATCACTAAACAACTCGTTAAAGATTAATATGAAAAGAATTTTACTCCTATTGCTTATCGGTTTTTCTTCGTTCGCTCAGTGCTATAAGTTCTCTGTGGGTTCGAACATCACTTCGTACGTCTTTACGAATTCTGCGGGCGCTAATCCATCCTTTCTGCGTCCAGCTTCTGGCTTGCATTTGAGTTTATCACGTGAGTCTAAGCTTTCGAAATCATTCCTGGTTGATTACGGTATTAACTATAATCAGTTCAATAATGTGGGTGATGTGCAAAACATTCCCTTTTCGTATGCCACAGATTTTATCGGTTTAAGCGCCGGGGTTGGACCACGACTTTCGTTAGGCAAAGGAATTGCTCTTGTTTCGAAACTTCAAGTAGCGGCTTCCACCATGGTAAATGGAAATCAGTTTCTGTTAAATCGCTACGTAGATCTTTCAAGTGATAACCAATTTAATTCTCTGCGTACGATGTACGGCTACAGCTTTGAACTAAGTAAGCAAATCAGTCCACAGGTAGGCGTGTTTGCAAAATACCAGCATCTAGACAGCTACAATTTTGGTAGCTCCACATTAAACTTCATCCCATCTACATTCAGCATTGGCCTTAGCCTTTCTAAATAATTCTTGCATTCACTGTTCTATGAAAAAGCTTCTATTCTCCCTGATCTTATTATTAGTTTCTTACGTAGGTTTTTCCCAAAAAGGTCTCTCCTACCAAGCCGTCGTGCTCGATCCTAATGCGATCGAAATACCGGGTCAAGATATCTCTGGCCAGCCTTTAGTGAATGGCGATGTGTGGATGAAATTCAGCATTTACAACGGCTCCACTTTGCAATTCGAAGAGGTGCAAAAAACCAAAACAGACGCATACGGTCTCGTGAATTTAATGATCGGTTCTGTGTCTACCGCTTCGTTTAATTCCTTGACGTGGGATGGCGTTCAAAAAAGCATGCAAGTATTTGTCAGTTTTAATCAAGGAGCTTCCTACACAAAAGTTTCAGACCAAAAACTGAACTACAATCCCTACGCATTATATGCTGAAACTGCAGGTAAATTAGGCGGCGTTTTAGGTATTGCTGGTGGTGGAACGGGTGCGACGACAGCAGCAAGTGCTCGTGCAAGTCTAGGTCTAGGAAACGTAGAAAACACATCAGATGCAGAAAAACCCATTTCGTCTGCAACAAAGGCTGCACTAGATTTAAAAGTGAATAGTTCAGATGTAACTACTGCTTTGGCATTAAAAGCAAACTCAGCAGATGTGAACTCAGCACTCGCAGCAAAAGTTGATTCGGCTTTCGTTTTAGCTAAAGTAGCAGCAGCTACGATTGCCGATGCAGATACCTCCACAAAAGGCAAGATTCAATTAGCAGGTGATTTAGGTGGAACAGCAGCGGCACCTACGGTTCCAGGTTTAGCTTTGAAGGCAAACACGGCGAACGTAACCGCAGCTTTAGCTTTAAAAGCAAACTCAGCAGATGTGAACTCAGCACTCGCAGCAAAAGTTGATTCGGCTTTCGTTTTAGCTAAAGTGGTAGCAACTTCGATTGCCGATGCAGATGCCACCACAAAAGGCAAGGTTCAATTAGCGGGTGATTTAAGTGGAACAGCGGCGGCACCTACGGTTCCAGGATTAGCTTTAAAAGCAAACACGGCTGATGTAAATACAAGTTTAGACACGAAAGTAGATAAGGTTACTGGCAAAGATTTGTCTTCTAACGATTACACCACGCCAGAAAAGGATAAGCTGGCGGCGATTACTGGAACCAATACTGGCGATCAAATAAATATTACAGGTAATGCAGCTACTGCCACAAAATTAGCTACTGCAAAAAATATCAATGGAGTAGCATTTGACGGTAGTGCAGATATAACAGTAACAACAGATGCGGGGACTTTAACAGGTACAACACTTGCATCCAATGTGGTTAATTCTAGTTTAACGAGTGTGGGGACACTTACTTCAGGTTCCATCAGTTTAACAACGGATATAGTTACAAGTGGAAATTTGAAAGCAGGTGATATAACTTATCCTAATACAGCTGGCACAAATGGGCAAGTTTTAACTTCAAATGGAGCGGGTAATGCAACTTGGCTAAGTCCAACATCTGTAAGTGTCGGCACTATTTCTAGTACTTCCAATGCAAATGGCGCAACAATTACATCAGGAGTTTTAAATCTAACACCAGCCGATGAGACAAATGGAGGTATCATTACTACTGGAACACAATCATTTGCAGGTTTAAAAACCTTCAATGATGGGATAAATTATATCAAAGTAAGTAGTTCGTCTACTTTAGATCAAAGAAATATTAGTAGTACTGGATCATCACTTGGGCAATCAGTTTGGCAATCCTTTACAGCAGGTATAAGTGGTATTTTAAGTTCCGTTGAATGGGAGATACAGGGTCAGCGAACATCTATCACTGTTATAATTTATAATGGAGAAGGAATTAATGGGACTTTATTAGGTACAGCAAATGGAATGACCTCTACTACAAGAAGCTTTGTTGCATTTGATTTAAGTAGCTCAAATATTAAAGTTATAGCTAGTCAAAAATATACAATTCAAGTAACTACAAGTCTAAACAATTTTTCAAGTATTAATTCTTCAAATCCATATGCTAATGGTCGTGCATCTGCTAATCTTAATTGGGATTTTGTATTCAAAACCTATGTAAAAGCATTTTCAACAGATTCCTATTTACCATTAAGTGGAGGGGCTTTGACAGGGAATTTAAGCACGAGTGGAACTATAACTTCAGGTACTGTAACTTTTCCAAGTGCTCATGGTTTAGATGGACAAGTTTTAAGTACAACAGGCAGTGGAACTTTAACATGGACTAATTCCACAGCACCAGCCAATGAGACTAATGGTGGTATCGTTAGTACTGGAACACAAACATTTGCAGGTTTAAAAACCTTCAATGATGGTATAAACTATATTAAAGTAAATAGTTCGCCTGCTTTAGATCAATCTAGTACCGATGTTAATGGTGGAGCAGGTGGAACTTCGCAATGGCAATCCTTTACTGCAGGCGTAAATGGTATTTTAAGTTCAGTAGAATGGAATATGGGTAGTCCGCTAAATTCTGCTACAGCGGCGTCAGTTACGGTTAAGATTTATGATGGAGAAGGAACTAATGGGACACTATTGGGAACATCAAATGGGATGACCCCAGCTACAAACAATTTTAATGCATTTGAATATGTTGCATTTGATTTAAGTAACTCAAATATTAAAGTTATAGCTGGTCAAAGATATACAATTCAACTAACTACTTCCGCAGTCCCAAATGCTTTTTTAAGTTTAAGTTATTCAAACCCCTATGCTAATGGTCGATCATCATATGATCCTAATTGGGATTTTTTATTCAAAACCTATGTAAGAGCAACTTCAACAGATTCCTATTTACCATTAAGTGGAGGCGCTTTGACAGGGAATTTAAGTACGAGTGGGACTTTAACTGCTGGTGCCGTAACTTATCCAAATACTCATGGAACAGAGGGACAAGTTTTAACTTCAACAGGTAGTGGAACTTTAGCGTGGACTACTCCTTCATCTGTAAGTGGAGGTACACATACATTAGGTGAACTTTATGGCGGAGGTATAGTATTTTATGTTACAGCTGATGGGTTGCATGGTTTAATTGCAGAAACAGTAGATCAATCTACAAGTAGTCCATGGTTTGATGCACAAGATATTATTAGTACCTCAAGTATCTCAACTAGTCATTCTCCTGAGGGTGCATTATTTACTGATTGGAGATTACCTACAAGAAATGAACTTAATTTAATGTATACGAATATAGGACCAGATACCCAATATGCAAATATTAGTGGTTTTAGCCTTGGAGGTTCAGCCCCTGCAATATATTGGAGTTCTACGAAGGCTCCATTTCCTTCTCCAAATTTTACTATTTATTGTGTCCAGGATTATAGCGATGGAGCTCAAGATTATTTACCTGAAAATAATTCAGCCTATGTTCGCGCCATTAGGTCATTTTAATCTTAAGTAACTGCCACAAGTCAGAAAATTATAAAATATTTATATGAAAAAACTTATCGCCTTTTTGTTTCTCTCTATAGCTTTCGTCTCTAATGCGCAACGCACCATGTTTAGTGGAAATAATAATTATGTTGTACCGCCACCTCCGCCTTTTCAGGCACCTCCAATAACAACTGGAGAAGTAACTAACGGTTTACTGTTGTATTTAAATGCTGGCAATAGTGTTAGCTATTCAGGCAACGGAAATACTTGGTACGACTTAAGTGGAAATAATAATCACGGAACCTTACGCGCAAATAATTCAGGGAGTTTACCGGTTTTTCAAAACAGTAGTTTTTCTTTTAATGGGAGTAGTTCATATGTTTCGATAGAGTCATCTGTCATCCCAAATACTGGTTCTTTTACGGTATCTACATGGGCCAAAATGCCTCCAAATGCATTTATCGAAATGATTAATACGAGGAATCCTGCGAATCGAAGTATCGGTTTTCTTTTAACATCAGCAAATAATAATATTAGAGCACAAATTATTAACCCTAACGAAAATCACTATAGAATTGAGGGGACACATTCTACAATTCAAGACAATACATGGCATTTAATAACGATTACATTTAATGAATCAACTAGCACAATGACAGGCTTTGTTGATAACTATTTAGTTCAAAGTCATAATATCGTACCAGGGTCTTTAGTTGGGCAAGGATATTTTAGTATTGGTTGGGACTATGCATGGAATGCAGGAGGTCTAGAATTCTATTTAGGAAATGTAGCTGCCGTTTCAGTATATAATTATGCATTAAGTAGTAATGAAGTAAGCACCAATTTTAACGCAGTTAAAACCAGTTTCGGCTTATAATTACACCGCCTGACTAAACACCCTTTCCTGCACCTCGCTTGAAAGAAGTTTCAGGTCAAACGCCTTACACACATTTCGGATGAAATGTTTGCCCAAATCGGTGACGATGACGCCGTGTTCGCCCCAGGTGACGAGGTCGTCGATCGCGAGTTCGTCTAGCTCGTGAAAGGTGTATTGGCGGAGGACTTCGAGGTCTTCTTTGTGGAAATGCGTCTTGCCTTGACACGCGATGTCGAGAATGTATTGGCGCATTTTTTGGTCCATCAGACTTAAAAAATAGCCTCTGAAAACAGCCAACTCGCC
>JACCDS010615808.1_pt1 | contig 12625 bp, 12 predicted proteins | sample 7446441 | NCBI WGS metagenome assembly JACCDS01 (sample SAMN15323445, study PRJNA562643) | freshwater metagenome | isolation source: river surface water | place: USA:Blue River Watershed | collected 2017-08-17
GAAATCACCCTTAATATCCGCGAGCCCAGTTTCCAAACCGCGACCAAAATCGTCGATGCGATTAACGCCAAATTCGGCGCTGGCATAGCCACGGCGCTCAACGGCACGCGCATCGCCCTGCAAGCGCCAACAGCCGCTAACCAGCGCACCAGTTTTGTCGCCATGCTGGAAGGGCTTGAAGTACAAACCGGTCGCGCACGGCCCAAGGTGGTATTCAACAGCCGCACCGGCACAGTAGTAGTCAGCGAAGGGGTGCGTGTTAAGGCGGCAGCCGTCAGCCATGGCACCTTAACGGTCACCATCAACGAAACTGCACAAGTCAGCCAACCAGGCGCCTTTTCCCGTGGGCAAACCGCGGTGGTTCCCAACTCCGATGTGAATGTAAACCAGGAGGCCAATGCCATGTTCAAGTGGCCGGAAGGCGCGAGCCTGGACAGCATTATCAATACCGTTAACAGCCTGGGCGCCACGCCGGATGACGTGATGAGCATTCTGCAAGCGCTGGAACAGGCCGGTGCCTTGAACGCCGAACTGATAGTGATTTAAGGACCCGCCATGAGTATTGTCTCCCTCAATAACTCCACCAGCCCTTCGGCAAGCAGCAATGCTATCGCTGCTTCGCCCTCCGGGCTGGAAGCCGCTGCCGAGCAGTTTGAAGCCCTGTTCCTACAGCAAGTGCTCAAGCAAATGCGCAAAGCAGGCGATGTGCTGGCTGCCGATAACCCCATGCGCAGCCGCGAGCTGGATACCATGCGCGATTTCTATGACGGCATGCTCGCCGATACCCTCGCCAGTAAGCGTCAAACCGGTATTGCCGATTTACTGGTGCAGCAGCTCTCCGGCAACACCAATCAACAGGGCACCATTGAGGATGCCAGCGAAGCGGCGCGCGCGGCGGCCTTGCCCGAACGCACCAGCATGGATTCCCTGCGCAGCACCTGGCAGCGCGGGGTGGATAGTCTGGCCAATGTCTGGAACAAAGGTTCGGCTGGGTTTAGCGCCTTGGTGGACAGTGTGATCAAACAGGAATCCGCCGGGCAGGTAGATGCCGTATCGCCCAAGGGCGCGCTGGGCATCATGCAGTTAATGCCCGATACCGCCCGTCAAATGGCGCAGGAGTTGGGCGTGAATTTCAACCTCGGTCGCCTCACCCGCGATGCCGACTACAACAAGCAACTCGGCAGTGCCTTTTTGTCCAAGCTGTTGGAGCGCTATGACGGTGAGCAGGCGTTGGCTGTTGCGGCCTATAACGCTGGCCCGGCGCGGGTGGATGAATGGCTTGAACGCCATGGCGACCCGCGTATCGGCGACATTAGCGTTTCGGCCTGGGTGCGGCAGATTCCCTTTAAGGAAACCCGCGAGTACACCAGCAAGGTTCTGGCGGAGTTGAGTCAGGTATCAAACTTGAATCCAGGGCAGGGCGCCAGCAGTGCGGCACCGCTAATTCCGGGGCAGGAACGATTTAAGTCCACGCCGATACCGGTCGCCTTAACAGAGAGCATCGCAAAAGAAAGCACTGAAAATGTAAGTGCTAATCCAACCTCCCTGCGCTGGGTCACTAAACCCATCCGGGAATAGCGGCAAACAAGGTTAATCCTATGAGCTTTCTCAACCAAATCGCCCTGAGTGGCGTGCGCGCCGCCCAAGTGGCCATAGCCACTACCGGGCAGAATGTCGCTAACGTCAATACCCCCGGCTTTAGCCGCTTAACCACCGTTACCGCCTCCCTGGCCGGAGCGGGTGGGCTCAATGTCGGTGGCGGGGTAGAGGTGAGCAGTATTCGCCGCATGGCCAGCGAGTTCCAGAACCAGCAGCTTTGGCGCGCCACTACCGAACAAAACTACTACGCCAGCCGCCAGGAGTACCTGACCTCGCTGGAGGGTTTAATGTCCGGTACGGGTTCCAGCATCAGCGTAGGCTTGGATCAATTCTTCGCTGCCTTGAGCGAGGCGAGCGCGACCCCCAATTCCATTGCCCTGCGCCAGCAAATCCTCGCTGAGGCGGGCAATATGAGCCAGCGATTCAACGGCTTGAGCAGCAATATTGAGGCGCAAGTACAGGCTCTGCGCGAGCAGCGCACCGCCATGGTGACTACCATCAATGGCCTGACCGACAACATCGCCAAGCTCAATAAAAAAATCATTGAAGCAGAATCGGTCAAGGGCGATACCACCGCGTTGCGCGATCATCGCGACAGCTTGGTGAAAGATCTAAGCCAATACGCGTCGCTGCGTATTAATGAAGTGCCCGATGGCTCTATCAGCGTGACCTTGTCCAACGGCCAGCCGCTGGTGGCTGGACCTTCCGCCGGGCAGTTGCAGGTGTCGCTTCTGGCGACGGGTGAGCAGCAGGTATCCCTGTCGTTTTTGGGCACCAATTTCCCACTCAAGCAAGATAATTTTGGCGGTTCCTTTGGCGGTTTATATGACGCCGAATACGGTGATTTGCTTCCCAACCAAGCCGCCCTGCACGACATGGCAGAGCAGTTTGCACAGAAGGTTAACGACATTTTGGTCACTGGTTTTGATTTGGCGGGCAACCCCGGCCAAGCGCTGCTCAGCTATGACCCCACCAGCGCCACCCAACTGCTCAAGGTCAATAACCTGACACCGGAGCAATTGGCATTTTCATCAGCCGCAGGCGAAACCGGTAACAACAAAGTGCTATTGGATTTACTCGCCATCAAGAGTCAGAACATCACCCTGAATGGCAGCTCGGTAACCCTCAACGATGCCTACACCGGGCTATTGGGCACAGTCGCCAGCAACAGTCGGCAGAATCAAGCGGATTTGAAATCCACTACTACGGTGACCCAGCAGGCCCAGTCCCAGCGCGACAGCATCAGCGCGGTCAGCCTGGAGGAGGAAGCCGTCAACCTGATGACTTACCAGCAGGCCTACCAGGCCAATATGAAAGTTATCAGCACCGCCAACCAATTGTTTGATGACATGCTCGCCGCCTTCTAAGGCGTCGCAGGCATTCACTTTTTATCGGATTAAAGGGGCACAGCATGCGCATTACCAACGCACAAATCACCGCCACTATGCACAACTCAATGAACGGTAATTCGGCGCAGTTGGGCAAAATCATGCAGCAACTGGCGACCAATAAGCGCCTGTTATTGCCGTCGGATGACCCCATCGCCAGCATCAGGGTAATGCGTGTGCAGCGGGAAGAAGCGAGCCTTGCGCAATACCGCAAAAATATTGATAACGTTTCCGGCAGCCTGTCGACCCAAGAGGCAAACCTCACCTCCATTTCCGATGCCATGCTCAACGTGCGCGATCGCCTGTTATGGGCCGCCAATGGTTCCAATACCAGCGAAGACCTGGCCGCCATTGCCGGCGAGTTGGAAAACCTGGAGAAAACCCTGTTCAGTGCCACCAATGTGCGCGACGAGGAAGGGCGCTATCTGTTTTCCGGCACCCTCAGCGACACCCCGGCGGTGAACTACGACGCAGCGACAGAAACCTACACCGTGACAGGTAACGACAAATCTCGCGAAGCCGCCGTCGCCAATGGTGTATTGCTGGCCGAGAATGTCACAGCCTATTCAATTTTTGGCGTCGGCATGGATATGCTCAACGAGCTGCACAGTCTGGTTGCAACGCTCAAAGACCCGCTGCTCGATGCGTCCAATCCCGCCGTGCGCGCACAAATTGAAACCACCATCAACCAGTTGGATGGCACCCATAACAAATTACTGGCAACAGTGACCGAGCTGGGTGGTCGTCAAAATACCCTGACCCTGCTCAGCGACAGCAATGATGAAGTGTCTCTCGTAAACCAGAAGATAGAGGGTGAGCTGTCCAACCTGGACTATGCCGGTGCCACTATCGACTTGAATAACTACCAATTGGCACTGCAGGCAACACAGAAAACCTATCTGAAAATTAATCAGTTATCCCTTTTTAGCTTGCTGTAACCAGGGGAACCGTGGCGATGAAAGTTGATAAGCAAATCCCCATCACCAGCGCATTGGATACGCGCGCGCAGGCTCGACCGCAAGTCGCTACTGGCCGTGCATCGCGCCAGCCTGTGCAGGAACCGTCGGCGCGTGAAGCGCGGGAACCACGAGGTGGTAGCAGTCACAACGGGTTTAATTTTCAGCTTAATCAACAGCTCTCTTCCATGCAGGCGGCAGACCGCTATTTGGGCGATTTATCGGAGCAACTGTCGGCGCTTAAACTGAGTATCAGTCGCCAACTCAGCGCCCCCCAGTCAGCAAATGAACGCGAGACAATTACCCAGCAGTTGACCCAGGCAAACAACTTGCTGGCCGAGCGCAGTAAGCGCACCGGCCAATCGCTGGATGCCAATTTCAAGTTGCGCCTCAACGAGCCATTGCGCAGTCGCTTTAGCATTCAAGGGTTGGAAACACTGGACACCATTCAGCGTGCTGGCAAGGAAACCCTGTTGTTTACCGCTGGCCGCGCCTTGGCAGAACCTGTCGCCCTGGTATTGGATGAGGGCATGAGCGAGGAGCAAATATTGCGTCGCCTGAACAGCAGTTTTGGCAATGCGGGTATTCGCGCCGAGCTGGATCAGGATGGCGCACTCACATTTTCCATGCCGGAAAACGATTGGCAGCTCTTCAAGGAGCAACTGAAAATCAAAGGGGAGGGCAAGCTGTTCCCCGCGCAGAGCCAAGGCATAGCCACCACCGCTGAAGAGGGATTTTTGGAGTTAAGCACCACACTTGCCCAGGAATCATTTCGCGAATTGCGCCAGCTACTGGATTCTGTAGTCAGCGCGCTGGATCGCATCAGCAGCTTGCGTCAACACATCAGTTTGCGTCAGGAAGATGTGCGCGAATTCCTGGCCCAGCAGGAAAGCCAGGACGAAAAACAATGGGCGTTGAATTTTGCCGGCGCCGTGTTTGATACCCAAGGGCGCAAAGCTTCGCGCTATTCCGTTGTTGCACAAACCGTCATCGCACAAGCACAGCTCACACGGTTTGCGGTTGTCAGTCTATTGTCATGACCGATTCCTTGCTCCCTCGCTCCACGGTCGCCAGAGGTATGCTTCGCTTGGGAAACCTTGTAACATCCTTGCGTCTATTGATAACGCAGCGATGGCGGGGGAAGGCTATGGTCTATGTACAGCGCGATGCACAGGGGAAACTGCTCAGGGTTGAACCCTTGCCCTTTGAGGGCATGAGTGAACCCATTGCTGTCGAAAGTGAAGAGCTGCAAAACTGGCTGAAAGTAAAAGAGGAAGTGAATGCGCGCCTTGAAAGCCTGCATTCATCGGATCTTGAACTGGTGCGCGTTCTGGAAGATGTAGTCAATGTGCTGGTGGATCGCGGCGTAATCCAATACACCGATCTGCCGGAACCGGCGCGTATCAAACTGGATCAACGCGCCGTAGCTCGCGCCGACATTGAAGGCCTGAACAGTTTGCTAAAAGATTCCGGCGAATAACGACTCTCACCGCGTCCTACTCTAACCCCGCCCTGGTTGCGGGGTTTGTCATTTCTGGGCGCGATTATTTAATCTTAACGAGGTGCAATGGTGGATAGCTTGCTGCTTGATCTGGCGCAATCGCTCGGCAATACCTTAACCCGAAAGCAATGGCGCATCGCCACCGCAGAATCTTGTACCGGTGGCGGTGTGGCGGCGGCAATTACGGCTATTGCCGGCAGCTCCAACTGGTTTGAATATGGTGTGGTGAGCTATGCCAATATCGCCAAACAAACCTTGCTAGGTGTTAATCCCGATACGCTGGACCGCGAAGGTGCCGTCAGTGAAGCGGTAGTGAGCGAGATGGCGCGCGGTGCAATCGCGCTATCTGGCGCCAATATTGCCGTTGCCATCAGCGGTATTGCAGGCCCCGGTGGTGCCACCCCCGGCAAGCCGGTTGGCACAGTCTGGTTTGCATGGCTCACTGCCTCGGGTGATCTGAAAACAGACGTGCAACATATTGCAGGAGACCGCGCTGCTGTCCAGCGTGGCGCCGTTATTCATGCCCTGGAAGGCGCACTGGAACTCTGTCAAAAAAATACTGTATAAATTACTAGTACTGTTTGCGCATACAGGTTTTTCATGTATGCTATGTCCATAGTCGGTTAAATAACACGCTGACGACAAAAAGATTTTATAACCAGTATTTCACTATTGTTACGTTGAGGTGTCAGATGGATGCGAATAAAGAGAAGGCCCTGCAGGCTGCATTGAGCCAAATCGAACGTCAATTCGGTAAAGGTACCGTGATGCGCATGGGCGACAAAGAACAAGTCGCCATTCCTGCAATTTCAACCGGTTCCCTGGGGCTGGATGTCGCCTTGGGCATTGGTGGTTTACCCAAAGGGCGAATCATTGAAATTTACGGTCCTGAATCCTCCGGTAAAACCACTCTTACACTGCAAGTCATTGCCGAAGCCCAACGCTTGGGCGGCACTTGTGCATTTATCGACGCCGAACATGCACTCGATCCTATTTACGCCTCAAAACTGGGTGTAAATGTTGAAGATCTCATCATTTCCCAGCCGGATACCGGCGAACAAGCATTGGAAGTCACCGATATGCTGGTGCGTTCAGGCGCAGTAGACGTGTTGGTTGTCGACTCAGTTGCTGCACTGACTCCGCGTGCAGAAATTGAAGGCGAAATGGGTGACCATCACGTTGGTTTACAAGCGCGTTTGATGTCGCAGGCGCTGCGTAAAATCACAGGCAATATTAAAAATGCCAACTGTTTGGTGATTTTTATTAACCAGATTCGTATGAAAATCGGCGTTATGTTTGGCAACCCTGAAACAACTACCGGTGGTAACGCCCTCAAGTTCTATGCCTCAGTACGCTTGGATATCCGCCGGATTGGTGCGGTTAAAGAAGGTGAGGAAGTAATCGGCTCCGAAACCCGCGTGAAGGTTGTTAAAAACAAAGTAGCGCCACCCTTCAAACAGGCAGAATTCCAAATCCTGTACGGCTCAGGTATCAACCGTATGGGCGAAGTTGTGGATTACGGCGTGAAGCTGGGCATGATCGATAAAGCCGGCGCCTGGTACAGCTATCAAGGCAACAAAATTGGCCAGGGTAAAAACAATGTTATGAAATACCTGCAAGAAAACCCGGCAGTTGCTCAAGAGCTTGAGCAGCGCGTACGCACCGAGCTTCTTGCAACACCTGCGCTGTCATTGAGTGCCGGTGGCAACGAAGTAACAGACGATGTGGAAATGTAATTTGTAATAAAGTGTACCAAACCCCCATTGGCAGTAATGCCATGGGGGTTTTTGCTGTCATAGCAGCAGATATTGCAGGTGCTTGGCCGGGGCACTATGCTGCGAGCGGTGGAATATGTCGCTAAGGTGTTCTGTTTCCATTAAGCTGGATACTGATAAATTGGCGTTGTGAGTCCATACAGTGACACCTGATAAGAGCAAGAGGTAGGTTATGAAAATATTGCATTGGATTGTACTGGTAGGTGCTGTTGTGCTTGCCGGTTGTAGTTCCCAGCCCTATGTGGAGACTGATCATCAGGCCGGGTTTGATTTTGCGTCATTAAAAACATTTAGCGTTGCTGAGACCAAGCAGGACGCTAAGGAAAATATCCTGATTTCGCCATTTACCCTGAGTCATATCCATGCCGCACTGGAATCTGAATTGGGCAAGCGCTATCAACCAGGGGCAGCAGGCAGCAAACCGGACTTTATCGTCAGCTACCATGTGGTGGTGGAAGAAAAAATAGATCCTCGCAGCTATAACGATTTATACGGCTTTGGGTATTACGGTGTAGGTTATCGCTACCCACGCCCTTACTTTTTGGGCACCAATACCGGTTTGCGTGTATACAATCAAGGCAGTCTGATTATCGATATTGTCGATGCCAAAACAGACAAACCAATTTGGCGCGGTGTATCAGAAAAACGTTTGAGTCGCGGTATGGCGCCACAACAGCAGCGTGAAGTGTTGAGCAACGCTGTAGTGGAAGTTCTGGCGCAGTTCCCACCTGTGAATTAATTGTTATCAGCTAGTCTAATGGCCGCTTTTTGCGGCCATTTTTATTAGGGCTTTTGTTGTTATGGAAGTGGAATCACCCAAACTATCGGATATACGTTTTGCCGCCATGAATTTTTTGGCAATGCGTGAACATTCCGCTAAAGAGTTGAAGGAAAAACTCGGACGTAAGTATTCGGCGTGGCCACAGCTGCTTGATGCTGTTATTCAGGCGTTGATTGAGCAAAACCTGCAATCCGATGAGCGTTTTGCCACCGCGTTTATCGCCATGCGCCAGCGGCAGGGTAAAGGCAGTCAACTGATTCGCCTTGAGTTGCGCGAACGCGGTATCAATCCGGAACTTATTAATGCTTGTGTGGATGAGTCGGATACCCAGTGGCAGTCATTAGCTTGTGATGCCCGCCGCAAACGGTTTGGTAATGAAATGCCGCAGGATCAACGTGAGCGCGCACGGCAAATGCGCTTTTTGCAGGCCAGGGGCTTTGCCAGCCGCCACATCCAGCAAGCGTTTAACACAGTCGATACGGATTATTGTTAGTGCGAAAGCATTGAATAAACAGTAATCAGTTAATAACCAATGTCCGCTCTTTGTCTGCAATCAATGCCATCTCATTGTTTTTCATTAATCTGGCTTCGCACCTGACGCCCAGCTTTTCGTTGAGCCGAAAGGGGGTTTCTGTTACTCTGGCGCCCCGTCCTGAACGATAAATCCCCGAGCCTCGCAAAGAGTGCTGTTATTGGCATTTATCTCCATATCCGCTCCGCATTTTCACAGTTAATCAGGTTTTACATGACGCGCTATATATTCGTAACAGGTGGTGTTGTTTCTTCTTTGGGCAAAGGCATCGCCTCGGCTTCATTGGCAGCTATTCTCGAGGCTCGTGGCCTTAAAGTGACCATTATGAAGCTGGACCCCTACATCAACGTAGATCCCGGCACCATGAGCCCTTTCCAGCACGGAGAGGTATTTGTCACCGAAGATGGTGCCGAAACTGACTTGGACTTGGGGCATTACGAGCGTTTTATTCGTACCAAAATGACTCGTCGCAACAATTTCACCACTGGGCGTGTGTATGAAACCGTCTTGCGCAAAGAGCGCCGTGGCGATTATTTGGGCGGAACTGTACAGGTTATTCCCCACATTACTGATGAAATCAAGCGCCGTATCCTTGAAGGCGGCAGAGATGTAGATGTGGCTCTGGTTGAGATCGGTGGCACAGTAGGTGATATCGAATCGCAACCTTTCCTGGAAGCTGTGCGCCAACTCAAGGTTGAAATGGGAACGCGCGCACTGCTGATGCACCTTACTCTGGTGCCTTATATTGCAACTGCGGGTGAAACAAAAACCAAGCCAACCCAGCACTCCGTAAAAGAACTGCGTTCTATTGGTTTGCAGCCGGATATTTTATTGTGTCGCTCAGAACGTTTGGTGGACGAAGACTCACGCCGCAAAATTGCACTCTTCACTAACGTTGCCGAACGTGCAGTTGTACCGCTTCCCGATGCCGACACCATCTACTCAATTCCGCGTTTGTTGCAAAGTTATGGACTCGATCAAATCGTTGTTGAGTTGCTTGGCCTGCAGTGCCCGGAAGCTGATCTGAGTGAGTGGGATAAGGTTGTTGAAGGTAAATTAAACCCGGTAAATTCCATCACCATTTCGATGGTTGGCAAATACATGGAATTGCTGGATGCTTACAAATCACTCATTGAAGCATTGACCCATGCGGGTATTCACACCCACACCAAGGTAAACATTAATTATATTGATGCAGAGCGAGTGGAAAACGAAGGCGTTGAAATTTTAAGCGATGCCGACGCCATTCTGGTTCCCGGTGGTTTTGGTGAGCGCGGTGTGGAAGGTAAATTGATGGCTGTGCAGTACGCCCGTGAAAACAAAGTGCCATATCTCGGTATTTGTTTGGGGATGCAATCTGTAGTTATCGAATTTGCGCGCAATGTTTTAGGGTTGAAAGGTGCTAACTCCACTGAGTTTGACCGCAATGCGCCTCATCCAGTGATTGGTTTGATTACTGAATGGATCACTTCAGATGGCGAAGTGGAAAAGCGGGATGAGTCATCGGATTTGGGCGGCACCATGCGCTTGGGCGCACAGGAGTGTCGTCTGGTTAGCGGCTCCAAAGCGCGTGATGTTTACGGTGCGGATGTCATTGTTGAACGCCATCGCCATCGCTATGAAGTAAACAACAATTATGTTGATCAGTTGCAAAAAGCCGGTTTAAAAATCGGTGGCTGGTCAGCCGACGACACCTTGGTAGAAATGGTTGAAATTCCTGATCACCCCTGGTTTGTCGCTTGTCAATTTCACCCGGAATTTACCTCTACGCCGCGTGACGGACATCCGCTCTTTACGGCGTTTGTAACAGCGGCATTGACTAACAAGAAATAAGTTGTAAGGGCGCAATTTATTGCGCCTTTATTTTTACCTGCAAGAAATATCCTGCGTTAAAAAGGAATAGATGTGTCACAACAAATCGTAAAAATTGGCAATTTACAGGTTGGGAATTCACTCCCCTTTGTTTTGTTTGGCGGAATGAATGTGCTTGAATCTCGCGATATGGCCATGCAGGTTGCCGAGTCATATGTAGAGGCAGCAGGCAAGTTGGGTATTCCCTATGTTTTTAAAGCCTCCTTTGACAAAGCTAACCGCTCCTCTATTCACTCGTACCGTGGTCCGGGCCTGGAAGAAGGTCTGAAAATATTTCAGGAAATTAAGCAAACCTTTAATGTTCCAGTGATCACCGACGTCCATGAAATTGATCAGTGCCAGCCAGTGGCGGATGTATGCGATGTTATCCAACTTCCAGCTTTTCTTGCGCGCCAGACTGATCTGGTTGTCGCTATGGCGAAAACCGGCGCAGTCATTAACATCAAAAAACCACAGTTTTTAAGTCCTGGTCAAATGAAAAATATCGTCGAAAAATTCGGCGAGTGCGGTAATGAACAAATTATTTTGTGCGATCGTGGTACTAACTTCGGCTATGACAATCTGGTGGTGGACATGCTTGGCTTCCGCACTATGCGTGAAGTGAGCGGCAACGCACCGGTAATTTTTGATGTGACCCATTCACTGCAGTGCCGTGACCCCATGGGGGCTGCCTCCAGCGGGCGTCGCCATCAAGTGGCTGAATTGGCTCGTGCCGGTATGGCAGTGGGATTGGCAGGCTTGTTCCTGGAAGCGCACCCCGATCCAAATAATGCGAAATGCGATGGTCCAAGCGCACTGCCGCTGGATAAACTCATGCCATTTTTGCAGCAAATGAAAGCCATTGACGATCTGGTGAAAAACTTCCCACCACTCGACATTAACTAATTTTTTGGAAATCTACTCTGGAGAAGATGAATGACTAAAATTGTTGATATTAAAGCCTTTGAAATTTTGGATAGCCGTGGCAACCCCACTGTAATGGCAGAAGTGATTTTGGATGATGGTTCCATTGGTTCTGCAACCGCTCCATCTGGCGCCTCTACCGGTTCACGTGAAGCATTGGAATTGCGTGATGGCGACAAATCGCGTTACCTGGGCAAAGGTGTTTTGAAGGCAGTTAACAACATCAATACCACTATCAAAAATCTGGTAGTGGGCATGGATTCATTGGATCAGCGCGCGATTGATAACGCCATGATCAAAGCCGATGGTACTGACTTTAAAACTGTATTAGGCGCTAACGCCATTTTGGCTGTGTCTCTGGCAAATGCCAAAGCAGCTGCTATCTCCAAAAAAGTTCCACTCTATGCACACATCGCTGACCTGAACGGTACTCCAGGCAAGTACTCTATGCCTGTGCCTATGATGAATATTATCAACGGCGGTGAGCACGCTGATAACAACGTAGACATTCAAGAGTTCATGATCCAGCCCGTTGGTGCAAAAACCTTTGCTGAAGCATTGCGTATGGGCGCGGAAATTTTCCACACCTTGAAAAAAATCCTGCACGATCAAGGCTTGAGCACCTCTGTGGGTGACGAAGGTGGTTTTGCACCAAACCTGCCATCCAACGAAGATGCCTTGAAAGTGATCTCTACTGCTGTTGAAAAAGCGGGTTACAAGTTGGGTGATAACGTTACCTTGGCCTTGGATTGTGCATCTACCGAGTTCTACAAAGACGGTAAGTATGATCTGGCTGGTGAAGGTCGTGTGTTCACTACCAATGAGTTCTCTGATTACCTCGCTGATCTGGCTGCTAAATACCCAATCATCTCTATTGAAGATGGTAAAGATGAAAGCGATTGGGCCGGTTGGGCTGATTTGACACAAAAAATTGGTCACAAAATTCAATTGGTGGGTGATGATCTGTTCGTTACCAACACCAAGATTTTGAAAGAAGGTATCGATAAGAAAATCGCTAACTCCATCCTGATCAAGTTCAACCAAATTGGTTCACTATCAGAAACATTGGACGCGATCAAAATGGCGCAGGACGCTGGTTACACGGCGGTAATTTCTCACCGTTCCGGTGAAACAGAAGATACCACCATTGCCGACTTGGCTGTGGCGACTGCTGCTGGCCAAATCAAAACCGGTTCCTTGTGCCGTTCAGACCGCGTATCCAAATACAACCGTCTGTTGCGCATTGAAGCGGAGTTGGGTGCTGCTGCACCTTACAAAGGCCGCGCAGAATTCAAATCGTAATCTGTGTGAAAAAACA
>JACCDS010080446.1_pt1 | contig 12623 bp, 12 predicted proteins | sample 7446441 | NCBI WGS metagenome assembly JACCDS01 (sample SAMN15323445, study PRJNA562643) | freshwater metagenome | isolation source: river surface water | place: USA:Blue River Watershed | collected 2017-08-17
CCTCGAGATCAGCGACGTTCGCTTGCCCGGCCGCGACGGCCATTCGCTATTCGAGGAGATCCGCGCGACGTTCCCAATGGTACCAGTCATTTTGCTGACTGCTCACGGCACCATTCCCGATGCGGTCGAAGCGATGTCGAAGGGGGTCAACAGCTATCTCACCAAGCCGTTCGACGGCAATATCCTGCTGCAGAAAGTCGCCGATGCGCTCGCCCTGTCCACGCAGGCCGGCACCACATCGGATGAAGGCGCATGGCGCGCCGAGATCATCAGCCGCTCTCATGTCATGGAAGAACTGCTCGCGCAGGCCAGGCACGTCGCCCGCGCGCCGGCGACCGTGCTGATCTACGGCGACAGCGGCAGCGGCAAGGAACTGCTCGCGCGTGCGATACACCGGGCGAGCTTGCGTGCGTCGGGGCCTTTCGTTGCGCTGAATTGCGCGGCCATACCGGAGGCGCTGCTCGAGTCGGAATTGTTCGGCCATGTGAAGGGCGCGTATACCGGCGCCACGGCCAATCGCGTGGGCTTGCTGCAAGCCTCCAGCGGCGGCACGCTGTTCCTCGACGAAATCGGCGACATGCCGCTGTCGCTGCAGGCGAAGCTGCTGCGCGTATTGCAAGAGCGCACCGTGCGGCCGCTCGGGGCGAATCATGATGTGCCGCTCGACCTTCGCATCATCGCCGCGACCCATCGGGACCTCGATGCGGCGGTCAAGGATGGGCAATTTCGCGAAGACCTGTACTACCGGATCAATGTCGTGTCGCTGCGCGTGCCGACCCTGGCCGAGCGCCGTGAAGACATTCATTTGCTCGCGATGCATTTTCTGGTTGAGAACCGTAAAAAGCACGGCACCAGTCCGCAAGGCTTTGCGCCCGATGCGATGAAGGCACTGGTCGCGGCCGCATGGCCCGGCAATGTTCGACAGCTGCAAAACGTGGTCGAGCAGGTCTGTGCATTGTCGATGAGCCCGCTGGTGCCATTGGAGCTCGTGCAGCGCGCGCTGCGCGCACCGGACGTTGAGCTGCTCAGCTATAGCGAAGCGCGCGAACGCTTTGAGCGCAATTATCTGGTGGACCTATTGAAGGTCACCGACGGCAACGTCGCCGATGCCGCTCGACTCGCACAACGCAACCGCACCGAGTTCTATCGACTGCTGCAGCGGCACGGGCTCACGCCGCTCGAATTCCGCTCCGGTGCCATGTCGCCAAACGGCGACACCCCGGATTCCTGAAAAATCAAGGCCTTGCAGGTTGGCCTGAAGAAATATCGTCGCCATGCGGCGACAAGCCCCGGCTGATCATCGGGCAGCTGACACCGGCCGCCGATTTAAATCCTCATAAAAACAAGTAGTTACCGCACATCCGTCCATTCTGGTCGGGCGGGTACGCTACTTGCATAGTGTCTGTCGCTGGCTGCGGCACCTACGCTATTTTGCAATCCGCTGCAGATCCGGCATGGCCGAAGTACGTCCCTTCCTTGGCAGTACGCCAATTTTTACGGATCGACAGCGCGATATGAAGATATTCCGAGTTGATGTGCCCTACAAAATGACGCCACCGCCGCCGGCCATCACCAGCGATGAGGCGAATTTCTATTTCACGGTTCTGGGCACGATGGTGTCCCTGATCTCCGTCGCCGTGGCAGCGATGGGCCTGCTGCTGACGGCCTGAGCGTCTGGAAGAACAGGCCTCGGCGTGGTGAATGCGGTCTGGAGCACGGTTCGCAATGCGCCGCAAACACGATCATGAAATTCATGAACTGTCTTTCATGGTTGATCCCATGCGTAGCGCAGCCTGTTCCGGCATGATTCGATCGCTGACTAATTTTTCAGCTTACCCAACCCAAATTCTGGAGGATGTCATGGCCTGGACCACGCCCGCTGCAACCGATCTGCGTTTCGGTTTCGAAATCACGATGTACATCGCTAACCGTTAATTCAATAACGGACTGGCAGGCCACCTTCGGGTGGCTTTTTTTTCGTCTGCAGGAGACGGTACCGCACATCGGCACCACTTCCATCAGGAAGCGCGGCGCCGGCTCATGCTATGACGCGGCGCCAGAAATTGGCTCAGCAAGGTACACGGCCCGCCCGGAGGTTCCATTCAGGACCTCATGGTAAGGCCGGGATACCTGCTGGTCAGAACTGCTCCCAATCGTCGTCTGCACCCACGGTGGCAGGCTTATTGGCCGCTTTGGCGGTTGCCCGAGGCAGCGCCGCCACCGCTTTTCTGGGCGCAGGCGGCCTGACGCTGGGCCGATGCCCCGCAGCATCCGGGACGGCGACCGGCGCTGCCTTCGCTGAGGCGCTGACCTTGAATACGCTGACGACCTGTGCCAGCTGCTCGGCCTGTTCCTGCATCGACGCCGATGCGGCAGCAGCCTCTTCCACCAGTGCGGCATTCTGCTGAGTCACCTGGTCCATCTGGCCAATCGCATGATTGATCTCATTGATGCCGGCAGTCTGCTCGTCGGTCGCCGCCATCATCTCGGCCATGATATCGGTGACGCGCCGCACGCTGCCGACGATCTCGTCCATGGTCTCGCCCGCCTTCGACACCAGCTGGGTACCGGCATCGACTTTCCCGACCGAGTCGTCGATCAATGACTTAATCTCCTTCGCCGCAGACGCCGATCGCTGCGCCAGGCTACGGACTTCGCTGGCGACCACCGCAAATCCCCGGCCCTGCTCGCCGGCGCGGGCCGCTTCCACCGCCGCATTCAGCGCCAGAATATTGGTCTGAAATGCGATGCTGTCGATGACGCTGATGATGTCGACGATGCGCTTCGACGAGTCGTTAATGGTCGACATCGTATCGACCACTTCCGCCACCACGGCACCGCCTTTGGTGGCGATCTGCGACGCGGCAATGGCCAGCTGATTCGCCTGCCGCGCATTGTCGGCACTTTGCTTGACGGTGGACGTCAGCTCTTCCATCGCCGACGCGGTCTCTTCCAGCGAGCTTGCCTGCTGTTCGGTGCGCGACGACAAATCGAGGTTGCCCGCCGCGATCTGGCGGGACGCCGTGGAGATCGTCTCCGTGCCGGCACGCACCTGGCTCACAATACCTGCCAGGCCGTCGCGCATCGATTTCATTGCATACAGCAAGCTCGCCTGGTCACCCGGCTTGGTCTGGACTTCCGTCTCCAGGTCGCCGGCGGCGATACGGTGCGCCAGCGCCGCCGCCTGCTCGGGCTCTCCGCCGAGAGAGCGTTCAATACTACGGATCACCAGCAGCACCACCACGGACAGGAAGAGACCGATCACGGCAAGCATGGCGCCGGCAATCTGTACATCGTGATAGAACGCCGCATTCACATCGTCGATATACAGGCCGGTCATTAACACCCAGTCCCAGGGCTGGTAGCCATTAATGTAGGAAAGCTTGGGCACGGGCTGCTGCTCGCCGGGCCGGGCCCACAGATAGCTGGTGAATCCGTCGCCGGAAGTTTTGACCGTCTTGATCGCCTCGACATACACCTGCTTGCCATTGGGATCTTTCAATGCCGCGGGATCGGTGCCGACCAGTTGCTGCTTGAAAGGATGCATCAACACTTCGCGCGAATCGAGGACGGTGAAGTAACCGTTCTCGCCGAATCGCAGGTGTTTGATCCTCTCCAGAGCCTGCTTTTTCGCATCAGCCACAGACAACGTGCCGTTGGCAGCGAGGGCCGCATACTCTTTCGTCACTGACAGCGCCATATCGCCGGCGTAATGCAGCTGGGTCATCCGCTCTTCAAGGCGCATCTCCTTGTCGCGCATGATGTTGACCGTCATCACCGTCAACATGCAGATCCAGCTAAGGATCAGCGGTAAAAAAAGCTTGGTGCGAAAAGTGAGTTTCACGGCGGTCTCCAGTGCCAAAGGATAGGACGCTCGGTATCGATCGTGACAGTGTTATTGGCTTCATGTGCCTTCGGTGCGGGGGAGGGCTCCGAGGTGCTGTCAGCGTGATCGAACCGGCAAGTTCTTTTTTTACTACCTCGGGTAGCTGAAAAAGTATCCCATTCTCGAATGGAAAGATCGATCAGTAAATTCTAGAAGTAGAAACATGGCATTTATGGCGGCGATCGGTTTTGCGGATTGGAATTCGCCGATGTGCGTGCGTCGCTCATACCCTGTCGATAAGGCTGCCCTGGCCTGTCTGCAAGATTCCGGAGCTATTGCTAGTATTTCATCGCCCCCCAATTAAGATCTCGAAAGGAGTGCGAGCCATGGCCATGCAACTGACCGCCGGGTGCAAGACGATTCTGAAAACGATGCTTGTGACAAGCGCAGTGCTGGTCGGCGGCTGCGCAGGCTACGGGCCGACCAACGACTTTATCGGTCTCAGCCGCACTGAAACTCTGGCACGCCTCGGCCCGCCCAATCCCGTGCCGGCCAACATCGACAGCGCGCCGCGCCTCGATTTCCCGCGCGGCCCTGCCGGCAAACATACCTACGCGGTGTATTTCAATGAGCAAGGCGTCGTGTCGGGCTATCGACAGCTACTGACCGATGAAAACTTCGCCAAGATCACCGCAGGCATGGACGAAAGCGATGTCGTAGATTTGATCGGCGTATCCCAAAATACGTTTGGACTGGCGCGCGGCCGCGGCTATGTATGGAGCTACCGCTACGTCACTCCGCACTGTCACTGGTTTCAGGTTGAGTTCACTGCAGAGAAAAAGGTCCGCTCGGCCGGCTACGGTCTTCCGCCGGAATGCCGTGCAGGCCGTCGCGGCGCGGGCTGACGCGGGTACGATCCCACCAGTACAGACGCCGCGTGGCAGGCCAGTGCGTCTGTTTGACAATGATGCGTGAGGCCGGCGACAGCAACCGTCAGCGGGCCGGCCTCACAGGGAATTGACGAAAGCGAGCAGATCGTCACGGTCGTCTTTCTTGAGCCGGGCGAAGTAGTCTCGCGCGGCCTGTGCCTCGCCGCCGTGCCAGAGAATGGCCTCCATCACATTGCGCGCCCTCCCGTCATGCAGCAGGTTGGCGCTGCCATTGACTTGCTGCGACAGGCCAATGCCCCACAAGGGCGCTGTGCGCCAGTCGCGGCCCGTCGCCTGGAAGTCGGGCCTGCCATCGGCCAGCCCCGGCCCCATGTCATGGATCAGCATGTCGGCGTAAGGGCGGAAGCTGCGGTTCGACAGCTGCGGCAGTGCCGGAAATTCGCTGGTGCGCAGCTCGGGCACATGGCAGGCGACGCACTTCGCGGCCGCGAATAATTGTTCGCCGCGCTTGACTGCCGGAAGCGCCGCATTGCGCTGCTCGGGCGCATCCAGCGTCGTCACCCAGAACGTCATATCGTCGAACATGGCATCGCGGAGCTCCACCTTATCGCCTGGGATCATGGCCTTGCAGCTTTGCTGTACCGGCGGACAATTTTGCGCAGGATAGAGCGACGATGTGATCCCCATGTCACCATGAAACGCGGCAGCGATCTGCTGACGCACGCTGGGCTGATTCGCCTTCCAGCCAAAGCGGCCTATCGCCGTCGTGCGATGGACATCGTCGCGCACATCGTTGACGCGACCGTTCAGGCCTTGCGCCTTTTGCGCGGTGGCCAGCGCGAGAATGTCTTTTTCGCTGACGGCCTCGAAGTAGCCCAGTCCAAACACCGGCGGCGCATTGCGCAGTGAGGTCAAAATATCACTGCCTAACGGACCGAAATTCAGGTTCTCCACCCTCACCTTCGGCTCGCGCAGCTCGACGGTCGTGCCATCGGCAAGGCTGACATTCACCGGCTGCCAATCGATGTACATATCGGCCTCGCCCGAGCGGATATGAGTCTTGTCTTTGACGATCACATCAAAGACCTGCAATTGATTGCCGTAATGCGGATGCGGTTTCGGCCCGCCATGCTCGTCAGTGCCCGGCAAGGACACTCTCAGCAACTGCTGAAACGGGATCGAGCCCTTCATCTCGGTCGTGCGGCCGCGTCCGGCCTGAACGTGGCAGGCGGCGCAGGAGTTCGCCAGGAAGGTCGGGCCGAGCCCCCATTCCATCATCGGCACGCCCGAGGCCGCATACTCCCAGTTGGGATTGCTGAGCTGCGGGAAGAGAATCCAGGTGGTGAGAAAGACATTCTCGCCGGCACGGAAGCGCTCATTCTGCGCGGCCGTCAGGTCTTCCACCGGCTGCATGTAGGCCTTGTTCGGCGGTATCTCGGCAGTCCCGGCACCACCGATGGCAGCCATCCCTAGCAGGCAAGCGCCGGCGACAAAAACCAAGCTACGATGTACCCACACCATCAACACGCCCCGGAATGAATAAGTTATTCGGAATCGAAGAAAACAAGAGCAACGCCGTGGCTGCCAACCGCCAGCGCGCCCGGCCATCGCGGACTGCTCGATGACGCTGAACGAATTCATCGCCGCCGCCACCGCGCTCGCATACCGGCTGGCGGCCTACGCCAACAACAACCTGCTCGACGATCCGGCGCTGCTGGCACTGGTATTTTGCTGATCGTGGCGGGCGGCCACGGCTGAAAGGCCAGTGTAAACCATGATGATTTTTGCACCGGAAATGCGACGGTCTTCGGCCCCGGTGCAAGCTGTGCGTCAGATCATTGCGCCGTCAATAAACACCCCCTGGCCTGACCCACCGGCGGCTTTGTTCGTTCTACCGATGACCGAAAACAGGTTTAATTTATTAACCAAAAATCCTGCCAGCCCGAGCAACGTGGAAAAACAGAAACTCGTCGGCGGTCGCAGCGGGGATAGGGTCCAGTGTGATTTCACTGCCGCCTGGGCAGGTCAGGGCCGAAAATTTACGTCAGCAAACATAGCGACAAGCATACAATCCTAAGCACGGCGACGGCCCCCGGCATGCTGCTGAGTCCGCCCGGTTTTCGGTAAGTATCTGTCAGCGCGTCCCGCGACACACCGGGATGGTTCTAATCACTGAACGATCAGAAAAATCACTATGGGCAATCACCAGGAAGTGGATGTTGGCGTCGCCAGCAAGCTCGGAAAATACAGCGACGCGGTACTGGTCGACGGCGGCCGCCGCTGGCTCTACACCTCGGGCACGCCCGGCCTGAATGCCGATGGCAGCCTGCCGGCCGATTTCGAGACGCAGGCGCGCCTCGCCTGGACGCATGTCATGGCAATGCTTAATGCCGCAGGCATGGACGTCGGCGATATCGTCAAACTGACGCAGTCGCTGACCCGTCGTAGCGACCTCGACGCCTATCGTGCGATTCGCAACCAGTTTCTCGGCGATGCGCGGCCGGCGTCGATGCTGAGCTTCGTCAGCGGGCTCGTCATGCCAGACATGCTGATCGAAATTGAAGTGGTTGCAGCCCGCTGACACGGACTGGAGAAAAGCCATGCCCACAGACGCCCGCCTCGACCTTCAATTCAGCCGCGCCGTACCGCTGTCACCCGAGCAGCTGTGGGACGGCTGGACCAATCCGCAGACCCTGGTCCACTGGTTCTGCCCGCGCCCGTGGCAAGTGGTGGCGTGCGACATCGACCTGCGGCCGGGCGGTATCTTCCGCACCGTGATGCAATCGCCCGAAGGCCATCGACTGCCGGACAACGTCGGCACCTTTCTGGCCGTCGACGCGCCGCACCGGCTGATCTGGACAAATGCGCTGGGACCGGATTTCCGGCCGCAGCCAAAAGCGGAAGACGATCATCTCGGCTTCTTCTTCGTCGCCGAACTTCGCTTCACGCCGCTGCCCGATGGCCAAACCCAATACACGGCGACGGTCATGCACCAGGACGAAGCCGGCCGGGACGCGCATGCGGCGCTGGGTTTCGAGCAGGGCTGGGGCATGGCGCTGGATCAATTGATTGCGCTGAAAAGCACTGTCTAAAGTAAGCATGCGCAATCCGCAATGGTTTTGCCAAGGCTCTGCGCTTTTCCTGATCGCCGGCAAAGACCGCGCGTATCCGGATCCGATGATTTTCAGACGCTCCTAAGATGAGCGCCCTGTCGACTCGCCACCGACCTCATGCCCATCGACATTTATAACATTGTCGTCGTACGCTTCAGCCTGCGCATCACGGCTTGGAGCCACCGGCTGTTTTTCGATGAGGCGAGCCGGAGTGACTGGTTCGCCTTTCGTGCGAGGCTGTACCAACAAACACTGGGCGCCGCGCTGCGTGCGCAAACCGTGCCGCCGGTGCGCGTGTTCCTGCTGATGGATGCCGGCGACCGCCAGCTGCAACAGACCTATTTGCCCGCTGGTGAATTTACGCCTATCTTCACGCCCAACCGGGAGTCAGCCGCACTGATCGCCGCCGAGCTGAGCCGCGATGGCCTGCTCGACAACGTGGCGCTGACCCGTATTGACTCCGATGACATTGTCGAGCGGCGCTATTTTGAAAAACTGAATATCAAAATTCAAAGCATCATCGAAGCCGGTAAAGAGCCTCACCTGATCGTGACCGGTAAAGGCTATCGATCGGATTTCCAGCAGATACAGCCGATGTATTTCGGCGTGTCGCCGTTCGTTACGCTGTTCAGGCGGCACTATGATGGCGAGAACCTGTATGCATTTGATCATTCAAAGATGAACGAGCAGGCGCACGAGAAAGATGCCACGGCCGAGTGGCTGCAGGTCATTCACGGTACCAATGTCGCCAACGGATTCAAGCCCGTGACCGCGACCACGCTGGAGCCCTACCTGCACGGCGACCGCGGCTCGGCGGCGCTGGAGCGCCGGCCGATCGATCCGGACTGGTTCAGGCAATGGGCAGGCTTCGATCTGCCCAGCGCCGCCTTGTTCGACAGCGCGCCGATCAGCTCATCGCGCGGGCATTTCCGCAAGCTCTGGCGCAAGATCCGCGGGAAACTCTGATACGGCATTTTTTCGGTAGAACGACATGACCTCGCCTCTGCACTTTGACCAGATCGACGCATTCACCGACCGCCCCTTGTATGGCAATCCGGCCGCGGTCGTGTTTGACGCCGACGATCTGCCCGGCACGATCATGCAAAAGATCGCCCGTGAAATGAATCTGTCGGAAACGGTCTTTCTGCTGAAGCCGACAACGGCCGATGCAGATTATCGCGTGCGTATATTCACGCCCGTCAGCGAGCTGCCTTTCGCCGGCCATCCGACCATCGCTGCCGCGCATGCGGTGCTGGCGCACACGCCTCGGCTGGCACAGGCGAGCTTATTGCGACAGGAATGCGGGATAGGCATTGTGCCGGTCGATGTCCAGCCCACCGCCGACGGTGGCCGGCTGCTGACCATGACGCAGGCAGCGCCGAACTACCGCAACGCCGGGCTGCCGGCGCATACACTGGCCGCGATGCTCGGCTGTACCGAATCTGCGCTGGCGGGCAGCCCCTGCGACATCGTGTCCACGGGCGTGCCGTGGCTGATCGTCGAGCTCGCCGATGTGGCCGCGATCTCATCGCTACAGCCTGACCTCAGCCTGATTGCCAGTGTCTGCCGCAAGCTGCATGCGGCCGGCGTGACGGTATTTGCCGAGCGCGGCGCCGGTGACCCGATCCGCATTCGCGTGCGCACATTTGCGCCGGGCGAAGGCGTCGCCGAAGATCCGGTGTGCGGGTCGGGCAACGGTTCCGTTGCGGCCTTTATCGCGCGACACAAACGGACGCACGACGGCGCAGGCAGTTACCTGGCCGAGCAAGGCATCGAGATCGGTCGCGACGGACTCGTGCATGCGAGCTGGGAGCACGCCGGCGATGGACTGCGCATTCGCATCGGCGGACAGGCGGCGCTGGCCGCCAGCGGGCAACTGTACTGGCGCTGACGCCGAAGCATTGATATTCGTACGCCGGCAGCACGCAGGCGTTCGTCACCCCCAGCTTACGGCACTTGCGGGTTCAGCCGCGGATGCGTCTCTTCGCCCAGCCATCCGAGCAGCGCGCCTGAGGCCAGCATGGCCAGCGCGACAAACCAGAAGGCCGCTTGCATCTGGCCGCCAAGGTGCGCGGCCAGGCCCAGCCCGAGTGCGCCGATCGCATAGCCAAGGTCACGCCAGAAACGATAGATGCCGATCGCCGAGCCGCGCCACGACGGGTGCGAAATATCGGCGACGGCCGCCGACAGGTTCGGATACAGCAAGGCCATGCCGAAGCCGGTCACGGCACAGGCAGCGGACCACCATGCAACGCTGTCGCCCAGCACCATTGCCGCAACGCCCGCGCCGCAAATCACCATGCCGGCCACATTCAGCCGGTGCCGTCCGAACCGGTCCGACAGCCTGCCGGTAAACAATTGCGACCCACCCCAGGTGATGCCGTAAACGCCGATGATCGCTCCCGCGTCGAACAGGCTCAGGCCGCTCTGGTACAGGTAGACCGGATAGAAAATCCACACCAGCGCATCGACGAATTTTTCGACCAGCCCGGCCTGGCACAAGGCCATCAGGCGCTTGTCGCGCCAGCTGACCAGCAGGAAGACTTCGGCAGTCGACGGCTGCGCCGATACGCCGCTCGGGTAGCGCGGACGCAGGGCAGTGGCGCTGGTCTGCGCGGCCGCCTCAGCGTGCGCCCACGGCAGGGTCTCGCGCACCCACAGCAAGGTCGTTATCAGCGCAAGAACAATCACCGTCAGCCCGAACATCAGCAAGCCCACGCGCGCGCCAAAGCGTGCCGCCATCCAGGCCGTGACAATGCCCGCTACTGCAACGCCGACGTAGCCCGCGAATTCATTCAGGCCCAGCGTCAGACCGCGCTCTTCGAAGCGCGTGATATCGAGCTTGGCGGTTTGCGTCATCGACCAGGCCAGACCCTGGTTCACGCCCAGCAGCACCGTCGCAGCAACGATCCAATACCAGTTTGGCGCGACCCAGATCAGGAAGGGAATCGGCAGCGCCACCAGCCAGCCCCAGATCAGCACGCGCTTGCGGCCGATACGCTCGGACAGGCGCCCGGCAAAGAAATTCATCACGCCCTTCACAATGCCGAACGCCAGCACGAACGAACTCAGCATCACAAAGGAATTTTTCGCGACGCCGAAATCCGACTCGGCCAGTGCGGGGATGACGGTGCGCGTCATGCCGATGGTCAGCCCGACCAGCAACACCTGCAAGAGCTGGTGCGCAAACTGGCCGCGATTCGCGACAATGCCGTACGAACGTGCCTTGCCCATGTCACAGCGGCCTTACGCCGCCAGCGGCAGGCCAGGTCGCCGCGATCGCCGGAACAGCCACAGCGCGATCGAAAAGGTCAGGAGGTTCCACGCAATGCCATGGATGAAAGCGGCGTGGTAACTGCCGGTCTGGTCGAAGATCACGCCCGACATCCAGCCGCCCAGCGCCATGCCGATCAGCGTGCCGAAAATGACGCTGCCGACGCGCGCGCCGGCTTCGGCCGGCGGAAAATATTCGCGGATGATGATCGCATACGACGGCACGATCCCACCCTGAAAAAGGCCGAACAGCGCCGAGATCAGGTAGAGGGATGCAAGGTCGTCAAAAGGCAGGAACAGCAGCAGCGCAATGCCCTGCAGCGCAGCGCCGACCAGCAGTGTCTTCAGTCCGCCGATATGATCAGAGATCCAGCCCGAGGCCAGCCGGCTGACAATGCCCAAGCCCAGCATCAATGACAGCATCTCGGCGCCGCGCGCCGCACCGAAGCCGAGGTCCGCGCAATAGGCGACGATATGCACCTGCGGGATCGCCATCGCCACGCAACAGCCGACGCCGGCCATGAACAGCGCCAGCTGCGCCTGCGACGGCCGCAGCCCGAACGGCGCATCGCTGCGCTGCGCAGCACCGGCAGCGGTGACCGACGCCGGCTGTAACGGTGGCCGCTGCCGCAGTCGCAGCGCCAACAGCGCCATACCAATCGCACAGGTCAGGCCGACCAGCACATAGGTCTGGCGCCAGCCGACATGTTGCACGCCGTACTGCACAATCGGCGGCCACACGGTGCCAGCGACATAGTTGCCGCTGGCGCAAATGCCCACGGCGATGCCGCGCCGCTTGTTCCACCAGAGCGAGGTGTCGGCCATCAGCGGCACGAACGCGCTGCCGGCGCCGAGGAAACCGATGAATACCCCATGCACGATCGCAAACACCAGCAGGTTGGATGCGGCCGCCCCGATCAGGAAGCCCGACAGCACGCCCAGCGCGCCAAGCTGGATCACGCGGCTGACGCCAAAGCGGTCGGCCCAGCGCCCGCAGAGGATCGCGCCGACACCGAAACCGATCATGGTCAGAATGTAGGGCAGCGTCGCGTCGGCTCGGCTGACACCGAACTCCGACTGAATCTCCGGCAGCACGACCGACAAGATATACATGCCGCCATTGCCCAGCGTCGCAATCAGCAGTGCGGCCAACAGACGTACGGCAGCATAGCGAGAATCGATCAGCTTGCTATCAGCAGGGGAAGAAAGTGAACTCATCGGACACAGCAGTAAAGTGACGGATCTTGCGCAGTCTAGAGCATGCCGGCGTGCCAGCCGTAAAAGTTCACCCGGCCAGACTCAAGCGCGTCTGATTGCGTCCGCTCTGCTTGGCGAGGTACATCGCCTGGTCCGACTGGCTGATCAGCTGCTTCATCTGCCGATAGGCGTCGGCCTCCGATTGCGGATGCAGCACCGACACGCCGAGGCTGATCGTGACGCGGATCTGATGGCCGTCACGAATGGCGCAGACCAACTGCTCGACGCCCACGCGCAGCCGTTCGGCGGCACTGAAGGCGGCGC
>JACCDS011377119.1_pt1 | contig 12622 bp, 11 predicted proteins | sample 7446441 | NCBI WGS metagenome assembly JACCDS01 (sample SAMN15323445, study PRJNA562643) | freshwater metagenome | isolation source: river surface water | place: USA:Blue River Watershed | collected 2017-08-17
CCCACTCCCCGGTGGTGCCGATCGCACCGTATACGCCTCTTGAGCCGCTCACAGGTCCGGCCACGATGCAAGGATGATCGGGGTCAAAAGTATTGGGCAGTTGCATCAGCATCGAGACGTTCTCTCGGCCCGTGCCATCGCTGTCCGCATACGCCAAATACTCTTTACCCGCCACCTTTCCTTCGCCCAAAGTATTGTTCCCGGACACATCCACATTGGGTCCAAAAAAAGTGCCAAAACCCCCGGCTGCTGTGGTGTCGGACAAGGCCCGGTAATTGTTATATATGGCCAGTTTCCTGAGCTCGGCGGCCGTGGGAGGTGAAGAAACCGTGGGAGCAGTCCCGCTGGCCAACCCGGTCTTGCCCAGGCCCGCCGTTAACAGGTCATCGCTCATGCCGTCGTAGCTTTTTTCTATCGGCACACCAACCAACCAACCGGGTTTGACGTTGTTTTCGCTCACGCTGTCGCCATCCGAACATGCCGTCAGGACAATCGCACAACCGACTACCAGCACTTTAGGGAATTTACGCATTGAATCACCACAGATCTTGATTGAACATGAATAGATTCTTTGGTATTAATAAAACGAAATAAATCATCCAAATGAGGTATTTTCATGAGGGAAATCACTGAGGCATGCCATCAGATGATGGCGGTGGCACGGGCATCACACATCAGCCAAGGCGCGCGCGCAAAATGGGTTTCCTTGATCCAGCAGCATTTGGGTGTCGATGGTTTGGTCTGGGGCATCGGTGCATTCGATGCGGGTGGGCAAATCGACCTCGGACAATCAGTGGTCTACGGTCGCTCCGAAGACTTGTTTTTAGACTATCGGTCTGTATCTCAAAAAGACCCCGTCACGACAGTTTTTACCCAAGCCCCCAGTCAATTGCAAATTATTTGCACGCAAAGCTTTTATCAGTCTCAGGCGAATGATGAATTGCTGGATTTGACGGCCAAGCACCGAATTGCTCACTTGGCATTGGTGGGCTTGCCCCATGCAAAAGGTGATGATTTGCTTTGGATGACGCTCTACCGCTCTGAAGCCCATCGTCCGTTTGACGAATCGGAGCAGAATAAAATTCGTTTCATCGTTCCGATGGCCTTGACTTTGGACATGCTGACTCGATCTGCAACTCCCTCGAGCGTATCCACCATGTCATTGAGTTTATGTACGCCCAGAGAGCGTGAAATGGTGTTGGCTTTTGCTCAAGGCGACTCAAATCGTGACATCGCAAATCGTTGGCATTTATCAACGGCTACTGTTCGGACCCACTTGCGCAATGCCTATAAAAAATTGGGTGTCAAGAACAAAGCCAGTCTGGTCAACCTGGTCATTCGGAATCACGACGATTGAGCCCCACTGAAATCAATCGCTCCCAACTTCAAATCTCCAGGTTGTCAATCAGGCGGGTCTGGCCCAGACGGGCCGCCGCCAAAGCCACGCATCGACCGGCCACGGTTTCTCCTTGAGCCGGGGGCAACAAATCGAGGCGACGCCGCACGCTGACATAGTCCACCTGCCAGCCGCTTTGGCTCAAGGTTCGGTGGGCCTGATCTTCCAGTGTTTGAAGGTCGGTGGCGCCGGCTTGCACCGCATCGGCGATTTGGCGCAGTTGCGCCGACAGCTGGACAGCTTGGGTCCGTTCGGTGGCGCTTAGGTAGCCGTTGCGAGAGCTCAGCGCCAGTCCGTCTTCAGCACGGCAAATCGGCACCCCCACGATTTTCACCGGCAGCGCAAATTGGTTCACCATGCGTTCGATCACCCGCCATTGTTGATAGTCTTTTTGACCAAACACAGCCGAATCGGGTCGAACGCATGAAAGCAACTTCATCACCACGGTGCACACGCCGGTAAAAAATCCCGGGCGGAAGTGCCCTTCCAGAATATCGGCCAATGCCGGATCCGGCATCACCTTGTAGGTTTGAGGTTGCGGATAAAACTCTTGTTCGTCGGGGGCAAACACCAGGTCGCATCCGCGCGCCGCCAACAGCTCGCAATCGTGCTCCAGGGTGCGCGGATAGCGGTCAAAATCCTCATGGGGTCCGAATTGCAGTCGGTTGACAAAAATGCTGGCGATAACCTGTTGGCCGTGCGACCGGGCCGTGTCGATCAGGCGCAAATGACCCTCGTGAAGGTTACCCATGGTGGGCACCAACACCCGCTGGTCCGGTGTGGCCAGAGCGTCGCTGAGTGCGGCAAGGGAATGAATGACTTTCATGGATCGGCATCCTAACTCATGCCCCAGTCATTCTGACCTGGCGCAACGCCCATCGGGGCCGGTGCGGGACGGGTAAAGACCCCCAGTGGGCAAGGTTGAAGTTTTCACTTAAGATTACTTTTTTCGTTAAAGAGGTCTAGACATGAAAAAGCAAATGTTGTTTTTGGCCTGCGCTGCCGCACTGGCTCTTCCTATCGCCTCGACCGCCAACACCCTGGACAAAGTCAAGTCTTCGGGTGTCATCACCATGGGGGTGCGCGACTCTTCGGGTGCTTTGTCTTACACCCTGGGGGACGGCAAATACGCGGGCTATCATGTGGAGATTTGCCAACGCATCATCGAGCAGGTCGAAAAAGCGGTGGGCCGTAAACTCGAGACCAAATTTGTGTCGGTCACCTCGCAAAACCGCATTCCCCTGACGCAAAACGGCACCGTGGACATTGAGTGCGGGTCGACCACCAACAACGCCGCCCGTCAGCGTGATGTCGCTTTTGCAGTCACCACCTACGTCGAAGAAGTTCGCATTGCGGTCAAGGCCAATTCGGGCATCACCACCATCAATCAACTCAACGGCAAAAACGTTGCCACCACCACCGGGACCACCTCGGTGCAGCATTTGCGCCGCCATGAGCGCGCCGCTGGTGTCGATTTCAAAGAGGTCTATGGAAAAGACCATGCCGAGAGTTTCCTGCTGCTCGAATCGGGACGTGCCGATGCATTTGTGATGGACGCCCAGATTTTGGCCGGCAACATCGCCTTGTCCAAAAATCCTTCCGACTTCCGCATCGTGGGTGAAGTGTTGTCGGTCGAGCCGATCGCCATCATGATGCGCAAAGACGATCCGGCTTTCAAAAAGGTGGCTGACGACACCATCCGCGGCCTGGCTCAAAGTGGCGAATTGACCAAAATCTACGACAAGTGGTTTGTCCAGCCCATCCCGCCCAAAAACACCCGGGTGGGCTTGCCCGCCAGCGACAACACCAAGGCAGCCTGGGCGAACCTGAACGACAAACCCATGGAAGATTACGCCAAGAAGTAATCGGCCCGGCTGAATATGACTTGGGACTGGGCGGTTTTTCTACAAGACGACGGTGGTGGCCGCACTTACCTCGAATGGATGTTCGAGGCTTGGGGATGGACGCTGTCGATCGCCGGAGCCGCCTGGGTGGTGGCCATGGTCTTCGGCCTGGGGGTGGGCATCTTGCGCACCCTGCCCGACAGCCCATGGCTGAGCCGGTTGGCCGGCTCCTGGGTCGAGTTGTTTCGCAACATCCCGCTGCTGGTGCAAATCTTTTTGTGGTACTTCGTGTTGCCCAAACTGATTCCACCCATGCAGCAATTTCCTGGCTTTTTGCTGGTGGTTTTGGCCTTGGGTTTTTTCACCTCGGCGCGCATCGCCGAGCAAGTGCGTGCCGGCATTGGGGCGTTGCCGCGTGGTCAGCGTCATGCGGCCATGGCCATGGGCCTGACCACCTGGCAGTCTTATCGCCATGTGCTGATGCCGATGGCTTTGCGCATCATCCTGCCGCCGCTGACCAGCGAGTCCATGAACTTGCTCAAAAATTCCTCGGTGGCATTTGCAGTCTCTATCGCCGAACTCACCATGTTCGCCATGCAAGCGCAGGAAGAAACCTCGCGTGGCATTGAAATTTATCTGGCCGTCACGGCGTTATATGCTGCCTCGGCGTTTGCGGTCAACCGCGTTTTTGTCTGGGTCGAGCGGCGTGTCCGTGTGCCCGGTTTCATTGCCGCCGGTCAAACCGGTGCGGGGCACTGAGCCATGGGTTTTGACATCGACTTCGTCAGTGCCGACCTGTTTTTCAAATTCTTGCTCAAGGGGCTGATATTTAGCGCCCAGCTCACCGTGGTGGCCACGCTGGGTGGCCTGGTGGTGGGTACCTTGCTGGCCCTCATGCGACTGTCAGGGCGGACGTGGTTGGCCTTGCCGGCGACTGCCTATGTCAATGGGATGCGATCGGTCCCGCTGGTCATGGTGATTCTGTGGTTTTATCTGCTCATCCCCTTCTTGATCGGCAGGCCCATCGGGGCTGAGATATCGGCGGTGATCACCTTCATTGCTTTTGAGGCGGCCTATTTTTCTGAAATCATGCGCGCGGGCATTCAGTCGATTCCGCGTGGTCAGGTCATGGCCGGCCAGGCGGTGGGTTTGACCTATGGGCAAAACATGCGGCACATCGTTTTGCCACAGGCCTTTCGAAACATGTTGCCGGTCTTGTTGACCCAGACCATCATCTTGTTTCAAGACACCTCACTGGTGTATGCCATCGGAGCCTACGATTTGCTCAAAGGTTTTGTGACCGCCGGCAAAATTTATGGCCGACCCGAAGAAGCCTACTTGCTGGCGGCGGTGGTTTATTTTGTCATTTGTTTCGCCTTGTCCAGCCTGGTGCGGCGATTACAGGCCCGTGTGGCCATCGTGCGCTGAAACTTGGGAACATCCTCATGATTGAACTCAAAAACGTCTCCAAATGGTATGGCCCTGTGCAGGTGCTCAACGACTGCAGCACTCAGGTGTCCAAGGGTGAGGTCGTCGTGGTTTGTGGTCCCTCGGGCTCGGGTAAATCGACCCTGATCAAGACCATCAACGCCCTGGAGCCCATCCAGAAGGGTGAAATCTGGGTCGACGGCACGCCGGTGCACGATCCCGCTACCCCACTGCCGCAGTTGCGCAGCCGGGTGGGCATGGTGTTTCAGCATTTTGAGCTCTTCCCGCACCTCTCGGTCACCGAAAACCTGACCCTGGCGCAGGTCAAGGTGCTGGGGCGCACCCCTGAACAAGCGCTGGAGCGCGGGCTGAAATACCTCGAGCGTGTCGGTCTGATGGCGCACAAAGACAAGTTCCCCGGCCAACTCTCAGGCGGTCAGCAACAGCGTGTGGCCATCGCCCGTGCGCTCAGCATGGATCCGATCGTCATGCTCTTTGACGAGCCCACTTCGGCACTCGATCCGGAAATGGTGGGTGAAGTCCTCGACGTCATGATGAGCCTCGCGCAAGAAGGCATGACCATGATGGTGGTCACTCATGAAATGGGGTTTGCCCGAAAAGTGAGCGACCGCGTCATTTTCATGGACGTGGGCGGGCGCATCCTGGAAGATTGCAGCAGCGACGAGTTTTTCAACCACCCCGAAAACCGCCAGCCGCGCACCAAAGAATTTTTGGCCAAGATCCTGCCGCACTGAGCTCTGCGGCCTTGCGATAATCGGGGCATGAGTCCCCAAATCCAAAGCATCTCCCTGACCCGGCCCGACGACTGGCACTTGCACGTGCGCGACGGGGCTGCCATGCGCGATGTCGTGCCCCACACCGCCGCGCAGTTCGCCCGCGCCATCATCATGCCCAACCTCAAGCCGCCGGTGACCACCACCGAGCAGGCCATCGCCTATCGGGATCGCATCTTGCAGGCGGTGCCCGAGGGGGTGTCGTTTGAGCCCCTGATGACGCTCTACCTCACCGACAACCTGCCGGCTTCCGAGATCGCACGGGCTCACGAGGCCGGCGTGGTGGCCCTCAAGCTCTACCCGGCGGGCGCCACCACCAACAGCGACGCCGGGGTGACCGACATCTGCAAGACCTACGCCACCCTCGAAGCCATGCAAAAGCACGGCTTGAAGTTGTTGATCCATGGTGAAGTGACCAGCAGCGACATCGACCTGTTTGACCGCGAGGCGGTGTTCATCGACCGTCATCTGATTCCGCTGCGGCGTGACTTTCCCCAACTCAAGATCGTTTTTGAGCACATCACCACACGCGAAGCAGCCCAGTACGTGGCCGAGGCCGATGAGCACGTCGCTGCCACCATCACCGCTCACCACCTGCTCTTTAACCGCAATGCGATCTTTGTCGGCGGCGTGCGCCCGCATTACTACTGCTTGCCCGTCCTCAAGCGCGAAGAGCATCGGCAAGCCCTGGTGTCGGCCGCCACCAGCGGCAGCCCCAAATTCTTTTTGGGCACCGACAGTGCGCCGCACCCGTCGACACTCAAGGAGCACGCCAGCGGTTGCGCCGGTTGTTACACCGCCCACGCTGCCATCGAGATGTATGCCGAGGCTTTTGATGCGGCCGGTGCCTTGGACCGTCTGGAAGGCTTTGCCAGCTTTCATGGCCCCGATTTTTACGGTCTGCCGCGCAACACGGGGCGCATCACGCTGCAGCGCCAAGACTGGCGCTCGCCCGTGACGGTGCCTTTTGGCGAGGCCGAACTCAAGCCCCTGCGCGGCGGCGAGGTCTTGCCTTGGCGGCTGATGCCCTGATCGGGTGGGCCGGCATCGACTTCGATGCCCCCTGGATGGTACCGTGGGCACCCTGGGTTCGTCCGGTGGTGCAGCGGGTGATGGCCGGCGACAGTGTGGCCACTGCGCTCAATCACGCCCGGCAAGCGCTGGGTTCAGCGGCCCCGGCCATTCAGTTTGTGTCCCAGACCGAATTGCCCCCGGACGAAGCCTACGAGGCCTACATCGCCCGCACCCGCAGCGTGCCCACTCGCGACAACCTGCATGATTTGCTCAATGGGGCATGCTGGTTGCGATTCCCGGCCATCAAATCGCGTCTGAACCAGTTGCAGGACGAACAAATCGCCCGGATGGGAGTGGGGTCGCGACGTGGACCGGTGCGTGACGCCCTCACGCTTTTTGACGAAAACGCCGTGCTGCTGTGTGGGCCTGCAGCCTTGCGAGAGGCGCACCGTGTCCACGATTGGCCAACGATGTTTTTCCGCAAGCGCAGCTTGTGGGCGCAGACCCATGTTGTGACTTTTGGCCATGCCCTGCTCGAAAAATTGCTGCAACCTTATAAATCGATCACGGCCCATGTGCTGTGGTTGGACCTGCCTGCGTTGGGCGAGGGGGCTCAGGCGAAGGCGGTCGATAGCGCCTGGGAGCAAGTTTTACCTGAGCAACTCACCGCCCCCTGGCTCGCCACCAAGCCCTTTTTGCCCTTGCCGGTGCTGGGCTTACCCGGCTGGTGGCCCGCCAACGAGCAGCCCGGGTTTTATGACGATCTGGGGGTGTTCAGGCCAAAGATTGATAAATAAAATGATATTAAACATACTCATCAATCACTAAAATAATATACTAAAGTATATATAAGTATAGCGAAATCATCTTATACTTACTTCAATTTCATTAGACTTTCAGCATCAATTGGGGTCTGACCCCAATTAATGGTTGTTTTTTGGCCACACGCCTTGAATGGCGAATAGAACCCACTGCCAGCAGGTGGAATTGAAGGGCTTTCCCCACGGTCTGTAAGGGATCAGGGGCATGGGCTTGTATTTGCCGGCAACGCCCTTACCATGCAGTGCATCGGCTCCAAGGGTGGGGCTGTTCATGGAAATTTCGATGAAACGCATTGTCCTGTTCGTGCTGACCAACCTGGCGGTGATGTTGGTGCTGGGCGTGGTGGCCAGTTTGTTGGGTGTCAATCGTTACCTCACGGCCAATGGCCTCGATCTGGGGGCTTTGTTGGGCTTTTCGCTCATCATGGGTTTTGGGGGAGCGATCATTTCGTTGTTGATGAGCAAGCCGATTGCCAAGTGGAGCACGGGCGCTCAGGTGATCACGCAACCGCAGTCGGCGGACGAGGCCTGGATCGTGGACACGGTGCGTCGCCTGTCCGAAAAAGCCGGCATTGGCATGCCTGAGGTGGCCATTTATGAAGGCGAGCCCAATGCGTTTGCAACGGGTGCCTTTCGCGATTCGGCGCTGGTGGCGGTGTCCACCGGGTTGTTGCAAGGCATGACCCGTGAAGAGGTCGAGGCGGTGCTGGCGCACGAGGTTGCTCACATTGCCAATGGTGATATGGTGACCATGACGCTGATTCAAGGCGTGCTCAATACGTTTGTGGTGTTCCTCAGCCGGGTCGTGGGTTACGTGGTCGATAGCGCTTTGCGCAAAAACGACGAACAAAACAGCGGTCCTGGCATGGGGTACTACATCACCACCATCGTGCTCGACATCGTGCTGGGTTTTGTGGCAGCCTTGATTGTGGCCTGGTTCAGCCGTCAGCGTGAATTTCGCGCCGATAGCGGGGCGTCGCAGTTGATGGGGCGCAAGCAGCCCATGATCAATGCCCTGGCGCGTTTGGGGCACATGCAAGCCGGAGCGTTGCCCAGCAGTGTGGCCGCCATGGGTATCACAGGCAGTTTGGGCAAGTTGTTTGCCACTCATCCGCCGCTCGAAGAGCGCATCGCTGCCCTGCAGGCGTCATAACCAGCGCGCCACTGTCCCGGGTCTGATGGTTGGCTTGGGGCAGTGTTTGCGCGGCAGTTCAAACCATTCACGCACGTCGCGCTCGAGTCCGATGCCGTGCATGTAGTTGTAGACGGCTTTTTTCAGCCCGCGGCCCAACAGGTCGTGATCGGTGCCGGTGGGGTCGATGAAGCCGACATCGTTGCGGGCAAATGCCCCTTCGGGCAGGGGCAGCAGTTCAATCCCATAGGCTTGCGGATTCAGGCCCACCGGTGAATGAACTGTGCATGCAAAGCGGTGAAAAAACCCGCTGTGCAGGCACCCTTCCTCAAACAGTTGCCGCACGTACTCCAGCGCATCCACGGTGTCTTGCACGGTTTGGGTCGGAAAACCGTACATCAGGTATGCATGGACCAAAATCCCGGCATCGGCCATGCTGCGAGTGACGCGTGCCACTTGTTGAACCGACACGCCTTTTTTCATCAATTGGAGCAAACGATCCGAGGCGACTTCGAGCCCGCCCGAGAATGCGATGCAGCCGCTGTCGGCCAGTAGATTCACCAGTTCAGGGGTGAAGGTTTTTTCAAACCGGATGTTGCCCCACCAACTCACCCGCAAGCCGCGACGCAAGATTTCTTCCGCCATGGCTTTCAGTGCTTTGGGCGGTGCGGCTTCGTCCACGAAGTGAAAGCCGGTCTGGCCGCTTTCGGCAATCAGTTGCTCCATGCGGTCGACCAAAACGGAGGCCGAAGCGGCATCGTAGCGCGAAATGTAATCGAGGCTGACGTCGCAAAAGCTGCATTTTTTCCAGTAGCACCCATGCGCCACGGTGAGTTTGTTCCAGCGCCCATCGCTCCACAGCCGGTGCATGGGGTTGAGCAAGTCCAGCAGCGACAAGTAACGATCCATCGGCAATCCAGCCCAGGTCGGTGTGCCGACGTCGTCAAAGGCCAAGTCGGGCTCGGCCAGGTGCATGTATTTCACTTTGCCGTCTACCCGCATGAAGCAGCGTTGCAAGCGCGCTGCGCTGCGTTGCCCGCACAGGTGTTCGATGAGGCTGAGCAAGGGGCGTTCGCCGGCATCGAGGGTGACAAAGTCAACCAAGTCAAACAGTCGGGGCTCGGCCAGTTCACGCAACTCGGTGTTGACATAACCGCCACCCATGCAAATTTTCATGGCCGGGTTCCACTCGCGTGCGCTTTGGGCGATGCGCAAGGCGCCGTACAGGGCACCCGGAAACGGCACTGAGAGCAGCAGCAGATCTGGGCGGTGCCGTGTCAAGGCTTCGAGGGTCAACCGATGCAGCGTCTGATCGATCAGGTTGCGCGGGGCGCCCAAGGCTTGAGCCATGGGGTCGTAGTCAGCCTGGCTGCTGGCGAGTTGTTCGGCGTACCGCACAAAGGCAAAGCGCGAATCGACCGCATCGCTGATCACATCGGCCAGATCGTTCAGATACAGCGTGGCCAGGTGCCGCGCCCGGTCTTGTTGTCCCAGGGCGCCAAAAGCCCATCCCAAGGGATCACCTTCTTCATCGAAAGACTCCAGCGACAAGAAGCGCGGGCCTTCAGGCAAAAAGCCGCGCGAGGCGATGCGGTGGCACAGGGTCGGGTCGCGCCCCTGCAAGAAGCCCAGGGTCGCTTCGATGGTGTGGGCATAGCGTTCGAAGTGATCCAGAAACTGGTTGACCGAGGCGCTGCGCCCGGTCTCTGGTTGAGTCAGCGCACATTCGCGCAGTTGGATCAGGCCCTGCGCACTGAACAGTTCGAGCACCAGTTTCAGGGCCAGGTCATCTTGCTGAGCATCGATGCCGCGCGAGCGCAAAAAACCCGTCAGGTAGGCACTGGCCGGATACGGCGTGTTGAGTTGCGTCATGGGTGGGATCAGGCTGAGTACTTTGCAGCCCTGGACCATGGCGGGTGCTGGTCTCATGCGGCCTGCACCCAGGCGCGAGCGAGCGCCTCGCCGACTTTGATGCCGTCCACCGCCGCCGACAAAATCCCGCCTGCGTAACCAGCCCCTTCTCCTGCCGGATACAAGCCAGGACAATTAGGGCTTTGCAAGCTGTGGTCATCGCGGTCGATGCGCAGGGGCGATGAGGTGCGTGTTTCCACACCCGTCAAGACTGCATCGGGCAGGTCATACCCTTTGATTTTTCGGCCAAACACCGGCAGGGCTTCGCGCATGGCGACGACGGCAAAATCTGGCAACACTGCGGCAAGGTCGGTGGGCGTGACACCCGGTCGGTAAGAGGGTTCCACCTCGCCCAATTGGGTTGATGCGCGGCGGGCCAAAAAATCACCCACTCTTTGCACCGGTGCCAGGTAACCCCCGCCACCGGCGGTGTAGGCGGCGCTCTCGAGTTGACGCTGCAACACGATCCCCGACAACGGGTGGATGCCATCAGGGGCGTCGGCGACATCCAGTCGCACGGTTTGGTGGCCTTCACCCACCAGGGTTTCGATCAAGGCTGGATCCCGGGGGTAGTCGGTCGGGTCGATGCCCACCACCAATCCGGCGTTGGCGTTGCGCTCCGCGCGTGAATATTGGCTCATGCCGTTGGTCACCACCCGATCCGGCTCGGATGTGGCAGCCACCACGGTGCCACCCGGGCACATGCAAAAACTGTAGGCGGTGCGGCCATTGGCGGCGTGGTGCACCAGTTTGTAATCGGCCGCCCCCAGCAAGGGGTGTCCGGCGTGCTGGCCCCAGCGCGCCCGGTCGATCAGGCTTTGCGGGTGCTCGATCCGCACCCCGATGGAAAATGGCTTGGCTTGCATCGCTACCCCGTGACGATGCAGCATGGTGAAGGTGTCGCGCGAGCTATGGCCGAGGGCCAAAATGGCATGCCGGGTGGCCACCTCAAGGCGCTTGCCGGTATGGAGGTTCTGCACCACCAAAGCTTGCAAGCCATGATGTCCATCCACAGCCATGTCCACGACCCGGTGCTCGAACCAGACCTCGCCACCCAGTCGAATGATTTCTTCCCGCAATCCCTCAACCACTTTGACCAATTTGAAGGTGCCAATGTGTGGGTGGGCTGCAAACAAAATGTCTTCCGGGGCGCCAAACCGAACAAACTCTTGCATGACTTTGCGGCCCAGGTGGCGTGGGTCTTTGATTTGACTGTAGAGCTTGCCATCCGAGAAAGTGCCCGCACCGCCTTCGCCGAATTGCACATTGCTCTCGGCATGAAGCGCCTGCCGGCGCCACAAACCCCAGGTGTCCTTGGTGCGTTGACGGACGTTTTTACCCCGCTCGATCACCAGCGGCTTGAGGCCCATTTGCGCCAGCACCAAGGCGGCGAACAAGCCGCAAGGGCCCAAGCCCACAACCACCGGCCGATCGCGCATTCGCATGGCGGAATCGCCCGGTGCTTGTACCGGCGGTTGCCAGGTCATGTCGGGGCTGGGGCCGATGTGCGGATGTGGGGCGTGGCGCGCGAGCAGCGCCTTTTCTCGTTCGGGGTAGGTCAGTGCCAGATCGACGATGTAGGCCACTTGCAACTGGGCCTTGCGGGCGTCGAAGCTGCGCTTGAAGACCGACAGGCTGGCGATCTCGGCAGGCGAGATTCCCAAGGTCTGTCCGGCCAGGCGGCGCAAGGCTTCAATGGGGTGGGGGGGGAGTTGCCGGTCAGCGTCGGTCTCGGCCGGAGCGTCGGCGGCGCGCCGTTGTTCAAAAGGCACTTCTGACAAGGGCAACTTGAGTTCGGTGATGCGGATCATGTCACTTTCGGGGGATGTTTATTCCCCATGAACGTGTATTTTAAGGAATTGCGGTCAAAATCACCGCCCATGTACCGCTGACGTCCCATCAGCGCCGAAGGTGCGCCTGATGGAAATCCCGGATAATGCGCACGTGAAGTTCGCCAGGCCGTCGCTGGTGCAAGGGTCGAAAGGCCGCACTGGAGGAACGTCCGGACTGCGCAGGGCAGCGTAGGAGGTAATACCTCTCCACCGTGAGGTGAGGATCAGAGCAACAGAGACGAGCCGATTCAGTTCGGGTGAAACGGGCAATCTCTACGCGCAGCAATACCAAGTAGGCCAGCGTTGATGTGGTTCCGCAGAGTTGGCGGGTAGGTAGCACCGAGCCGGGTGGGTGACCCCCGGCCCAGATGAATGACGGTCACGCCCGGGGCAACCCGGGTGCACAGAATCCGGCGTATCGGCGGACTTCACACTTTTTCGGTTTCCCGG
>JACCDS010179482.1_pt1 | contig 12621 bp, 9 predicted proteins | sample 7446441 | NCBI WGS metagenome assembly JACCDS01 (sample SAMN15323445, study PRJNA562643) | freshwater metagenome | isolation source: river surface water | place: USA:Blue River Watershed | collected 2017-08-17
CGCGCCCAGCGCATCGGCCGATTCGGCGCGCGCGTCGAACAGCGTGATCGCGGCGACGCCGGCGGCGGCCAGCGAGGCGGCGATCGCCGAGCCCACGCCGCCGCATCCCACCACCAGCACGCGCGCGCCCTTGAGCACGCGGCCCTTGCGCAGCACGCCGCGCACGAAGCCCTCGCCGTCGAACATGTCGCCCTGCAGGCGGCCGTCGGGCAGGCGGCGCACCGCGTTGCAGGCACCGGCAATCGCGGCGGTGGGCAGGACCTCGTCGACCAGCGAGGTGGTGACGACCTTGTGCGGCATGGTGATCAGCGCGCCGCGGATGTTGGCGAGCTGGAAGACCGACCGCAGGAAGCCCGCGTAGTCGTCGCTGCGACAGCCCATCGGCACGACGATGGCGTTGACGCCGGCCTTCTGGAACCAGGGGTTGTAGATCATCGGCGCCTTGAAGGCATGGGTCGGGAAGCCGATGTGGGCGACGATCTCGGTGTTGCCGTTGATGATCATGGTCGGTCAGGGACGAGAGGGGTTTGGGCTCAGGCGGCCTGGGCCAGACGCGGCTGGCTGTCGCGCCACTGGGCCATGGCGGCGAGCCGGAAGGGTGCGTTGGCGGTGCCGTAGCCGGCATAGCCGCCACGGCGCTCGACCAGCTCGATGTGGAAGCGCTCCTCGTAGGGCTGCAGGTAGAGGTGCAGGAACTCGGCCCCGCCGGGCTCGCGGTCGTAGAGGATGCCCAGCTCGCGCATCGCCGCGAGCAGGCCGGGCTCGACGTCGTGGCGGGCGAGCACGTCGTCGTGGTAGTTCTCGGGGATGGGCAGCAGCGGCGCACCCAGCGCCTTGAGCCGCCGCGCGGTGGCCACCAGGTCGGGCACGGCGATGGCGATCTGCTGCACGCCGGCACCGCGCTGGCGCGCCACGCTGCGGGCCACCGACGTGTTCTCGCGCTCGGACACCGACACGGCCAGACGCACCGCCCGGTCGGCGGACTCGAACTCGCGACTGCGGATCACGCCATACGGGTCGTGCAGCACGACGTTGCGCTCGGGCACCAGCCCCAGCACGGCGCGGCTGAACAGCGTCCAGGGCTCCACCTGACCGGCCGGCACGGCCTGCACCAGATGGTCGACGGCGGCACCGGCACCGAAGGCGCCGTGCAGGTCGATGCCGGTGTCCATCACGAAGTCGGCCTCGAAGGACGGAGGCCCGTCCTGCGGGCTGCGGCAGAAGTAGATCAGGCTGCCGTCGGGCGCCCGCACGGCGGGTATGGCCAGCTCGTTCTGGCCGATGCGGCCGAGCGCGCGCGGACACAGCAGCGCCTCGGCACGCGCGACCGCCACGGCCGGATCGGCCCCGGCCAGCGCGACCGCGCAGACCGACGGTCCGTGCGCCTCGAAGTGGCTGCGGGCAAAGGAGTCGGCCTCCAGGTTGAGGACGATGCGCACATCGCCCTGCCCGTACAGGTCGACCTGCTTGGAGCGGTGCCGGCCCATGCGCACGAAGCCCGCCCGTGCGAGCCACTGCGCCAGCACGACGCCGGCGGCCGGGTCGACCGCGAACTCGATGAAGGACCAGCCGTCCAGCCGGGCCGGCGGCGGCGGGTCGAACAGCGCGACCTTGGGCGGTGCGGGCGTGGACGCGCGCATGCGGACAGCCTCGGCGGCGCGGTCGATGCGGACCTGCTCTTCGAGCCACAGCAGCGAACGCATCGCGTCGACCGCATTGGATCGGGCCGGCGCGGCGCGGAACTCGTCGTTGAAGATCTCCAGCGACAAGGGCCCGTCGTAGCCGGCATCGAGCGCGGCCCGCGTGAAGCGTGCGACCTCCAGCTCGCCCTGGCCGGGGAAGCAGCGGTGGTGACGGCTGTGGGTCAGCACGTCGGTGGCGACCCAGGGCGCATCGGCCAGCTGCATGAAGAAGATCTTGTCGCCGGGCAGGTGCGCGATGCCGCTGGGGTCATCACGCAGGGCCAGCGTGTGGAAGCTGTCCAGCGCCAGCCCGAGGTGCGGGTGATCGACGCGGCGCACGACCTCCCAGGCTTCGCGCCACAGCTTGACCGCGCTGCCCCAGGCCAGCGCCTCGTAGGCCACGCGGATGCCGCGCCGGCCAGCCCGTTCGGCCAGCTGCGCGAACTGTTCGGCCAGCACGTCCGGATCGGCCACCGCGTCGGGCTGCACGTTCGAGCAGACCAGGATCATCGGGGTGCCCAGCTCGTGCATCAGGTCGAACTTGCGCTCGGCCCGGTCGAGGTTGCGGGCCAGCTGCGTGGCCGTGGGCGCGTCGAAATCGCGGAAGGGCTGGAACAGGTCGATGCCCAGGCCCAGGTCCTCGCAGATGGCGCGCACGTCGCGCGGCGAGCCGGGGAACTGGAGCAGGTCGTTCTCGAAGATCTCGACCGCGTCGAAGCGGGCGGCGGCTGCGGCCTGCAGCTTCTCCCGCAACATGCCCGAGAGCGAGACGGTGGCGATGGCGCGACGCATGGACTGCCTCATGGGATCGGGGGATGCGGGCCGGCCGACAGGGCGCGGCCCGCGACGTCGGCCGCGCCTGCAAGGGCGTCGTCGACGTCCAGTTGCCTCACTTGCGCAGCTTGGCCAGCTCGGCCTGCACCTCGGCCACGACCGGACCGGCCGAGACGCTGTGCTTGTCGATCACCGGCTTCATCTTCTCGCGCAGCTTGACCAGCTCGGCGGCCGGCAGCGTGGTGACGGTCATGCCGTTCTTCTTGAGCAGCTCGAGGTTGGCGGCCACGGCGGCAGGTGCGCCTTCACGCTGGGCCTTGACGGCCTCGTCGGCGGCCTCGTCGATGATCTTGCGCTCGGCGGCGTTGAGCTGGTCCCAGATGCGCTTGCTGAAGATCACCGACTGCGGGTTGTACTGGTGGTTGGTCAGCGCGATGAACTTCTGGACCTCCCAGAACTTGTTGGCCGCGATCACCGAGACGGGGTTCTCCTGGCCGTCGATCGCGCCCTGCTCCAGCGCGGCGTAGACCTCGGGGAACGGCATCGGCGTGGGGTTGGCGCTCAGGGCCTTGACCCAGTCGACGTTGATGGCGTTGGGGATCACGCGCAGCTTCAGGCCGGCGATGTCGTCGACCTTGTTGATCGCGCGCTTGCCGGTGGTGATGTTGCGAAAGCCCAGCTCCCAGTACGACAGGCCGACGATGCCCTTGTCGGCCAGCGCCGCGTGCATCTTCTGGCCGATCGGGCCGTCGACGATGACGTCGGCTTCCTTCTCGTTGTTGAACAGGAAGGGGAAGTCGAAGACCTCCAGCGCCTTGACCTCGGAGGCCAGGATGCCCGAGTTCATGACCGCCATCTCGACGGTGCCGCCCTTGACCGCCGACAGCGTCGCCTGGTCACTGCCCAGCGTGCCGTTGAGGAACAGCTGCACCTTCATCTTGCCGCCCGAGCGGGCCTCGACGGCGGCCTGGAACTTCTTCATGCCCACCACGGCCGGGTGGCCTTCGGGGCTGTTCAGGCCGAACTTGATCGTGCGCTCGCGGATCTCCTGGGCCGAGACGGCGCCGAAGGAGGCCAGGGCCACGCTGGCCAGCAGGGTCTTGAGGAACAGTCGCTTCATGGTCTTGTCTCCGGGGAAGGGAACGTGGGTCGGTGGGGGAACGGGGAAGGGAATCGAACGGAATGGAAGGGAACGGAAGGAATCAGTAGAACCAGCGCGCCGGCACCATCACCAGCTGCGGGAAGGCGATCATCAGGAACATGGCGGCGAACTGGGCAATCATGAAAGGGATTACGCCCTTGGTGACCTCGTCCATCGACATCTTCCCGGCGCCGGCCACCGCGTTGAGCACGGTGCCCACCGGCGGGGTGATCAGGCCGATCGCGTTGTTGATGATGAACAGCACGCCGAAGTAGACCGGGTCGATGCCGGCGGCCTTGACCACCGGCATCAGCACGGGGGTCAGCAGCAGGATGGTCGGGGTCATGTCCAGGGCGGTGCCCACCACCATGGTCAGCACCATGATGGCCAGCATCAGCAGGCGCGGGCTGTCCAGCAGCGGCTGCAGCAGCTCGACGATCTGGCCGGGCAGGTTGGCCACCGTGATGAGCCAGGCCGACACCATCGCCGCGGCCACCAGGAACATCACGACCGCGCTGGTCTTGGCCGCCGAGATGAACAGCGGCACGAGCCGGCGCAGGTCGAGTTCGCGGTACACCAGCGTGGAGACCAGCAGCGCATAGACGGCGGCCACGACCGCTGCCTCGGTGGGCGTGAAGACGCCGAACTTCAGGCCGAAGACGATGATCAGCGGCAGCACCAGCGCCCAGCCCGCCTGGCCCATGGCCTGCAGGACTTCCGCACCCGACTTGCGCGGCGGCGGGACGATCTCTTCCTTGCGGCACAGCCACCACCAGGTCACCACCAGCGACAGCGCCAGCCAGACGCCGGGGAAGATGCCGGCCATGAACAGCTTGGTGATCGACACGCCGCCGGCGACGCCGAAGATCACGAAGCCGATCGACGGCGGAATGATCGGGGCAATGATGCCGCCCGAGGCGATCAGGCCGGCCGAGCGCGCCTTGTCATGTCCGGCCTTGACCATCATCGGCAGCAGCAGCGCGGCCAGCGCGGCGGCATCGGCCACGGCCGATCCGGACAGCGAGGCCATGATCACCGCCGCGACGATGGTCACGTAGCCCAGCCCGCCCTTGATGTGGCCGACCAGCGCCATCGCGAAGTGCACGATCCGGCGCGACAGGCCACCGGCGTTCATGATCTCGCCGGCCAGCATGAAGAAGGGCACCGCCAGCAGCGGGAAGCTGTTGGCGCCCTCCAGGAGGTTCTGCGCCAGGATCTGGGCATCGAAGTTGCCCATGTGCACCATCAGCGCGACGCCGCACAGCAGCAGCGCGAAGGCGATGGGGACGCCCAGCGCCATGGCGGCGATCAGGGAGCCCAGGAAGACGATGACGGTCATGTCGTGGCCTCGTTGTCGTTGTCTTTGTCGTTGCGCCGGGAAGGTCGGGCTCAGCGTCCGCCGGACGGGGCATCGGAGCCGGCGTGCGGCGCCTCTTCCGACTCCTGGATCAGCATCAGGTGGTCGTCGTCGATCCGCCCGGTCAGCAGCCGCACCAGGTCCATGATCAGGATGGGCGCACCCAGCACCGCGAAGGTCATGCCGCTGGCGTAGAACCAGCCCATCGAGGCCTCCAGCACGGGGCTGGTGGAGTCGATGTTGAGCTTGAACTGTTCGAGGCTGCCGGCAAACAGCAGCCACAGGATGTAGAGCATCAGCGTCAGCGACAGGCCCATGCAGATGCGCTTGCCGGTCGGACCGAGCCTGCCCACCAGCATGTCGGTGCCCAGGTGGGCGTTCTCGCGCAGCGCGATCACGGCGCCCAGGAAGGTCAGCCAGACGAACAGCCAGCGCGACAGCTCCTCGGAAATCGTGAAGCCGGAATCGAAGCCGTAGCGCATCACCACGTTGCCGAAAACCAGCACCACCATCACCGCCATCGCGGCGGCGATCAGGTAGCCGATGAGCCGGCAGTAGCCGCTGATCACCCTGTCCAACATCGTTGTCTCCTCGTTTTCCGCTCGGGTTCGATGGATCCAATGTAGGTCGGCGCAGGCCTGCAGACCATGGGCGCAGGCCATGGTGCGATCGATCACCGATCGCGACCTATCATTCACCGATCACATGAAGGGTTATCCCTAGACCACATCCTGCGGAGGATCGCCATGACGCCCGACCGTCCGAACGTCGACCGTTCCCTGCTGATCGAGGGCCTCGCCAAGGGCCTGCGCGTGATCGAGGCCTTCAGCGACGAATGGCCGCGCATGACGGCCACCGAATGTGGCGAACGCACCGGCATGACCCGCACCGCCGCGCGGCGATACCTGATGACGCTGGTCCATGACGGCTATGCCGACACCGACGGCAAGCATTACTGGCTGATGCCCAGCGTGCTCAAGCTCGGCCGCAGCTATCTGGAAGCGGCCCGCCTGCCGCGTCTGGTCCAGCCTTTTCTGCAACGCCTGTCGATGACCACCGGCGAGACCGCGAATTTCAGCGTGCTCGACGGCCATGAGGTCGTCTACCTGGTCCGCAGCAATTCCCCGCGGGTGGTGTCGATCGGATTTCAGGTCGGCGCGCGGATGCCGGCCCATGCGGTATCGCCGGGGACCGCCGTGCTGTCGACCTGGACGCCGCAAGCCCTGGAGACATGGCTGGCGGCGCACGACTTCATGAAATTCAATGCCAGCACGGTCGGCGATGCCGATCACTTGCGCGAACGGGTTGAACGCGCACGTCAGCAAGGGCATATCCGCATCGAACAACAGGTCGATGTCGGTCTGGGGGGATTGGCCGTTCCGCTGAATGACCGCAAAGGTCGTTGCGTCGGCGCCCTGAGCATCACCTTCCAGGCCCAGGCCTATCCCGAGGACACCTGCCTGCAAAGGCTTCTGCCACCCTTGCTGGAAGCGGCGCAGGTGCTGCGCGCGATCGTCTGAAGAGCGGTCTGAAGAGCGTCACGAAACGTCTGTTCGTCAGCGAACAGAAATGAAAAAGGGCCCCGACGTTTGTCGGGGCCCTTCAGATCGGTATCTGTTGCGCGGACTTGCCGCGCGCCGGATCAGGCTTGATGGATCAGCCCGATATGTCCGGCTTGCCGGTTCAGGCTGCGGCGATCAGGAAATCCTCGATCTTGGCGCCGCCTTCCAGGGCCGCCGTCAGCCACTTCGGCTTCAGGCCACGGCCGCTCCAGGTGTCACCGGTCGACGGGTGACGGTACTTGGCGGCAACGGTCTTGCCGGTGCGGCCGTCGGTGCCCTTGACCTTGTTCGGGCCACGGGTCTTGCGGCCTTCGGACGAGGCGATGTCCGAAACCGTCAGGCCGTGTTCGGCCATCAGCGCGCGAACCTTGTCAATGGCCGACTGGCGCTCGGCGTTCTGGAGTTCCTTCAGCGCCTGTTCCAGGGCGGCTTGCTGGGCGGCCAGGGCTTCGCGTTGCTTGATCAGTTCGGAAATGCTCGTCATGGCGTCCATCCTTTGTATATCAGGGAAGCGTGTCCACCACGGTACGGTGGGTTTCGGTGCAGCCTTCAGACTGCGAAAAAACTGCTGAGGCGGAGTATAGCGATAACTCTCGACTTGCAAGCGGTCGGTTCGCAACTTTAATCATCGGACAACAACACCGAGGTCAAGCCGGGGCAAAACCGACGGCCCGCTCCTGAAAAGCGCGACGCCATCCCTGCAAACCCGACGGTTTGAACGGCGCGACACGCCGGCCGTGTGTCCGGATGCAGCCGCGCTGGAAGATCCCGGAATTGCGACTTTCGTTGCGTGGCCGCCGTTCAAGATCACCGTCAAGATCCCCTTGAAGATCACCCGCAACCTCGACGCCATCTCCCGCGCCTTGCACGTCGACATCCACGACGGCCCGCTGCCTACATTTGTTCACGCCTGCATCGATCGCGCTCACGGGTTGTGACACGGTCACGGAGATACTTTCCACATGCATCCACGTTTCATCTTCAGCCTTGTCGCGACCTTGCTGGTCGGTGCTTGCGCAGGCCCGGCGACAGCGCCGGGCACCGAGCCTTCGGGCCTGATCGACAACGGCGCGCGCGGCATGGCCGGACGCCCTGATGTGCCGGTCACGCGGCTGCGGGAATGCAGCCTGAGCGCCAGCCAGAAAGCCACGCAGCAGGCCATGCTGGACGAGCTCAATCTCGCGCGCACCCAGCCGGCGCGATATGCCGCGCTGGTCGAGGCGAACTACGCCGGATTGGGCGAGGACCGCATCTACCTGCGCGACGGCGTGCGCATCCGCATGACCGAAGGCTTGAGCGCCGTGCGCGAGGCGGTCGCCTTCCTCAAGCAGGCCCGGCCGGTGCCGCCGCTGCGCGCCTTCGGCTGCCTGTCGGTGGCCGCGCAGGGACATGTGGCCGACCAGGGCCCGCGCGGCGCCATCGGCCATGCCGGCAAGGACGGCAGCGACCCGTCGCGCCGGGCGGCCAAGGCGCTGGGCCGCAAGGCCGCCTGCGGCGAGAACATCAGCTACGGCCCCGAGAGCCCGCGCGAGCACGTCATCGGCCTGATCGTCGACGACGGCGTGGCCAACCGCGGGCACCGCGAGAACATCTTCCTGGCCGAATACCGCAGCTTCGGCGCGGCCGTCGGGCCGCACAAGGTCTATCGCCAGATGGCCGTGCACATGATGTGCTTCGAGGACTTCCGCGACGACGCCGCGCCCGCCTCACGCTGAGGCCGCGCCGTCCTGCGTCGACGAGCGGCAGGCCGCGTAGAGCGCGCCCTCGTCGAGCACGAACTGCCGGAACGCCGCGTTGACGCCGCCGAGCTGCGTGTCGCGGCGCTGCACGAAGCACCAGTCGATGTGCTTGGGCATGCCCCGCACGTCCAGCAGCGCCATGCGGCCGGCCTCCAGCTCGACCTGGAAGGTGTGGGCCGACAGGAAGCTGATGCCCATGCCGCACATCACCGCCTGCTTGATGGTCTCGTTGCCGGCCAGTTCCAGCCCGGCGCGGACCTGGATGGACTGCTGCTGCAGCAGGTGTTCGAGGAACTGCCGGGTCGCCGAGCCGGCCTCGCGGAAGATGAAGTGCTCGTCGCGCAGGTCGGCCCAGTCGAGCCGGCGACGTCCGACCAGCGGATGCGACGGGTGGGCCACGATGCAGTGCGGATGGCGCGCGAAGCTGGTCGCCTCCAGGTCGGCCTCGGACGGCGGATAGCCGCTGATCGCCAGATCGAGCCGGTGCTCGTTGAGCATCGCCAGCACCTCGCTGCGCTTGGCCACGGTCAGCTTCAGGCGCACGTCCGGATGGCGCTGGTGGAAGGCGTGCATCAGGCGCGGCGCGAAGTAGTGGGCGGTCGACACGACCCCCAGGTGCAGCAGCCCGCGAAAGCCGCGCGAGGCCCCGCCTGCCTCGTCCGGCCCGCCCCGCAGCGCGTCCAGCGCCTCGTCGGCCGCGCGCGCCTGCGCCAGCAGGATGCGCGCGTGCTGCAGCAGCGCCTGGCCGGCTGCGGTCAGGCGCTGGCGTTGCGGGCGCTCGAACAGCGTGGTGTCGAGATCGGTCTCGAGCTGGCGGATCTGCATCGACACCGCCGGCTGGCTCATGCCCAGCAGCTCGGCCGCGCGCGAGAAGCTGCCGCTGGCCGCGACGGTCTCGAACAGGTGCAGGTGGCGCAGGTTGAAGTGGGTCGTCATGGGTCGATCGGGGGCGTTGCGGCAGGCAAGGGTCGATCACCGCTGCCGGGCCGGATGCTGCGGCGCGTCATCCGGGTCGGGATGGGCGACTTTCCGGGGACTTTCCCGCATCCGAAGCGGTGAACGAGCGGTCTGGATGCGGCTGTCGCCCGGCGATCCGGGGCGTGCGGTGGCTGACGCGCCGGATCATAAGCAAAGCCTGAATCGATCCATCAAGGTTCATCAATTGCTCTTGAAGGCTCGCGTCACTAACCTGACGGCCAACGACATCGCGAACCTCCCGACACGAAGCCCGAGATCACGCCCATGACCACCACCGCTCCCTTCCCCCGCTGGGACGACGCCCGCGCCGCCACGCTCGATGAGCCCGGCCTGCTGCTGTACCGCTCCAACCTGCTCGGCTCGGACCTGCGCATCACCAACTACGGCGGCGGCAACACGTCGGCCAAGATCTGGCAGCGCGACCCGCTGACCGGCGAGCGCGTCGAGGTGCTGTGGGTCAAGGGCAGCGGCGGCGACGTCGGCTCGATGAAGCTCGACGGCTTCTCGACCCTCTACATGGACAAGCTGCGCGCGCTCAAGGGCCTGTACCGCGGCCGCGAGCATGAGGACGAGATGGTCGGCTACCTGCCGCACTGCACCTTCAACCTCAACAGCCGCGCCGCGTCGATCGACACGCCGCTGCACTCGTCGCTTCCGTACGCCCACGTCGACCACATGCACCCGGACGCGGTCATCGCGATCGCGGCGATGGCGAACTCGCAGGCCATCACGCAGCAGGTCTTCGAGGGCACCGTCGGCTGGCTGCCGTGGCTGCGCCCGGGCTACGAGCTGGGCCAGCAACTGGCCGCCCACGACGCCGCCCACCCGGGCCTGCGCGGCATCGTGCTGGGCGGCCACGGCCTGTTCAGCTGGGGCGACACGGCCAAGGCCTGCTACGAGAACACCGTCGACCTGATCGAGCGGGCGCAGTCGTGGCTGGCCCGCGAACGCGAGCGCCGCCAGGTGCAGGTCTTCGGCGGCACCGCCTTCAGCGCCCTGCCCGAGGCCGAACGCGACACCACGCTGGCCCGCGTGCTGCCGGTGCTGCGTGGCCTGTCGGCTGAAGGTGGTTCGAAGCTGCTGCACCTGAACACGTCGCCGGAGGTGCTGGCGTTCGTCAACTCGAAGGACCTGGCGCCGCTGGCCGCGCTGGGCACGTCCTGCCCGGACCACTTCCTGCGCACCAAGATCCGCCCGCTGGTGGTGAGCGAGTCGGTCTACAGCCTCGATGGCGCCGAGCTGAAATCGAAGCTGGGTGAGCTGCTCTCGGCCTACCGCGCCGATTACGCGGCCTATTACGAACGCTGCAAGCGCGCCAACAGCCCGGCGCTGCGCGACCCGAATCCGGTCGTGATCCTGCTGCCGCGCATCGGCATGGTGACGATCGCCAAGGACAAGGCCACCGCCCGCATCGCCGGCGAGTTCTACGTCAACGCGATCAACGTGATGCGCGAGGCCAATGCGGTCGACCGCTACGTCGGGCTGCCCGAACAGGAGGCCTTCGACATCGAGTACTGGCTGCTCGAGGAGGCCAAGCTGCAGCGCATGCCCAAGCCGAAGCCGATGGTCGGCAAGGTCGCGCTGGTGACCGGCGGGGCCGGCGGCATCGGCCAGGCGATCGCCCGGCGCATCCTGGCCGATGGCGGCTGCGTGGTGCTGGCCGACATCGACCAGGAGGCGCTCGACAGCGTCGGCGCGGACCTCGCCAAGGCCTACGGCCGCGACCACGTGCGCGGCGTGCGCTGCGACGTGACCGACGAGGCCAGCGTCATCGCCGCCTTCGGCCGCGCCGCGATCGAATACGGCGGCGTCGACATCCTGGTGAGCAACGCCGGCATCGCCTCGGCCGCGCCGATCGAGGACACCACGCTGGCGCTGTGGATGCGCAACCAGAGCATCCTGGCCACCGGCTATTTCCTGGTCGGCCGCGAAGCCTTCCGGCAGATGAAGGCCCAGGGCACCGGCGGCAGCATCGTGATGATCGCCAGCAAGAACGGCATGGTCGCCAGCGCCCAGGCCAGCGCCTACTGCGCGGCCAAGGCCGCCGAGATCCAGCTCAGCCGCAGCTTCGCGCTCGAAGGCGCGCCGCTGGGCATCCGCAGCAACGTGGTCAACCCCGATGCGGTGATCCGCGGCTCGAAGATCTGGACCGGCCAGTGGAGCTCCGAACGCGCCGCCGCCAACAAGATCGACGAGCAGGACCTCGAGGCCTTCTACCGCGACCGCTCGATGCTCAAGCGCAGCGTCTTCCCCGAGGACATCGCCGAGGCCACCTACTTCTTCGCCGCCGAACACCTGAGCGCGAAGTCCACCGGAAACATCCTCAACGTCGACGCCGGCAACCTCGCCGCGTTCACCCGATAAATGGGCCCACCCCCGCAGCGCCTGCGGCGCTCCCCCTCAAGGGGGCGCAACTGGCAGACCGGCGAAGCCGGCTCTGCGGTTGCCGCTGGGCCAGGAAGTTCGGCGTCCTTGGACGTCCACACCAGGAAACAAGCATGACTTCGCAACTGATCGACCGCAGCGTCATCGACGCCCACAACGCCCGCCTGCAACGCGATCTCGACAGCGACTACGCCCATCTCGGCGAGCAGCTGGCGCGGCGTGGCATCGACATCGAGACGGTGCGTGCGCAGGTCGCCGCCTTCGGCGTGGCCATCCCGAGCTGGGGCGTGGGCACCGGTGGCACCCGCTTCGCGCGGTTCCCCGGCCAGGGCGAGCCGCGCCACGTGTTCGACAAGCTGCAGGACTGCGGCGTGATCCAGCAGCTGGCGCGCGCCACGCCGACCGTGTCGCTGCACATCCCCTGGGACAAGTGCTCGGACTGGGCCGAGCTGCGCCAGACGGCAACGTCCTACGGCCTCGCGTTCGACGCGATGAACTCCAACACCTTCTCGGACCAGAAGGGCCAGGCCCACAGCTACAAGTACGGCAGCCTGTCGCACACCGATGCGGCCACCCGCGCCCAGGCGGTCGCCCACAACCTCGAATGCATCGAGATCGGCCAGAAGCTCGGCTCCAAGGCGCTGACCGTGTGGGTCGGCGACGGCAGCAACTTCCCCGGCCAGCAGCACTTCCGCCGCGCCTTCGACCGCTACCTCGACAGCAGCGCGCAGATCTACGCGGCCCTGCCGTCGGACTGGCGCATGTTCCTGGAACACAAGATCGCCGAGCCGGCCTTCTACAGCACCGTGATCCAGGACTGGGGCAGCAGCTTCCTGGCCGCCAGCGCGCTGGGCCCGAAGGCGCAGTGCCTGGTCGACCTTGGCCACCACGCACCGAACGTCAACATCGAGCTGATCGTGGCGCGCCTGATCGCGGCGGGCAAGCTCGCGGGCTTCCACTTCAACGACAGCAAGTACGGCGACGACGACCTCGACGCCGGCAG
>JACCDS010944020.1_pt1 | contig 12620 bp, 13 predicted proteins | sample 7446441 | NCBI WGS metagenome assembly JACCDS01 (sample SAMN15323445, study PRJNA562643) | freshwater metagenome | isolation source: river surface water | place: USA:Blue River Watershed | collected 2017-08-17
GAGTAAAACGATGACACCAACAGGTAAAATAAATGATAATATAATTTTTAAAATTTTTGGAATTTCTATATTATTTTTATCAAGCTTAAATAAAATGCAACAACTTAATGAAAATATGAATAACCATATAGGGAATATTATAGATATATTATTTGATATAATAAAACTAAAAGAATTAATAAAAGAAAAAATAGAATTTATTACAATTAAAATTAAATTTTCTATTTTATAATAAATATCTAAAATTAAATCATTAAATAAGTAAATTAAATATATTAATATAGTAATAAGCAATAAATTTAATGTACATGATTTTACTATGGAAGCTAAAGTTGGTTGATTTTTATTCATTAATAAGCCCTTTAAAGTCGTATTATATAATAGCAATTATTTCATTTAAGTCAAATTTTTAAAATAAAAAAAGCATTCTTATGAACGCCTTAATATTCTAAAATATATTTTAATCATTTTCGACTGGAACTTCTACATCATCAGAGTCATCTGTGCCAGTAAACTCGCCTAAATCAACTTGCTCCAAAGACCAATTTTCTTTTAAAAGGTTTCGCTCATAATAGTCCAAATAATTAACTTCTTTACCACGAGCAGTTGTCATGATAAAAGAAAAATATTTATGACCCATATAAGCATTTGCTAACGCCTTAAAATCAAGATTTTTATTTTCGTCAACAATGCCATTTACTTCATTCTTAATAGCCTCAATTTCAGCTTTGATAGTGTCATTGATATGATGGATTTGAGACAAATCAGCATCAGGTGCATTCAAGCTAACAAAAGCAATGTAGTCATCAATTTTTTCTGACAAAACTAAACGAGCAATATCACGAATACGAACAAAAGTTACTGCGTGATGCAAATTAACATACCAGCGAGTTTTAATTTTAACCATATCACCATTAGAGAATTGAATCACATAACCTTCAATACCTTCAACAGTGTTCAAAGATTTCAACAATTCAGCCATATCAAAACCTTTATAGAACAAAGGTGCGTTAACTGGAATATCAAACTCTTTAGCTAAAGAAGCTACTTCTTCTGGCATATGATAAACACCAGTAATAGTATGACGAACATGAAGCAATGTCATTTTTTCTTCATCATATCGCAAAACAATACGATTATTTGGAGAAGTGTATTCAAAGATTGGTGTCAAATTCAAATTAGCACAATGCTTAATGAAATCAGAGTATTTAGAGTTAGCCTTAACATAAGCCAAAGCAACAACTGCAACATCAGATTCAAAAGATTTTTTAGATTTGACAAAAACCTCACCATGAAAAACACCAGCCGTAATCATAGAGCCATCCATTTTATCAAAAACAGCTACTACTTCATTCCAATCCAAGTTTTGTGGCAATACTTCATCACGCTCTGCCAAGTTAAAAAACTTATGCAAAGGACGATTTACAATTTTACCATCACGGTCAAATGTAATACCACGGCATTCTTTTTCAAATGGTGTAGCAAAAGACTCACCATTACTGATGTTATAACAAATAACAGTTGCACCATTGGATTGTTTATTTACACCAATATAAGTTTTACCTTCCAAAGCAGGAAGGATATCATTGATGTGTTCAATTTTTGGAAAAATTGTCATTTGCTTAGAACTCCATTTTATTTAATGAATTGATTATATCAAAAAATTGTTTTTAAATCAACATATTTTAGAATTTTGTGTATTTTGTATGTGCAAAAAAAGCCCGATGACTTCCAAATAAAAGAAGTAACGGGCGTTGTTGACAATTACTATATCATATTCGTAAGTCTTGTCAAAAGATTCTTGTAAATTAAATATATATTCAGCCATTAAAATGTATTAATTTTTATTTAATCGCTTTTTTAATAGTAACTAATAAAGATTCTTTGCCTTGAATTTTAATTACTGTTGGTTTATCAATTTCTACATCACCAAACCATTGTAAATTAGTTGTATTGATGACACTATTTGAAAAAGAGCAGGAATCATTAATTACAACCATATCAGAGCTTGATATAACATTGGATTCAACAAGTGAAATCATTAATTTAACTGATTTGTTTGTAGCCTCAATTGGATAAATAATAAATTCAAATCCACTGGAATTATTAAAGTTTAAATTTACTGCTGCACTAACTTGATTATCAGATACTAAAAGCTCACATTTTGTAGATTTTTTTTGATCTTCATTTGTTGTAGCTACAATTGGAAATGGCTTGCCAATTTCTTTAACTGCATAAAAATTTACAGAGCTTTTATTAAGAATTTCTTTATTTTCAGATTCTGTATATCTAACAAAAGAAAACTTATAGAGTGGTGGTGTATCATTAACAATTATATTTTCAGCATGACTTGAAAAAGATAATAAAAAAGCAATAGATACCATTATTTTTTTTAACATATAAATACTCCTAAAATAAGTTTTATAAATAATACATTATAAGAAAGGAAAATCAAAATAATTTTTTGACTTTCTAATATTTAAAGATAATATATATTTGATAAAAAAGAGGTTTGATAAGATGAAAAACGCAATTATAAGCACTTGTCAGAAATACAGATATGAATTGAGTAGAGATTTTGTAGATAATCCACAAAACCCAGCAATATTTTGCATGTTAAATCCAAGCACTGCTGATGCCTTTTTAGATGATCCAACAATAAGAAGATGTATTAAATTTGCAAAGAATTTTGGTCATGATTCTTTAAAAGTAGTTAACTTATATGCATTTAGAACACCAAGTCCAAAAGAATTATGGCTAGCAGAAGATCCGATAGGGATAGAAAATGATCTATATTTAAGAACCTTAGTCTCAAAACATAAAAAAATAATATGTGCTTGGGGAGGGAATGCAAAAGTTGATAGAGTAACAGATGTCTATAAATTACTAAAAGAACTTAATGTTAAATTATGGTGTCTAGGAACCACAAAAGATGGAATGCCAAAACATCCTTTATATTTAAAAGACACACAAGAATTAATTGAATTTAGTTGGGATAAATAAGGTTTGTATGAAAAACTCAAATAGTATATCAGAAGAAGAAATAAAAGCTCTAAAAAATATAAATTCAGTAATAAATAAAAAATATTATTCTGAAAGTGAAAAATATTCAATAGTAGAAGAAAATATAGAATACTTAAAAAACGAAGATGATTACATAAATTTATTAAAGCAATCATTTAATATGCAATCTTTAGAGTTATATTATTTATTATTAAGCAAAATAAATAATTATAATATAAATAAAGAATTGTTATTAGTCTTAGATTCATTTGTAAAAGATATTAAAACAAAAAATAATATATTAGAGAAAAATTATATAGACTATAACACAAGAGTGATTCATCTAATTAATAATATTGATAAAAATATATTTAAAGACAACAAATGCAATAAAGAAATAATAAATTTAATAACAAGCATTATATTAAGTGAAGAATTTAATATTATATCACAAATGAGTAAACTAAATATAAAATTTGAAAATGATGTTTTGGTTAATATATTTCAAAATATATTAATATATAAAAAAGAAAATAACGAATATATTATAAATATATTAAAAATATTATCCAGTATAAGTGATAATGATGATTACTTTTATTATGAAATAAATGATGTTTTCTTAGGTTATTTAATAAACAATAGTGACATTGATGAAAATTTATATAAATATTGGAATGAATATTTAAAAACATTAGGGAAAAATGTTTTTATAGATGTAAGTAATAAAGAATCATTATTTAAAAAACATTCAAAAAATATGAATAGTGATTCTTTTCTTAAATTATTTAGATTATTTAATGATAGCTGCTCTAATGATAATAAATTAGAAATAAAATATAATAACAATGATAATATTTTACATAAACTAGCTGAATCGAGGTGTATATATGAAATTATATATAGATTAGTAGATAGAAAAGAGTTGTTAAGTTTATTGAATAAAGAAAATGATTATAATGTAACACCATTAGATATAATTTTGAGTTATTCATTGCATGATAATATATCATTGTCTATATTATCGTTTTCATTAAAAATATTACTTAATGATAATGAAAAAGAATTAAATATATTTAATTCAAAAACTGAATCAAAAAAAATAGATGACATAGAGAATGGATGTCTAATGTTATATGTAAAAGATAAATTGTTGTCAGGTAATTTTTCAAATGGAAATAGTCATGATTCTCAATATCTACTATTAATTGATAAGTTATTATCAAATAATGATAACAAAAAAAATAATGATAATAAAGTTGATGAAGATAATTACTATACAATATATTTAAAAGATGATGTAAAAGAAAGGATAAAGGAGTGTCAATTACAAGAAGAAAATAAGTCAGTTATATGGTTAAATAAAATGTTAGATGCAAATGGTAAGAAGAAACTAAAAACAAATGAGATGCTTGAAAATAATTTAGAAAAATTAAGAAATATTTTCCCAAATTTCAAATATTTTATAGATTATGTTGAAGAGAATATGTATCTTAATAAAATGGGAGATGGTTTTTTCAGTTTACCACCATCATTAATAGTAAGCAGTCCGGGAATAGGTAAGACATTTTTTCTAAATATACTATCAAAAATGATAGGAGTTGATAATAATTTTATAAATATGGAATCTGTAACAGCAGGGTTCGTATTGACAGGTCTGCCATCACATTGGAGTTCAGCACAACCGGGACTTATATTCACAAATATATATAATTCAGAATATGCAAATAATATAATGATTCTTGATGAATTAGATAAAACATCAAATGAAAGATATCCAGTGGATAACGCATTGTTACAAATTCTTGAAAATCATACAGCAAAATATTTCAAAGATGAATATATTTATGTTCCAATGGACATAAGTAAATCAGTGTGGATAGCAACAGCCAATGACTTGTCCAAAATATCAGAACCAATAAAAAGTAGATTTAATATCTTTGAGATAAATAAACCTAATTTTGATGAAAGAAAAATACTTATTAATGAAATTTATAAAACTATATTAAATAGTCATAGCTGGGGAAAAGCTTTCGAATTAAATATTAATGAAGCTGTATTAAATGAAATGGCACAGGAATCTAATTCAAGTAGAGATATAAGAAAGACAATATTAACAGCACTGGCAAAATCTGCAAAAAGATTAAGTAACAAAATAGATTTAATTGATCTTGATATAAAAAGGATTTCTGAAATAAATGAATGGGACAAAAAAAATGACTAATACAATAGATATATTATTACCAAAAAATGGTAGACCATTATTTAAAGGTGTAAAGTTATTAGAAAAAATATCTTTTAACAATAAATATGGAAAGAAAGATGAAAATATAATAATAAAAAAAGATTATATACAAGCTAATATATTGGGATTAAAATGTCTATCTATATATTTTAAAGAATTAGATATAAAAGGTTTAAATATAAATAAAGAAGATTTTGAAATATTAAAAAATTTACCATTATTTATAAATGAAAAATTTGTTCAATATTGGGAAAAAGATTGTCCTTGGAATGATTTCAGGATAGATAAAACAATTATAAATAAATATGCAGATTTACTAAATTCAAATAAACCATCAAATGCTTATGATAGCAACAATAACTTATGTAACATTGTGTGGGAATATTATGTAATAAATTCTAATATAGAGGATATAGTTGACATAATAGATACATCAGTAGCATATTTAAATAAATACTTGAATGATAGACCTACAAATAATATATCAGCATTTGAAAATAATATATTAAACTTAATAGACTCATTTAAACTAAATAAAATAGATAGTAAAGTTTTATATTGGTTATCTGTTTTATTAGGGACAGAAGATGAAAATGTAAAAAAAACATTAATGCTAATTATCAAAAAACATAACTATAATTCAAATGTATTTTTTAATATAATAGAAGATACATTAAATTTAGATTCTGGAATTATATTATCAAGACTTAAAAAAGAAAGTCCATTAATTAAATTTAACATATTCAAACCATGTTTAGATAATAATCAAGATTTCAATTTTATCGATACATCAAATGAATGGAAAAATATATGGGATAAGTTGACTACTGATGTATTTAGAAACAATATAAGAATTGATCATAAGATGAATGATTTATCTATGATTGACAATATTATATTAAAAAATAAAGAAGGTTTTATACCAATTAATAAATGGGAATATTTGAATGGGATGATTGAAATATGGAAAAGTAATATGATTAATTCCAAGACAAAAATACTTTTTTATGGTGAAAAAGGAACAGGTAAACGATCTTTATCATTGAGCTTGCTAAATACAATTAAGTTAAATATATATGAATTACCTGAAAAAGAATATACCATTGACATGTTAGAGCTAGGCTTGAATACTGTTGAATGTTTAAATGATTCAGCAATAATCTTAACAAATAATATAGAAACATTGAACAAAATAAAAAATTTTAATGATAATAATGTTAACATAATTTGGAATGTTGAAAAAATTAGTGATATATCAAAAGATATATTGGAAGAATTTGACTACATATATGATTTATCAAATATACCATTTGAGAATAGACTAGAATATGCAAATGAATTATTTGAAGATAAAAACCTTGCCATAAAAATATCACAACAATTAAAAACATTTGCTGGAATATATAAAGCATCAACATTAGTAAAATCAGACAAAGATTGGAAAACAATATATCCACATGTAAATATAGAAAAGCCTAAAGAAAACGATTTTTTTAAAGTTTTAGATTACAGTGCATTTAAAAGTATACCAGAAATGTCAGGTTATAATGATTTAGATGATAGCTTTAAAGAAATACTTGATATATTTGAAAACCCATACAAATATGAAAAGAATAATATAAAAGTTCCAAAAGGTTTTATATTAGAAGGTCATCCCGGAACAGGTAAAACTCTTTTTGTAAAACAAATAGCAAAGAAAATTCAATTACCTTTAATTGTGGCTAATACTAATCATTTAGTAGAAAATGTAAACGAAATATGTAATTTATTTGATTTTGCAAGAGCATCATCTCCATGTATATTATTTTTTGATGAAATAGACATGTTACTAAACAATCCTGATGAAGGTTTAAGAAAAGATACAAGAAAACAAATGGTACTAAATACAATGCTATCAGAAATTGATGGTGTAAAAAGTTTAGCTGGAGTTACTATTGTTGGAACAACAAACAACATGTCTTCAATTAGTCTAGCTGCCATTCGTTCAGGAAGATTATCAAAAATAATAAAACTAAATATTCCTGATTTTAAGAGCAGAAAAGAAATTTGGATGTCTTATCTTTTAAATAAAGAAAAAGAACACATTGATATTGATCATATTGCTAAAATATCAAGTGGATTTACTGGTGCAGATATAGCTGAAGCAGTTAATGAGGCTGCATTAAACGCTGCATATAATAATGAATCTATTAATTTATCATATATTATAAATTCTTGTGAAACAATAATGTTTGGAAGGCCAAATGGAATATATATAACAGAAGAATCAAAAATTAAAACTGCTGTTCATGAAGTAGGGCATGCGATAATTGCAATGCACTATGACAAAGAAGTAAATAGAGTAACAATTGTACCAAGACAATCAGCTTTAGGTGTGACATCAATAATTGAAGAAGAGGGGCATCATAATTTAAGTATTTCAGATATGAATATAAATATATCAATTCTATTAGCTGGAATAGCTGCTGAAAAAGTAATTTTTGAAGATTATGAATCTGGCGGTTCTTCTGATCTAAAGAGATCTTTTGAATTAGTGTCAGATTGTTTTTTAATGTATGGATTCAATGAAAAGATTGGAAAGGTATTTGATCCAGACCGAAAGAATTGGTCTGAAAATAAAAAATTAACTTTTGAAACAGAGGTGAAAGAATATATAGATAAAAAATTTGAAGACGTAATTTCAATATTAAAAAATTATAAAGAATTAATAGATGATTTTTCTAAAGATTTAATTAAGCATAAGAGTTTATCTATTGAAGATCTTAAAATTTGGAAAAATAAGATGACTAAATAATCTATTTCTGCTATAATACAGAAAAATAGAGGGCTTGAAATTGAATATATCTTCCAATAGCAAAATACTCAAAGGATTCCTTTTAGATAAAGAAGATGAAATTTTAAAATCAATTAAAACAATTCTGAGAGTTAACTATTGGCGTGATATTTATACTCCAAGTGGAAAGAAGATGTCTATTAAAATCACAAATTGTGGTGATTTTGGTTGGTACACTGATAATAAAGGTTATCGATATACAAAAGTAGACCCAAAAACAAATAAACCATGGGTAAATATGCCAGAAATATTGAAAGAGCTTGCTATAGAGGCTGCTGAAATAACTGGATATATGAATTTTGATCCTAATTGCTGTCTATTAAATAGATATGAGGTAGGTTCAAAATTGTCTTTGCATCAAGATACAGATGAGAAAGACTTCACTCAACCAATTGTATCTTTTTCTTTTGGTTTGCCTGCTAATTTCTTATTTGGCGGTTCAAATAGAAAAGACAATATAGATAAATATTTATTGGAAAACGGAGATGTTTTGGTCTTTGGTAGTCAAGACAGAATGAGATTTCATGGTGTTGAAGAAGTTAAAAATGTGCCAATATCAAGCAAGGTTGGAGATATTAGAATTAATTTGACATTTAGAAAAGCTGATTAAAAACTAAATGTCTTAAAATATTGTTCTACTTTGTGGTGAATATACATAACATCTCTTTGTGTTCCATAAACAGCGATTTTATTTTCAAAAAAACCAATAGATTCTTCATACTTAATTGGCCAACCTTTATTTTCGATAAGATCATTGAGATAGGTACGAACAGGTTTAAGATAAAACCAGCCAACACTAAATACTGTTGAAACCATTTCACTAGAATAACCTTTATTCATTAATTTACTCCCCGTATACTATCAATATAACTCATTTATTATAATTTTTCAATAAAAAAGCCTCACTAGGAGGCTTATTTTTTTATTTCAATTAAAACATCATACAACTCTTTTAAATTAACATATACACGAGTATAAACAGAATAATTACCATAATATTCAAATTGTGAAACCTCTGTATATTTAATCAATGGTTGAATCTTTGAAAAATATTTCAAAACAGTAATATCAGGAGCTAATAGCTCAACAACACTAGCCAAATCAGGGTTAATATCTTCTTGTGTACTGCCTTCAACTGCAATATCTGCTTCATTGCTATAACAGTTACCACCTTGCATGCCACGAGAGAACCAATTTCTTTGCATAACTAGATTAGATAATTCTTTATCACTCATAGATTCAATTTCTTTTCTACTAAAAGAAAAATAAGGACGTGAATCTAAAAAAGTTAATGAAAATTTTTTTTCAACACTTAAAACGAATTCTTTAAATTCCATTGTTATATTCCTCAAGTTTGCAAAAAACAATTATATCAAAAATAGAATAAAATATCAAATATTTTTAAGTAGGTATTTCATCTTTTGAAATTACATAAAAAGTAACATTAAATCCATTTTTAATTAATGTATCTTTAATGATTTTTTCAATTATTTTCCAGTCACCATTTGCATACCCAGCACCTATTTTAGGGATTCCAAATCTTGTATCTTTTGAAAAATCCTTCATTATATTATCCATTACATTTTTAATAGCAATATAATCAGCTAATAAAACAACTTTTCGACCATTTTTAAAAATTTTCTTTTCGTTATTAAGATTTTTAATCCAATGATACTGAGTGTAAGCATTAAGTACAAATCTATTTGGTAAAACTTCTGCTAAAGAGTAAGTTCCTAATTTATTTACATCACCAATAATAGTTTCTTTATCAGCTTCAAGTGCTTCTGGAAATCTTTTTTCAATTAAAGCAGCCAAACCTTTTCCAAATTGACAAAAACAATTGCATCCTTGAACAAGGACATCAATTTCATTATCTTCCAAAGCTTTTATAATATCCTTTACAACATATTTACCATTCATATTTAATGACCTCAAAATAAAATAATAGTTAATTATAGCATATTAATAATAATTTATCAAAATATAATTATTGACATTTGTAGGTTTATTTATTAAAATTAAGATCTTGGTTGAATGTTGCTATCTTTTTTATGTCATTTATTTCCGGTAGAACATATCAAGATGTACAAAACAAAAAAAATGACCTATCGTCTATGTACCTTTAGTTAGTAGAGATTTTGGTGTGTAGGGTAGTAACGATAAAATCTTAGCTCTTAAATGAAGACTGGCAATTTTTATTTGAGGTTACAAAAATGCCAATTGATTACTAAACCCAAGATAAGTAATCAATGGGAAACGAGATCTTCATCGGAAATTCATCTCCATCTCGCTCTTATTCATAAGCCTTGTTGAAAAACAAGGCTTTTTATTTATAAAATTTGATGTTTAATTAAATAACAAATAGCAATCAAAGCATTTCTCACACGGTGCTTCTTACCACCACCGAAGAAAGTTCTAAATCTCAATCCATCCATACAATTAATTTTAAGATAGGCACCATTGTCATCAAAAGAAACTAAAAGAGTTTCATTCTGATTGCCACCATTATCATCATGAACAATTGAAAAAGACTCGCCAATATTAATATCTATATTTGGATTTTCAATAATATTTTTAATAATGATTTCTGGATTATCTATATCATAATTTTTTTCATTTGTTTTTGTATTATCTTTAGAGATAGCGATGGCTAAAATCTTCAAAAAATATACAAGATTAGGATATTCGGTTGATGAAAAGTACATATTCTCAAAATAGTCATCAGAGATTCCAGAAAAATTTAATGCTGGAAGAATATGAATGTCTTGATCACTTGTCAAAAATAGATCAAATGATGGTAAATTATCCTTTGATGAAGATGGAACAACAGAAAAAAAATCTTCAACATCAATAGGAAGATTAAAAGTTCCATCTAATAATTTTTCATATGACATAATAAATATCCTGAATTAATTTTTGATGATTATATCATAATAAGATGTTAAAATAAAGAACAAAAAAAAGGAACCTTTCGGTTCCTTAGTTAAACTCAGTACCACCTTTTCGATTGAGGTAAGCAGCAGAAACGCTTTTAAACACTACGCGACCAACTTCTGGATCTCTACGCTGTACAAGTGGCTCAATGATGATACCTTCACGAATATGAGTTTCTTTTCCAGAGTAAGTTTCAAAACCATCAGTAAATTTAAGCATGATTTCTTTACTATATGGGCCTTTATAAAGAACAGGCACCCTTTTCAAATCAAACTCTGTCAAAATTGCTTCAAGTTCATCATCATTTAAAGCACGAATACCAACAGCATTTTTCTTTCCAACAAAAATGTTGAATACTCTAAAGTCAAACTTTCCAATTTCCAATCCATAACGAAGGTCTTGAACATCACCAAAAGTTTCACCAGCAATGTAAACGTTAGTTTCAAAACGATCTGAAAGTTTTTCTGCAATCTCATAGAGATTGAATTGTTTAGCAATACGAATATAGGTGTTATTAACATTTCGTTCATTATCACGAATTACAATGCCTTTGTTAAAGTTACCTTTACTGCTAACAAAAGAACGTCCATTAACAATATTTGCAATTGGTTCAACACCAAAAAGGCTACCAACAACAGTAAATGTGCCATGAAGTTTTTCAGTCATAGAAACAAGTTCACCTTCCTGAATGACATTCGGATAACGCTTGATGTTCTCAATATCAAAATGAAACACGTTTTCGATACCAACGTTTGATACTTCACCAGCCAACTGAGCAGGAATTACTGGCTCATATTTTGTAATACCAAGAGCTTCGGTCATGTCATCACCAACCTGCCACCCTTCGCGTGCCTTATAGCAAAGACCCTGACTAAGAATGCCACGAAGAGTGCTTGGCTTCAAACGGTTCTTTTTAGAACCAGCAAGCTTACCAAGACAGCCAACTTCTTCTTGAATATATTCAGGGACAATAGCACCTTCTGGAATATAAACTGCAAGATCACCAGTTTTCAAATAACCTTTTTGAATAATAGAGAAAAAATCACCAACCCTTGCTAATTCGATAGCATCAGCATTTGGGTGTGGCTCAACTATTACTGGAAGAACTGTAGCTTTGAAAGTTGACATTTTATAAGTCCTCTATTTAATTTAGGCAATTATATCAAATATATAAAAAGTAGTCAAGGATTAGAAATTAATCTAATTATTTAGAAAAATATAATTTTCCAAAAACTCTAGTTGATAAAGGCTTTCTTACTAGATAAGAATAATCTTTATTTGATATGCCAAGATATAATGTAAGAGGTATATCAATAGAACAGTTGCTCCATTCAGAAACCAAATCATCAAAGACAGGATTAATAAGAAAAAAACCATTATCAAAAAGTAACTGCTCAAATAAATCAATAGAATTTTTAATATCAAAATTAGTTATATCTGAATTTAAATACCTTAGAATATTTGGCATTTCAAAATTTGTAAACTCATATAATGAAAAGTCATTACAATTGTTGTTTTTGTAAAAGTTGAAATATAAATCAAATAATGAATTAACAGTGCGTCTATTATTCAAAATATGAACTCATTATCATCAACATGTGTTAC
>JACCDS011833755.1_pt1 | contig 12620 bp, 12 predicted proteins | sample 7446441 | NCBI WGS metagenome assembly JACCDS01 (sample SAMN15323445, study PRJNA562643) | freshwater metagenome | isolation source: river surface water | place: USA:Blue River Watershed | collected 2017-08-17
CGTTTGTCGTCTTCTTCGTTGACGATGACCAGGCCCGACTCGGCCAAGAGTGGGTCGTCGTATTTGGGGAAGACGCTGGCCAGGCTTCGCCAGCCTTCGGGCGCATAGCCCAGGCCAAAGCGCTTGGCAATCTGGCCCGACAAGCCCCGGCCTTTGAGGTACTCGATGGCACGTGGGCTGGTGCGCAGGTGGTCGCGGTATGACTGGCCGGCTTTTTCCAGCACATCGCTCAGGCTGTCCTGTTTGGCTTTTTGGGCCGCCGCACGGGCGCGGTCCTCGGGGGACTGCTGTTCTTCGGGCACCTGCATGCCGGTTTGCTGGGCCAGGTCTTTCACGGCTTCGATGAAGGTCATGCCCGCGTGCTCCATCAGAAAACCGATGGCGTTACCGTTTTTGCCGCAGCCAAAGCAGTGGAAAAACTGCTTGGTGGGGCTGACGCTGAAGCTGGGGGATTTCTCTCCGTGGAAGGGGCACAGGCCCATGAAGTTGGCGCCGCCTTTCTTGAGCTGCACGTATTTGCCCACGACCTCGACCACGTCGACGCGGGACAGCAACTCCTGGATGAAAGACTGGGGGATGGCCATCGGGCTATTTTCGCCGATTAGCGGGACCGCCTGCGGGAAGGCCCTCATGGGGTTTCAGCCCCAGGTCAGGCAAACTGGTTCCAATGCACAGACCGATTGCCAGAGGAGCTGCCATGACTTCCATTTACGACCAGGATTTGCCCCGTACCCCCGCCAACCACGCCCCCATGTCGCCTTTGAGCTTCATCGAGCGCACGGCCGAGGTGTACCCCACCCGTTTGGCCATTGTGCACGGCGATTTGCGCCAGGACTGGGCCACCACCTACCGCCGTACGCGCCAGCTGGCCAGTGCCCTCACGCAGGCGGGCGTTGGCAAAAACGACACGGTGGCGGTGATGCTGCCCAACACGCCGCCCATGGTGGAGGCGCATTTCGGCATCCCCATGGCCGGTGCGGTGCTCAATGCCCTGAACACCCGGCTGGACCCTGAAACCATCGCCTTCATGCTGGACCACGGCGAGGCCAAGGCGGTGATCGTCGACCCCGAGTTTTCCGGCGTGATGAAAAAAGCCCTGGCATTGCGGCAGTCCAAGCGGCCCTTGCTGGTGATCGATGTGGAGGATGCGCTGTACACCGGGGCCAGTGAAAAGCTCGGCGCGGTCACTTACGAGGCCTTTGTGGCCCAAGGTGACGCCGAATTTGCCTGGAGCCTGCCCGATGACGAGTGGGATGCGATCGCCCTGAACTACACCAGCGGCACCACCGGCAACCCCAAGGGGGTGGTGTACCACCACCGGGGCGCGGCCACCAATGCGATCTCGAACATTCTGGAATGGGACATGCCCAAGCACGCGGCGTACTTGTGGACCTTGCCCATGTTCCATTGCAATGGTTGGTGCTTTCCTTGGACCCTGGCCGCACGGGCGGCGGTCAATGTGTGTTTGCGCCGGGTGGATGCGCAGGCGATCTTCGATGCCATGCGCGACCATGGCGTCACGCATTACTGCGGCGCGCCCATCGTGCACGGCCTGTTGGTCAACGCCCCGGCCGCCATGAAGGCAGGCGTGCCTGCGGGCATCAAGGCCATGGTGGCGGGCGCAGCGCCCCCGGCCTCGATGATCGAAGGCATGGAGCAGATGGGTTTTGACCTGACCCATGTGTATGGCCTGACCGAGGTGTATGGTCCGGCCACGGTGTGCCCCAAGCACCCCGAATGGGACACCATGGACATTGGCGATCGGGCCCGCCTGAATGCCCGTCAGGGCGTGCGCTACCACCTGCAGCGCGATGTGCGCGTGCTGGACCCTGAAACCCTGCAGCCCGTGCCGCAGGACGGCGAAACCATGGGCGAGATCATGTTCAAGGGCAACATCACCATGAAGGGTTACCTCAAAAACCCCAAGGCCACGCAAGAGGCCTTTGCGGGTGGCTGGTTCCACAGCGGAGACTTGGCGGTGCAGTACCCCGACGGCTACATCAAGATCAAGGACCGCAGCAAGGACATCATCATCTCGGGCGGCGAGAACATCTCGTCGATCGAGGTGGAAGACGTGCTCTACCGCCACCCTGCGGTGCTGGCGGCTGCGGTGGTGGCCAAGCCCGACGCGCGCTGGGGCGAGACGCCTTGTGCTTTTGTGGAGCTGAAAGCCGGTGCGGAGGTCACGGCCGAAGACATCGTGGCGCATTGCAAGCAACACCTGGCGGGCTTCAAGGTGCCGCGGGCCGTGGTGTTTGGCGAACTGCCCAAGACCAGCACCGGCAAGATCCAGAAGTTTGAGCTGCGCAAGCAGGCCGGGTCGGCTGCGGCCATCAACGTTTGAACGAAAAAAAGGAGGCCCCTTGCAAGGGCCTCCTTCACCTTGGAGAGCACCGGCCGCCCTGTTGGGCGGTGGTGCATCAGACCGATCAGAAGTCGTAGCGCATGCCGATCGACACGCCAGAGGTGGTTTTTCCGTTGGTGCCAGCGCTAGGTGCGGCAGTGCGGCCTTCTTTCCAAGGCACCAGTTTCACAGCAGTGCCGTTGTCCAAGCTGGCATAGCTGGCGTAAAAACGCAGGGCTTTGTCGTAGCGGTATTCGGCACCCAGGGTGTACATACTGGCGTCCGAGTTGGCCGCGTTGGCCTTGCGGTCCATGTAATGACCCTTCAGGGCCACGGTGGGGGTGACCATGTATTCCAGGCCAACACCGGTCACATCGGCGCCCACGTCCTTGCCGCCGCTGATCGTGTCATCAGTTTGGTAGAAGCCCATCACACGCAACTCAGGTGTCAGCTTGTAGCTGATGGCGGCACGGGTGGCTTCGCGTTTGCCTGTGGTGGCGGTGCCTGCGCCGTAATTCTCGAAAGCCAAGGTGGCCTCCAAACCGCCGGCTTTGTAGCCCAAAGAGGCGCTGGTGGCGTCTTCTTTGTTCTCCACAGCGCCGGTGTTGGTGGCGCTGGTGCCGGAGTGGAAGGAGTAAGCCAACTTGGCTTGGAAACCGTTCATCACGGGCGACTGGTACTCGAGCATGTTGTTCAGGCGCTCGTCGAACTTGGCGTCACCCACACGGGTCAGGTTGCGCATGTCGCCCAGCTGGTCGCCAAACAGGTTGAAGGGTTCGCGAGCCACCTTGAATGGGGTGTCGAATTTACCAGCGCGAACGGTGCCGAAATCGCCTTGCAGGCCTGCAAAGGTGTCGCGTGAGGCCAAGCGGTTGTTGGTGTCGGTTGTGGCGTTACTCAGGTTGATCTGGATTTCCTGCTCGACTTGCCAGATGCCCGTCAGGTTGCCAATCTTCTTGCTGCCACGAAAGCCCAAGCGCGAAGCGTTGCTCGACAGGTTCATGCGGTTGTAGGCAGCACCATCGTCCAGTTGGTCGACCGAGAAGCTGGCGCGACCATAGATTTCAAGGAGACCGTCGGTCTTGACTTGGGCTTGTGCCAAGGGCGCCATGGCCAGGATGGTGGCTGCAGCGATGAGGGATTTTGAAAATTTCATTGTTCAGACTCCATGTAAAGAACACATGGAGTCTCGGGTGCCTGCGTGACACCGGCATGAAATTCAAATGAAGATTTCATGACGCGCCCGCTGGCGTGTCATGACAGGGATCTGTCAGTCGATGTCGAAAGCGTAGGTGCCGTACAGCCCTGTGCGTCGGTCAGCAAAGTAGCGCTGCAAGGTTTCCTTGACGGTGCGAAAGGCCAGTTCATCCCACGGGATTTCGCTTTCGTGGAACAAACGCGCTTCCATCGTCTCGTGCCCGGGATCGAACACATCGCTGGTCAGCCTGGCACGGTAATACAGATGCACTTGGCCGACGCGGGGCACGCTCATCACGGTGAACAGGTCTTCCATGATGAACTGTGCGCCGGCTTCCTCGGTGGTTTCGCGGGCAGCGCCCTGGGCGGTGGACTCGCCCAGCTCCATGAACCCGGCGGGCAATGTCCATTTGCCTTTGCGCGGTTCGATGTTGCGTTTGCACAGCAAGACCTGCTCGCCCAGCCAGGGAACGGTGCCCACCACGTTGAGCGGATTTTCGTAATGAACGGTATGACAGACGGTGCAAATGGCGCGCTCGCGGGTGTCACCGTCATCGGGCAGGCGACGCGCCACAGGGGCGCCGCATTGCCGGCAGTGTCGAATGGTGCGGTCAAACATCATGGCGGGGCTGGAGGGGTGAGGAGGGCAAATCGTGACAGACGCTGAGAGTCTAACCAGTCCCGCATAAAAAAACCTCCAGGGTGTTGGGCCATGGAGGTTGTGGGGGCTGTTTGGGCCGATCAGGTCAGGTACTTGATGAGGAACAGCGAAATGCCGGGGAAGAACAGCAACAGCAATGTGCGGACGGTGTCGCTGATGAGAAAGGGCATGATGCCCTTGTAGCTTTCGCTCAGCGGCACGTCCTTGGCCATGCCGTTGACCACATAGACGTTCAGACCCACGGGTGGCGCCAGCATGCCAAAGCCAACCGTCATCAGCACCATGATGCCGAACCAGATCGCGGTGTATTCGGCGGTCATGCCGAAGTCGAGCTTCATGATGATGGGAAAGAAGATCGGGATGGTCAGCAGCAGCATGGACAGCTCGTCCATCACGGCACCCAGTACCACGTACAAGAGCAAGATGCCCGTGACCACCATCAGGGGAGCCAGATTCATCGAGACCACCAGTTCCGCCAGCTGACTGGGCACCTGGGTGCGGGCCAGTGAGGCGTTCATCACATCGGCGCCCATGAAGATCATGAAGATCATGGCCGCACTGATCGCGGTGGCGTGGAAGCAGTGCAGGAACTTGCTCCAGGTCAGCTCGCGTTTGAGCAAAGCAGCCACAAAGGTGGACGAGGCGCCCACGGCAGCGCCTTCGGTGGGGGTGAAGAAACCGGCGTAGATGCCGCCAAACACGATGATGAAGATCGTGGCAATCGGCAAGATGCCTTTGAGGGATTCGAAGGTCAGTTTCTCGCGTTCTTCCTGCTCGGGTGCCTGGCCAGGCACCAGGCGCACGTAAATGGCGATCGCAATCATGTAGCCGACCATGGCGATGATGCCCGGCATCATCGCGGCCGCAAACAGCTTGGCGATGTTTTGTTCGGTCAAGATGGCATAGATCACCAAGGGCACGGAAGGCGGTATCAGGATGCCCAAGGTACCGCCAGCGGCCAGCGTGCCCGTGGACAGACGGCCCGAGTAGCCGTGTCGCTTCATTTCGGGCAAGGCCACCCCAGTGATGGTGGCCGCCGTGGCCACCGATGAACCACAGATCGCCCCGAAGGCGCCGCAAGCGAGCACTGCGCCCATGGCCAAGCCACCTTTGAAGCGGCCCATGACCGCCGCTGCAAACTGGAACAAGGCCTTGCTGATGCCGCCTTGCGTGGCAAAGTGGCCCATCAAGATGAACAGCGGAATCACCGACAGGTCATAGTTGGCCAGTCGCGCAAAAGCCAGGTTGTTGAGAAAGTTCAGGAAGGGCGAAAGGCCTGCTTGAAGAATGAATCCTGCCGCACCGGCCAGGAACATGGCGCCAGCGATCGGCACACGCACGACCATGAGCAGCAGCATGATGCCGAAAATCAGCAAAGCCAGAGTGATCGGGGTCATGACGATGCCTTGTCGTTGTTGTTGATTTTGGAGAGGGCTTGCATGGCAGCGATGAACGCGGTGATGCCGAAGGGGATGCACATGCTGGTGAACACGATCCAGTCGGGAAAACCGAGCAACATGGAGGCGCCCATGGTCTCTTTGGCGTTGATGGCCGCGGCACCACAGCGCCAGGACAGCAAGGCAAAGATGGCCATCATGAACAAATCACCCAGGCGATCGAGTTTGAAATTGAATGACTCGCTGCACTTGGCCGTGAAGAAATCGACAATGATGTTTTCGCGTTTCAGCTGGCACAAGGGCATGAACAGCGCGATGGCTGCACCCGCGCCGACACCGGTCAGCTCGAAGTCGCCAATCAGGGCGGTGTCGAAAAAGTTCCGTCCGATCAGGCTGTAACAGGTCATCAGCATGAGGCCGGTCATGAGCAGCCCGCCCAATATGCTGCAGAGCCGGGCGATCCGCTCCAGTGAGTTTGAAACCATCATGGTGTGAGCCAATTGAACAAAGAAATAGTAAAGACCGCAGCAGGTCCGCATGTGGCGATCGTGGAAGCCCACGGAGCCTGATCATAAAAAAACCTGAGCAGGCTGCCATCAGCTACTGCTCAGGTCGATCGTGCCGAAGTTTACTTGGTGTACTGCTTGATCAGGTCGGTGGCGGATTGCAACATGCCTTTGCCGTCAAAACCTTTGCCGGTCATTTCAGCCACCCAGGCATCGTCCAGCTGGTCGGTGGCCTTCTTCCATTTTTCCAGTTCAGCTTTGGGAATGATGCTGATTTTCTGGTTGGCAGAGGCCTCAAAGACTTTCTTGCTGGGCACATCCTGACCTGCTTGTGTCTTGCCCATGAAGGCGGACAATTCACGGCCTGAATTTTTATCGATCACGGCCTTCAGATCGGCGGGCAGGCCTTCGTATTTTGCCTTGTTCATGGGCAGCACGAAGACGGTGGTGTACAGCGCGTTGTAGTTGCGGTCGGTCTCGGCCGTGAAGTTGGTCAGCTCGTTGACCTTCAGGCCAGGCGCCACTTCGTAAGGAATCACGGCACCGTCGATCACGCCCTTGGACAGGGCTTCTGGCACTTGCGGCACGGGCATGGCCACAGGGGTTGCACCCATCATGGCGACCATCTTGTTCACCTGGCGTGTGGGGGCACGCACTTTCATGCCTTTGAGGTCGGCCATGGTGTTGACGGCCTTGGATTTGGTGTAGATGTTGCCTGGGCCATGCACGTGGATGGCCAGCATCTTCACGTCCTTGAAGTCGTCTTGGGCGAACTTCTGGCCGAAGTCCCAAGCCGCACGGCTGGTGGCTTCTGCGTTGGTCATCATGAAGGGCAGCTCGAACACTTCCAGCTTGGCCAGCTTGGGGGTATAGGCCTGGAGTGTCCAAGCCACATCGACCACGCCATCACGGACTTGTTCGTACAGCTGAACCGGTGTGCCACCCAACTGCATGGCGGGGAAAATGTCACATTTCAGGCGGTTGTTGGAGTCTTTGGCGATGTTCTTGCACCATTCGCCCAGCATGGTGGTGTGTTGAATCGATTGAGGGCCCAGAAAGTGGTGTACTTTCAGGGTGACGGTCTGGGCTTGCACGCTCAGGCCGGTCGCCAGCAGGCCAGCGGCCAAGGCGGTGTGTTTCAACAGTTGTTTCATGCAGGGAACTCCTAAAGGGTTTGTCTTCAAGGGCATCTTAAAACCAACCGATTGGTCGGTTAATCGGTGTTTACCCAAGCCAGAGGGCCGGGGATCGGGCATTCACGTTTGAAAGCTCAGAAAAACCATCAAACATGAATTATCTTGCAAGTAATCGGTGGTTTTATTCGGGTTTGTACCAGTTGGCGGGCCATGATTGCACTTTTTTTCATCAGCGAATCTCAACGTTCAAGCTGACCAGACCAGACACATGCCCTTGCAGGCGGTCACCCTGGACGACCGCGGCAACGCCTTCGGGGGTGCCTGTGAAGATCAGATCGCCGGGCTGCAGAGTCCAGGCGGCCGAGAGGTGCTCGATGGTTTCGGCCACGTTCCAGATCAGTTTGGCCACATTGCTGCGTTGGCGGTCGGTGCCGTTGACCTGCAGGCTGATTTCTGCACGGTCCACATCACCGGCCTGTTCTTTGGGGGTGATGGGGCCAATGGGGCCGGATTCGTCAAAGGCTTTGCCGATGCACCAGGGCCGGCCTTGTTTCTTCATGTCGTTTTGCAGATCACGGCGGGTCATGTCCAGTCCTACCGCATAGCCGTAGATGTGCTTGCCCGCATCGGCTGCCTTGATGTTGCGACCGCCCACACCGATGGCCACCACCAGTTCGATTTCGTGGTGCAGGTTCTGCGTGAGGCTGGGGTAGGCCATGGTGCCGGTCTGACCTGCATCCACCACCACCAGGCTGTCGTTGGGCTTCAAAAAGAAGAAGGGCGGTTCACGACCGGTGAAGCCCATTTCCTTGGCATGTTCTTCGTAGTTGCGGCCCACGCAATAAACGCGGTGTACGGGAAAGCGTTCGCTTCGGCCCACAACGGGCAGCGACACCACAGGCGTGGGTTCAAATGCAAAACTCATGGGGGACTTTCAGAAATGAAGGGGCTGTGCAGGCGGAAGTTTTCGTAAGTGCGCTTACTATAGAGGGCTGGCATGGCCACGCCAGGCAGTGAAAACCCTTGCAATGACAGGAGCGTAAAGGCATGACGAAGCGTTTTGATGTGGCGGCAGCGCCAGGGCATTTGATCCGCAGGGCGCAGCAGATCGCCGTGGCGATTTTTGCCGAGCAGCTGGCGGCGTCCGACATCACGCCGGTTCAATTTGCCATCCTGAACGCGTTGCGCGATACGCCCGACATTGATCAAATCACCTTGGCCAAGCGTGTGGCCTTTGACCCGGCCACCTCGGGCTCGGTCATTGGGCGCCTGGAGGCCAAAGGTTGGGTGGCCAGGCAGCCACACGCCACGGACCGGCGCCGCAAGTTGCTGGTGGTCACCCCCCAAGGCCTGCAGGCGTTGGCAAGCATGCAAAGCGCCGTGGCAGCGGTCCAGAGCCGGATACTGTCACCCCTGAACCCTGCAGAGCAAAGGCAATTTGTCGATTTGCTCACCAAGCTGGTGGCAGGGCACGAGGCGCAGTGAGGCCTTTTCGGCCTGCGGATCAGGCCGACTGGTAAGTCAGCTCGAAATGTTCCACCTGAGGGGGCGCGGCAAAGAAGGGGCCCACCAGCGCACGCCACTCGGTGAACAGTGTCGACTCGCGAAAGCCCACCGTATGGTCCTCCAGGGTGTCCCAGAAGATTTGCAGCACATAGCGCTCGGGGTTTTCAATCCCGTGGTTGACCTTGGCACCCCTGAAGCCTTTGGCCCTGCTGGCGACGGTGCCGAGGCCTTGTTCGATGGCTTTTTGAAAGGCCGCTTGTTGGCCGGGCTGGATGCGGATATCGGCGATTTCGAGGATCATGGCAAGTCCAATCAGTCAATGAAAAAACAAGACCTTAACGCAAGTGGGTGCCGTTTGGGGCCGCCTGCGTGACGGGGTGTCGCGGTCTGGGTGCTCATGCCGACCGCAGCGCAGTTGGTGCACGCGAGACGCGCCAGACCAGTGCCGCAAACAAGACGGAAACGATCGCCAGGGCGCCGGTGCTGGTCATCCAGAAGGTGTCCACGCTGGCTTGCTGAGGCCAGCCACCCCAGCCATGGTAGGCCAGGCGGTAGCCGCCATACAGGCCCAGTCCCCACAGCAAGGTGGTGTAGATGATCAGGGGGGCCAGGGTGATGCGGTAGCACCGCAGCAAAAACGCACACACCGCTTGCACCGCATCGGCCAGATGGTAAAGCGCCACCCAGCCCAGCCAGGCGGTTGCGGCCTGGGCCACTGCCGCATCACGGGTGAATGCGCTTGCGATGGTTTCCCGGGATGCGATGAGCAGTGCGGCGCCCAGCAGCGCCGCACCGATCGCCAGCGCCACCCCCAGGCTCGCAGCATGGCGTGCCCGAAGGGGCTGCGCTGCGCCCAGCCAATAGCCGGTGCGGGCACTGCTGGCGATGCCCAGGGCCAGCGGCACCATGTACAGCACGGCCGCCAGGCTGGCCGCAATTTGGTGGCTGGCCAGGGCCACTTCACCCAGCCGGGCAATGAACAGGGCCATCAGGGTGAAGGAGGTGACTTCGACCATGATGGACAAACCGGCGGGCACACCCAGCTGCAAAAAGTGACGCAGTTCCCGCCACTGAGGGCGCTCCATGGCGTGCCAGAGTCGATAAGGCCGGTAAATGTCCTGAGTGCGCAAGAGGTACAGGCCCGTCAACAGCATGAAGGTGTTCACCCCCAGGGTGGCCCAGGCACAGCCGACCACCCCCATGCCGTCGATCTCGACACCGGCCAGGTGCCATCCGAATGTCAAAACATAGGACAGCGGAATTTTCACCAGCAAGGCGCCCGCTTGCAGCCAGGTCACCAGGCGCGGCAGGCCCAGACTCTGGTTGAGCGTGCTGTACATGCGAAACAGCAAAGACGGCACCAAAGCCAGCGCCAGCACCCGCAGGTAGGCTTGTACTTCGGGCCACAAGGCCTTGGGCACATCGGTCCAGGCCAGCCAGGGCTCGGAAAACCACAGGCCCGTGCAGCCGAGCAGCGCCGCGCACGCACAGATGTACAGCGACTGCCGCACGGATGGCCCGATCCGGGCGAGCTGGCCGGCCCCGCGCAATTGCGCCCAGACCGGCAGCAAGGCTTGCAGCATGCCGTTGAGGGCCACGTAAATGCTGATGTAAATCGAGGAGGCCAGCGACAACACCGCCAGGGCCTGTGGGCTGTATTGCCCGGCGATCACGGTGTCGGCAATGCCAAAGGCCATGACCGCCAACTGGCCAATGAGAACCGTGCCGGCGTGGCGCGCGATGATGCCCAGTTCAGACATCGTTCAAGGCAGGGCCACGCTGGGTTTGAAGATGACGATGCTTTCTTCCTTGTTCTGCACGCGTGGCGCTTTGGCCGCTTCGCTCCAGCCCATCATTTGGAGTTTGGCCGACAGCAAGGACAGGTTGGCGCGGTCCACGATCAGCCAGCGGCAATCGGGCTGCGGGGTCTGGGCCGAAATCAGCTGGACCTTGCCATGGAACCGGAAAGCCGTGCCCTGCGCACGGCTGATGCCCGCGTATTGCAGGCAGGTCACGGGGCCTGTGACATCCATCACCTTTTTCACCATCGGGGCATAACTGCGCGAGAAATCCAGCAAGGGCAACCACAAGCTCATGACCAACAGCCAGCACAGCACAGCGCCACTGGCAGGCAGCACCATGCTTTTCCAGAGCGCGGTGCGGTGATGCCCGATGCGCCATTTCACCAGGGCCAGCCACGCCAGCGTTGCGGTCAGGGCCAGCAACAGGGTGGGCAGTGAAAACTCGGGCGTGAAGCCCGGCACGAGCCGAGCCACATTGATCGCAGGCTGAGCAGGGATACCGGTTTGCATGGAAATCCAGACCACCCAGACGATCAGCGCGCAGACACTGAAAAACAGCAGGGTGAACCAGTCAATCCAGGCGCTCAGGCTTCGGCGCAAAGTGGGCAAGGCAAAGGCAGCGAGTGTGGCCACCGCAGGCAAGGACACCAGCAAAGCCCGATCTGACAGCCCAGTGAACCAGGTGGTCCCGATGGTCACGACCGCAAACCACAGCGGCAGGCTCAGGTGCGGGTAGCGCCAGCCCTGGGAGAGCTGGGCGCGCCAGCGCCACAGGCACCACAGCGCCAGGGGCCATGCGGGCCAGGTGAACCACATGATCAGCTTGGCCAGGATGTGCACATCCACCACCTGGTGGGGAACCAGACGCCAGCGCCACAGATCCAGCGCGCCAGCGGTCGTGATGCACAGCAGGCAGATCAGGGCCATCAGACCCAGATCCAGCATGCTCAAACGGCGTTGGGTGGGGTCTGGCTGAGCGATCGCCCGCAGAAACGAGCCGCCAATGCCCAGCCACAGGGCCAGGCTGGGCGCGCCCGACAAGGTCAGGCCCAACATCCCCAGCGCAATGGCCAGAGCACTTTGGAAGCGGTGGCGGGGCAAGGTGGACAGACCGAAAAAGAGCAGCGAGGCCAGACTCAATTGGCTCAACGCCGGGGTGGTCTCATGCGAGAGCCGCGCCAGGCCCAGACAGGCCAGCAAAGCGAGCAAGCCGCCATCGGCCAGCGCGCAGGCGTAATCCTTGGGCTTGGCTTCGCCACCAAAAGCAAAGGCCACAGGCTGCGCCGCAGGATGACGGGCCAGGGCGTAAACCGCATACCAGGTGGAGGCCAGGGTCAGCACCAGCATGGCCATGAAGGGCACGCGGGCCCACACATCCTCCCAGCCCAGCGGGGCCAGCCGGATCGCGGCCGCGCCCAGCCAATAAGGCAGCAGGGTCAGGTTGTCGTCTCGCTGGCCCAGCAAAGTCGGCTGAAGCCAGCTGACCGCCTCGCCCAGCGCTGGATAGGCCAATTGCAACATGTAGCCAAAGGCCTCGATGTCGTGGGACTTCCAGGGTGTGCGCCCCCAAAAACCTGGCAGCACATAGGCCGCACACAACAAAATCAAGGCCAGACGCGGCAGTCGGCGCACGGCACTTTGGGCAACGATGGCGGGGGTGGGCTGGTTCACGGTTTCAGAAGATAGCAGGTCTGCGTGCCTGGAAAAGGGCTTGTCCAATGCAACAAGGGCAGGCCGGTTGCCCGGACTGCCCTTGTGAGGATGGTGACCAGCGGCTTATTTGCCGGTGGAAATCTTGCCGAAGCGGTTGCGGAATTTCTCCACGCGGCCGCCCATGTTGTCCACCGACTTCTGGGTGCCGGTGTAGAAGGGGTGCGACTCACTGGTGGTGTCCAGCTTGTACAAAGGCAACTCGCGGCCGTCTTCCATTTTGATGGTCTCTTTGGTGTTGGCGCATGAGCGGGTCACGAACTTGAAACCGTTGGACATGTCCTGGAAGCAAATTTCACGGTAGTTCGGGTGAATGCCGTCTTTCATGGGGAAATCCTTTTATTTTCGCTACGGTAGCCAC
>JACCDS010761975.1_pt1 | contig 12619 bp, 11 predicted proteins | sample 7446441 | NCBI WGS metagenome assembly JACCDS01 (sample SAMN15323445, study PRJNA562643) | freshwater metagenome | isolation source: river surface water | place: USA:Blue River Watershed | collected 2017-08-17
AGGTGACGGCATGCTGTTCGGCAATGGCGACGTCAAAGTAACGCTCTGGATATTGTTTGGAAAACCGCACCAGATCGGAGCCTTCGCGCATCGCAGGCGTGATCGCCTGCAGCCTGGGGTCGGCCGCCGCCATATCACAAATCCAGTTGCCAAAAATATTGGAAAAACTCGGTTTTGCCGCTTTTTTCGGCTGCATCTGACTGGCCGGGTCAAATTTACTGACGGCGTGCCAGCCAATCGGGTCCTGCTCGGCCGGGGCGTAACCTTTGCCTTTTTTCGTCACTATGTGCAGCAACTGCGGCCCTTTGAGCTGGCGCATATTGCGAATGGTATCAACGAGCATCAGCACATCGTGGCCATCAATAGGGCCTATGTAGTTAAACCCCAGCTCTTCGAAAAAAGTGCCCGGTGTCACCATGCCTTTAAAATGTTCTTCGGCACGGCTGGCCAGTTCATGCAAGGGCGGCACGCCTGACAGGATTTTTTTACCGCCTTCGCGCAGGCTGGTGTAAAAGTTACCGGACAGGATACGCGCAAAATAGCGGTTCAATGCGCCGACGTTTTCTGAAATCGACATTTCATTGTCGTTCAGGATCACCAGCATATCCGGCCGGACTTCGCCGGCATGATTCAGTGCTTCAAAAGCCATACCGGCGGTGATAGCGCCGTCGCCTATCACGGCCACCACTTTGCGGTTTTTCTGTTCTGCGCGCGCCGCAATCGCCATGCCGAGGGCTGCGCTGATGGACGTCGACGAATGGCCGACCGTCAGGGTGTCATAGTCGCTTTCTTCGCGACACGGAAAGGGGTGCAATCCGTCCAGTTGACGGATAGTTGGCATTCTGTCGCGCCGGCCCGTCAGAATTTTATGCGGATAGGCCTGATGGCCCACATCCCAGATCAAGCGGTCAAACGGTGTGTTGTAAACATAATGCAGCGCAACAGTGAGCTCGATGGCACCCAGGCCCGAAGCAAAATGGCCGCTGCTCTGACTGACGCAATGCAATAAATAGTCACGCAGCTCGTGGCTTAGTTTCGGTAACTGATCTTGCGGTAATTGCCTGAGTTCGGCGGGCAGATTGGCTTTAGCCAGTAAAGGATAATTCAGAATATCGGGCGCCATGGATCAACCTTGTCAAAATTTTCGGGCTATTACGTAGCTGGCCAGCGCGGACAGTTCGGCGCTGTCGTAAGGCAGGCGACTGAGCGCCTGTTGCGCCTGTGCCACCAGATCTGCTGCTTTTTGTTTGGCGGCATCCAGACCCATCAATGCCGGATACGTCATTTTGTTGGCTTGCAGATCAGAGCCTTGCGGTTTGCCAAGCGTGGCGGTATCACCTTCGATGTCCAGAATATCATCCTGCACCTGAAACGCCAGCCCTATGGCTGCTGCATAATCGAGCAATGCCTGCAAATGGGCAGGTTCGTGGTCCGGGCTGCATAACCAGCCCAAATGCGCCGCACATTCAATCAGGGCGCCGGTTTTCAGCTTGTGCATCTGTTCGAGGGCAGCTAACGACATCGATTTATTGGTATGGGCCAAATCTATGGCCTGACCGCCGCACATGCCGTTGTAACCGGCCCGCAGCGCTAGCTGACGGACCAGCTGAAGCTGACGTTGCGGGTCGACCTGCTGATACGGATGGCTGCTCAGGATCTCAAAAGCCAGTGTTTGCAGGGAGTCGCCGGCCAGAATGGCGGTGGCTTCATTAAAGGCTTTGTGACAGGTGGGCTGGCCGCGTCGCAGGTCGTCATTATCCATCGCAGGCAAGTCGTCATGGATCAGAGAATAAGTGTGCAGACACTCGATAGCTGCTGCCGGCGCATCCAGATCCGCCGGTAAAGCGCCTAACATCCGGCCGACCGCATACACCAGAAAAGGTCTTAATCTTTTGCCGCCCAGCAGCAGACTGTACTGCATGGCAGCCAGCAATGGCTGGTCTGTGATGGCTCTGGTTGCCAGGATGTCCGACATCCGTTGGCTGACCCTTTGCTGATCAGCCGTCAGATTGCTCAGGTTCATGTCAGACTCCGCTGTCAGGCAAAAATGGCACCAGCTGTTCGCCCTGCGCCTGTTGCATCAGCAACTGAACTTTCTGCTCAGCGGCCTGCAATTGCTGCTGGCTCAGGCGGGACAGGGCGACGCCGCGCTCAAAACTGGCCAAAGCCTGTTCCAGCGTCAGCTCACCTTGTTCCAGTTGTTGCACAATGTCACTCAGTTCACGCATATTGTCTTCAAACTGAGCGTTTTCTGCCTGCTTTTTACTCATGGCGGCCCCTGACTGATTTTGTGCGCAAAGTTACCTCAGCCGGGGGGGCTGGTCAATCGCCACGGCAGCGAATGGTCCTGTTTTTGCAGGCCAGCAGAAAAATATTTAACCTTTTCACTGTCTTGGTCGATAAATCGCAATAAGCTAACATAACAGAATCTGACTGCTGTTGTTCTTGGGAGATCACAAGTGGATTTAGCAACCGTCATAGGCCTGCTGGCGACTATCGGTATGATGGTCTGGGCGATGTATCTGAGCGCCTCAGGCAACCTGATGATGTTCTACGATTTCGTCTCCATCGTCATCGTATTTGGCGGCAGTTTTACCGTCGTGTTTATGAAATTTACCCTGTCGCAGCTCGGTGGCGCCGGTAAAGCCGTCGGCAAAGCCTTTATGTTCAAAATGGAATCGCCGGAGGAGCTGATTGAAAAAGCCGTGCAGCTGGCTGATTCGGCCCGTAAAGGTGGTTTTCTGGCACTGGAAGAGGCGGAGATCCCCAATGCGTTCATGCAAAAAGGCATCAACATGCTGGTCGATGGTCATGATGCCGATGTCGTTCGTTCGACGTTAGAGAAAGACATCGATTTGTCCTACAACCGGCACGGACTTTATATCTCTATTTTTAAGCAACTGGGCGACCTCGGCCCGGCGATGGGCATGATTGGGACACTGATCGGTCTGGTGGCGATGCTGGCGAATATGTCAGATCCAAAAGCTATCGGCCCGGCCATGGCAGTCGCCTTGTTAACAACTCTCTATGGTGCATTGCAGGCCAACTGTATCTTTATGCCGCTGGCAGACAAAATGTCAGTCCGCAATGAAGAAGAGAAAAACAATAACCAACTGATTCTGGATGCCATTATGGGCATTCAGGATGGTCAGAATCCGAAGGTCATCGAAGGGATGTTGCGCAATTACCTGATGGCGAAAAAGCGCGAAGTGAAAACTGACGGCGAATAGGAGCAGTCATGGCTGAATGTCCGAAGTGTCCGCCGCCGGGGTTACCGGCCTATATGGGAACTTTCGCCGACTTAATGTCGCTGCTGATGTGTTTCTTCGTGCTGTTATTGTCGTTCTCTGAAATGGACGTGCAGAAGTTTAAGCAAATTGCCGGCTCGATGGCTTTTGCCTTTGGTGTGCAAAACAAGATTGAAGTGAAAGATATCCCCAAGGGTACCAGTGTGATTGCGATGGAATTCAAACCTGGCCGGCCAGAGCCGACGCCTATTGATACCATTCAGCAACAAACCATTGATATGACGCAGCAAACCATCGAATTCCAGGCCGGCGAAGAAGACTCATCCGGCGGTGTGCAGGAACAAAGAGGAGAGCAAACCGGCGGCGCTTCACAAAACACCGACAGCCAGTCGGCAGCTGCCACCGGTGAAGCGGCCGGAGATGCGCAGGAACAGACCAATGAGCTGCTGAAAAAAGTGGCCGAGCAAATGCAGGAACAAATCCAGGATGGTGCTATTGAGCTGGAATCCCTGGGTCAGCAAATCATCATTCGAATCCGCGAAAATGGTTCTTTTCCGTCTGGATCTTCGTTTTTGCAACCGAGATTCAAACCCATTATTCAGCAAATTGGCGCCATTTTGCGCGACATTCCCGGTGAAATCACTGTATCTGGTCATACGGACAGCGACCAGGTTGCTGATGAACTGAACGCCAACAACTGGGAATTGTCTTCCAAACGGGCGGTGTCGGTGGCAGTTGAGCTGATCAATGGCACCGGACTTGATAAAAAACGGCTGGTGGTGGTAGGCCATGCTGATACGCGGCCTTTGGTGGACAATGACACTGAGCAAAATCGCCGCCGTAACCGCCGGGTTGAAATTGCAATTATGCAAGGCAAAGCGAAAGAATCGGCACCTATTCAGTTGCAACAACCAGCCAATCAGCAGCCCGCCACTTCGCCGCCTGCCGGCGGCTGATTTCAGGTCGCACTTTCAGGACGGGCGCTGTATAATCAGCGCCCGTTTTTTTGCCAGCCTGCCGTGTCATGATTGAATTTATTATCAAGCTCCAACCCGAAATCTCCATCAAAAGCAAATCGGTCCGTAAACGTCAGACCATGCTGTTGGAGCAGAATATCAAAACCATTCTGCTGCGGCTGGACCCTGCGGTCAAAGTCGACAATCTGTATGACCACCTGATAGTCCGGCTGGACAAAGAAGACGAAAAGTTACGTGCCCAGATGGCCGAGCACCTGCAGTGTATTCCTGGCATTGTGCAATTTTCTCAGATGCAGTCGGCCGGATTTGACTCACTTCACCATATTTTCGAGCAGGTGCTGGCGCTGTATCGTGATGAATTACAAGGTAAAAGCTTTGTGGTTCGCGTCAAGCGCAATGGCGATCATCCATTTAGCTCTATCGATGCCGAGCGCTATATCGGCGGTGGTCTTAACCAGCATATTCCTACGGCCCGGGTGCAGCTGCGCAATCCCGATGTGACAGTACATTTAGAAATTCGTCACGACAAACTCATCATGAAAACCCGCACTTATGCCGGCATGGGCGGCTTTCCGTTGCCAAGCCAGGGCGATGTGCTGTCGTTGATTTCCGGTGGTTTTGATTCTGCTGTCGCCAGTTACCTGATGATGCGCAAAGGCCTGCGTAATCACTATGTGTTTTTTAATCTGGGCGGCGCTGCGCATGAAACCGGCGTGCGGCAAATGGCTTTTTATTTATGGCAGAAATTCAGTCTGTCGCACAAAGTGAAATTTGTGTCAGTCGATTTTGCCCCGGTGGTCGATGAAATCCTGTCTAAAATTCCAGCCGGCCTGATGGGGGTGGTGCTCAAGCGAATGATGATGCGCGCGGCAACGACCGTGGCTGACAGCCTGGGTATTAAAGCCATTGTTACCGGCGAGAGTATCGGCCAGGTCGCCAGCCAGACTATTGCTAACCTTAATGCGATTGACCGGGTCACTGAGATGCTGATCCTGCGTCCGCTGATTAACAACGACAAGCAGGAAATTGTCGATTTGGCGCGGAAGATCGGCGCGGAAGACATGGCGAAAAGCATGCCGGAGTATTGCGGTGTGATTTCGCGCAGCCCCACTATCAATGCGGTGCTCAGCGAGGTTAATGCGGCAGAACAACAGTTTGATTTCAGTATTTTGGAGCGCGTCAGCGTTGAAGCCAAAGTGATGGATATCCGCACCGTGGAGTATCAGGCCGAACAGCAGCTGACTACAGTGGCAGTCGAATCTGTGTTACCGGACGATGCGGTGGTGCTGGATGTGCGCAGCAGTGAGGAAACCGAATTGCATCCGTTGCAGCTCGACAGCCATGCCGTGCTGGAGTTGCCGTTCTTCCGGCTGGCCAGTCAGTTTGCCGGCCTTGATCAAAGCAAATCTTATTATCTGTACTGCGACCGCGGCGTGATGAGCCGGTTGCAGGCACTGCTGCTCAAAGAGCAGGGTTATCAGAACGTTGGGGTGTTTAAATAGCCGGTCTGACTACTTTGAACGTGCTTTGACAGAAAAAGCCGCCTGCGCGGCTTTTTTCTTGCTTGTTTTCTTGCCTTTTTTGGGAGGGGCTTGTCATGGCGCATCAGCCTTCAGCGCCTGATAAAGCGCCAGATGGGCCGGTATTGGCAATCTATGTCTGGCGGCTTCGCGTAGCAAAAAACCAGTGATGTATTCAAGTTCATCCGGGCGGCCGGCGGCTCTGTCCTGCTGCATCGACGAATAATTTTCTGCGGTTGCCTCGATCACCTGCAGCACTTTGCCAACTAAGTCCGGCATGACAAATTGCTGATCGCAAGCTGCCGCCACCTGACAAAATTCCGCGATTAACTGACGGATTTGCGCCTGAAACTCAGGCGCGGCCAATGCACCATTTTTACATTGGTGTAGTGCAGTCAGTGGGTTAATTACCGCGTTGATCGCCAGTTTTTGCCAAAGCAGCGGCTGTATGTCCTTCACCAACTGTACCGGTCCGAGCGCTGTTTGCAGCCAGTCGAACGGGCTTTGTTGGCGCGACAGTGCGTGACTGGCGGCGTCGTTGACGGGGCCAAGATTGGTGCTGCCCATACCGCTGTGCCGCAGCCGATACGGACCTGTTTTCAGCGCGCCATGGGTGGTGCTGGCAAACCACAGTTTCTGTGTGCTGAGCAGCAGGGCGCTGGCCCGTTCAACAGTACCCATCCCATTGTGACAAAGCACAATATCGGCATCCACAGTGCAAAAAGGCAGCCATTGCTGAAGCGCCAGCTCAATGTCATAAGCTTTGACGGGCACTAACAATCGCTGAAACTGGCCGTTGGGTTGCTGGGCGTTGGATTGCTGGCCGTTGGCTTCAGCGCTGGCATCAAAACGATGCAGCAGCAACGGATGGTCCTGCTGAGCCGCGCTGAATGTCAGTGGCAGCGCGACAGCTTGCCGGGGGGACTGTGCTTCGGTACGTGGCAGCAGACTGACCGGCTGACCGGCCAGCACCAGCCGGCTGGCGGCCAGTAAGCCGACAGCGCCCTGACCGGCGATAGCGGTCAGCGTGCCTGCCTGGTGTGCGGGCGGCCTGGCTGATGTGGACTGATCGGCTGGGCTTGATGGAACTGTTGAAAATGCTTCCGGCGTGGTCATTGGGCTGTCAGCATTGCGGTAAAGAGCGGCCAGCGAACCAGGCCGGCGGACAGATTTTGACCAGCAGCAGCGCCAGTGCGATGCCTGCCACATCGGCCAGAAAATCCAGCGGGTCGCCAAAGCGGCTGGTAAAAGTCGCCTGCGCCACTTCAATCAGCGCACCATAACAGGCCAGTAAGCCTGATACCACGACGATGCGACCTGGCCAGGCCTGCAGTGCACTCAGGGCCAGCGCCCAGAACACCAGCGCATGCATGACTTTGTCATTGGGCATAAAGCCCGAAGGTATGCCGCTGACATCTTTGAGAAAACCAAAAGTGGCCACGCTGATGAGCGCAATAAACAGCACAATCGCCGGAGTTTTCGCCAGTGGTAACACGTAAATCCTTTCAAAACAGCCAAGATGCTCGGATTATACGGTGTGTTTTTGTATAATCGCCAGCATCACCGCTATGACAGGAGCTTAATATGCCGTCTTTTGACATCGTCTCTAAAGTAGAGCAGCAGGAAGTGCTGAATGCCGTCGACAACGCCAACCGTGAGCTGGCGACCCGTTTTGATTTTCGTGGCGTGCAGGCTGAATTCAGCCTCAAAGACACCGCCATAACGATGAAAGCGGAAGCAGAGCCGCAACTGTCGCAAATGAAAGACATCTTCATCAGCAAAGCTATCAAGCGCGGCATCGATGTGCGCTCTTTCGAATCTGACAAAGTGGAATTCTCCGGCAAAACCTGCAGCCAGCAGCTGAAGCTTAAGCAAGGGGTGGAAAAAGACCTGGCGAAGAAAATCGTCAATCTGATCAAAGACAGCAAACTCAAAGTACAAGCGTCTATTCAGGGTGACGAAGTGCGGGTCACCGGTAAAAAACGCGATGATTTACAGGATGCCATCGCACTGCTGCGCCAGACTGACCTGGGCCAGCCACTGCAGTATCAGAATTTCCGCGACTAATTTCAGCGAAGTTATCCCAGGCAGGCCTGCGCTGCGGGCCTGTTTTATTCCCCGCTATGCAGCCCGACGCAATTCAGACGTCTGGATTGCTGATTTTATTGACATTCCATCACTCATCGCTAAACTGAGCGCGCTTTTTCAGGTGCTGCGTATTCTGCGCAGTGAAACGGGAAGCTGGAGTTTGTGATTGTTTTCTGACAAAAGCAGACCAGCCAGCGCTGCCCCCGCAACGGTAAACCCTGTGGCCGCTTCAGGCTGCCACGATTGGCTCCACTGTCTTTGGATGGGAAGGGGCCCTTCGCTGCACAGATCATCAGATCAGACTGCAACAGGACAAGCCCGGAGACCGGCCTGAAAATTTCATCAACCAACCACATGCGGTGGGCATGTGTTACGGAGTCAACATGTTGAAATTTTCGTTGCTGGCCACAGCTGTGGTCAGCGCCTGTGCTTTTGCACAATCGCCATCCTCTAACGACACTGATCTTGAACATATCTCGGTCTACGCCAGCCGGTATGCCAAACCGGTCACAGACACTTTAACCAGCGTCACTGTGTTTGAACGCGCCGATATAGAAGCTGCCCAAGTGCGGGACTTGCCGGCTTTGTTGCAACAAGTGCCCGGTATTACGGTCAGCCGGCAGGGCGGCCGTGGCCAGACCAGCAGTATTTTTATCCGCGGCGGCAGCAGTGCCCATACGCTGGTGCTGATCGATGGCCTGCGGGTCGGGGCGGCGACGGCTGGTTATCAGTCACTGGCGATGTTACCGCTGGAACAGATTGAAAAAATTGAAATTATCCGTGGGCCCAAAGCCGCGATGTACGGCTCGTCAGCTTTAGGCGGTGTGATTGCCATCACCAGCCGGCGCAGCGACAAGCTGAACTTTAACGCCAAAGCAGGCAGTCATGGTCATGCCGAAGCCAATCTGGCCGGCAGTCAGCAACTGGACCAGCTCAAAGTATTTGGCTCGGTTGGTACCGCCATGGCCGATGGTTTTAACGCCACCACCAACGGTGACCCGGATGACGACGGTTTTGACCAGAGCTATGTCAAAGCCGGCGCCGAATACCAAAGTAGCGTGGGCACCTGGTTGTGGCAATCGCAGCTGAACGACGGCAACTACCAGTACGACTCGAGCTGGGGCGGCGACCAGTCTGAAGTGCGCCAGGAAGTGCATCTGGCGCAGTGGCAACATCGTTTTGCCAATGCCGACCACCAGCTGAAGCTTGGGCACAACGTCGACGAAGACTTAACCTATGGCCGGAACCAGCCAAGCGACTTATATCGCACTGTGCGCGATGAAGCGGACTGGCAATCCGTATTCCAGCTGCAGCCGACGCTCAGCTTGCTGGGCGGTCTGAATTACACCGACGAGCAAGTGAAAAAAACACCCAGCACGGTCTGGCTGCCGGATGGCTCGACTGAACTGCGCGGTTATGCCGACGATCATCGCGTCAACAAAGCCGTATTTACCGGCCTGAGTTACCAGCCGGGCGACTGGCTGTTTGACGCCAGCGGCCGGCGCGATTATGTCAGCGGTTATGGCGGCGAAAACAGCTATCAGCTGGGGGCCGGTTATCAGCTGACGGAGCAGTTGCAACTGCGTCTTGGCAAAGCCACCGCCTTTAAAGTGCCTTCTTTTAATGACCTGTACTGGCCCGGTTATGAAAACCCGGATTTACGGCCGGAAGAGTCGACGTCACATGAAGCAGGGCTCGATTATCTGGCCGGTGCCTGGCAAAGCAGTCTGGTGTATTTTCACCGTGACCTGACCAACCTGATCCGCTATCAGGACCGCCAGGTGTTTAACGTGAAAAAAGCGCGCATGCGCGGTGTCGAGTTCAGTCAGAATGGTCAAATTGGCAGCGTTGAACTGGCGTTCAATTACAGCTGGCTGCAGGCCGATGACTTGCAAAAGCAGCAGCGGCTGACCTTGTTGCCCAAGCATAAAGCGGTGCTGAATCTGAGCCAGCAGTACGGCGACTGGAGTTATGGTCTGACATCGTTATTCCAGAGCCGGGTATTTAACGGCAAAGACTGGAGCGGTGTGCCACAGCCGGACTTGCCGTCCACGCTGGTGCTGGGCACCGCTGTCAGTTATCAGTGGGATGCGCAAACCAAAATTCAGCTGAAACTCGACAATCTGCTCGACCGCAGCTATCAAACCTCGCTGGGTTATCGTCAAGCCGGGCTGGAACTGATGCTGGGTGTCCAACTGGTCAGTTTCTGAGTCTGAGTATTCGCCTGAGTGAGAGTGGAGCCGCCGTGTTGGCGGCTCCTTTTCTGTACGCTTAGCAACGCGGCAGAGTCAGCAAAGCGGCTGTGTCTCGCGCAGCAGGTGACGGTACTGACGTCTGAATTCAGCCATTTTGGGGGCGATCAGAAAGGCGCAGTAGGGCTGTTGCGGGTTGTGTTCAAAATATTGCTGATGATAGGCTTCGGCCGGGTAAAACGTGCTGGCCCTGCTGATGGCGGTCACCACAGGGCGGTCAAAATCCGGTTGCACAGCGGTGATAAAAGCCTGTGCTGCAGCGAGCTGGGTTTCATCATGGACAAAAATTTCTGAGCGATACTGCGTGCCGACATCGTTACCCTGCCGGTTCAGGCTGGTCGGATCATGTAAAAAGAAAAAAATCTCGAGTAAGGTCTGATAGCTGATGAGCTCAGGGGCAAAACTGAGCTGAACCACTTCGGCATGGCCGGTGGTGCCACTGCAGACGGCCCGGTAATTGGCAGTACTGCTGCTGCCGCCCATATAACCGCTGACCGCGCTTTGTACACCATGCAGTGAGGCAAACGCAGCCTCAATACACCAGAAACATCCGCCCGCAAAAGTTGCCAGTTGTGCCATGCTTGCTCCCTTGACCAATCTAAACTCAAAGCGATAGCGTAGTCTAATCAAAGAACCAGAGCCAACAGTTTGAGGGACAACCTGATGTCTATCCGCATTGCCATTATTGGCGCCGGGATGACGGCCGCCAGCGCCGCCAGTGCGCTGCGACGCGCCGGCGCCACCGTGGAAATATTTGATAAAGCGCGTGGCGCCGGTGGGCGCATGACCTCCAAACGGGCACTGGAGACTCAGCTTGATTTGGGCGCACAGTATTTTACTGCCCGCACGCCCGAATTTATGCAACACATTCAGCACTGGCTGGATCTGGGCTGCGCCGAATTCTGGCATTTTCTGCCGTACAGTTATGAGCAGGGCCAGCTGAAAATTTCGGTTGATTCTGAGCGGCGTTTTGTCGGCATGCCGGGTATGCATCAGGTGGTCAAAGTGCTGCTGGACGATTGCCGGCAGCATTATCAATGCCGCATCACTGAATTAAGTTACAGCCAGAGCAGTGTCAGCAGTAAAACGGGCGGCCAATGGACGCTGAGCTCCGACGAAGGCGCCAGCTATCCGGGCTTTGACGCCGTGCTGCTGACTTGCCCGCCCGAGCAAAGCCGTCAGTTGCTCGGGGCAACGCACGAGGTGGTGCAGCAGTTACCGGCCGGCTTATTGCAGCCTTGCTGGGCGGTGTTGCTGGAGCTGAAATGGCCGGTGCGGCATCAGGCCGAAGCCATTTTTGTCAAATCGGGGCCGCTCAGCTGGTGTGCCCGTCAAAGCGCCAAACCGGGCCGGCGCGCGGAACCGGAGCAATGGCTGGTGCATTTCGGCGCCAAAGCCAGTCTGGACTTGCTGGAAAGTACGCCGGAAGAACTGACGGCGCTGGCCAGGCTCGAGTTGTCGCTGATCCTGGGTGAAGATGTCCAGGTCAGCGAGGCGATTTGCCATCGCTGGCTGTACGCCAGTTACAATCCGGCGCTGACACCGCCAGGTGTATTGTTTGACGCCAGTCAGCAATTGGCGCTGGCCGGCGACTGGAGCTTTGGCGGCCGGGTGGAAAACGCCTTTCTGGCCGGTCAGCGCGCCGCTGAGTTACTGCTGGGGCAGCACTCTGCGCCGGCTGGTCGGTCGGATGTTCAGCGCGCGCTGCTTGCCGGCTGACGCTGATAAAACTGCCGGCTTTGTTCCACTTGCTGACAAAGCTGCTGCACGCCTTGCAAAGTGCGCAGGGTGGCGCGGTGCAGTAAATCCGCATCGGGCTGTGCCAGTTGCTGCAGGCGCACGGCGCTGAGCGCGCCAAACTGCTGTTGCCAGGCGACCAACTGACGGGGTTCGTTGGCAGAGACTGGCTGTAAAATCAGCTGCGGCTGGCGCGACAGCACAGTTTCAGCGCTGACCTGTGGGTATGGGCTGCTGGCGTCAGCAAAAATATTGACCGCGCCACAGACTTCCAGCGCCCGCGCCGGCCAGGCTTTGGCGCCTATGGTCGACAAGGGGTCATCCCACAATTCATAAAATACTGTCAGCGGGCTTTGCTGTTGATAACGATTTCTGAGCTGCGCCAGCTCTGCCCGAAAGCCGGCCACCTGCCGGGCGGCCTGTGGCTGTCGGCCGGTCAGTTCACCGAGCCGCTCTAAGTCGGTGGCAATGTCGTCCAGTTGCTGCGGTTCAAAACCCAGAGTGCGGATGCCAAGTTGCTGCAGCGCCTGAATGTCGGCCGCCGGGCTGCCACTTTGCCAGTACAGCACCAGATCGGGTTTGCTCGCGAGCACAGCTTCAAGTTGCAGGCCGGCGTAGTTGCCAAGCCTTGGCAACTGGCGGGCTGCGGCCGGGTAGTCGGCGTGCTCGACAGTGCCGACAATCAGCTCGCCGGCATCAATGCTGTACAGCAACTCGACCAGATGCGGCGCCAGTACCACTAAACGTGGCTCAGTTAGCTTAGTTGGCTCGGTCGTTGGCGCTGTGGTGGGGCTGGC
>JACCDS011886148.1_pt1 | contig 12613 bp, 9 predicted proteins | sample 7446441 | NCBI WGS metagenome assembly JACCDS01 (sample SAMN15323445, study PRJNA562643) | freshwater metagenome | isolation source: river surface water | place: USA:Blue River Watershed | collected 2017-08-17
AAAATATACGAGAATCAAGTTAATCCAGAAAAATTTGAAAAAATGAAACTTGCAATGGCAAAGATTAGAGAAAAACAACAACAAGATAATAAACAAAAAAAAACTGAATAATTAATGGACTATATATGACAGAAGAAAGTAAAGATAAAAATTCTCAAGGCAAAAGATCAAACACTGAAAATAATAGACCACAGAATAGAAAAGTTCAACCTAAGAATGATAACTATGATATTGCAAAAATGAAAGCTGCCGGTGCAACTGCTATGGCCTCTTTTTTATTTGCTACATCACAATATAAAAAATCATTAGGGGTATTAATATTAAGTGTTTTTATATTAATTTTAACAGCTTATCAAACCTATTATATAATGAATTATAAACCACCAATAAAATATATTCCTATATATGCTGATTCAACTATTATTGATCCTATACCACTAACACAGCCATTTAAAACTGATGCGGAAACAAGCCAGTGGTTAGCAGATTCAGTTAAAGACATATTTTCATATGACTATCTTAATGCAGATGCTCATGGTGAAAAGATAAAAAAATATTTTACTGAAAAAGGATTTAAAGATTATTTTACTGTTTTTCAAAATTCTCCAGATTTCAGTCGTGTAAAAAATAGAAAATTAGAAGTATTATCTTCTGTAATTGGTGCTCCAACTAAAGTTTCTGGTGGTTTATCTGGTGGTAACTATGCTTACTGGGACTATAAATTTACAGTACGTCAGTTGTTTATATCTACTACAGAAGGTATGATTCCTGTTACTTATGAAATGACTGCTACAATAGTTAGACAAGATCAAAGAATCTATAAAGATGGTATGGCTATTCATTCATTAAGAGTTGATAGTAGTAGTAATATTAGGTAAGGTGACAATATGGACATGAAAAATACTGGAAGTTTCACAAGTTTCACCATTATCGTTTTATTGATTGCTGCTTTATCTTTACCTGTACTGATGATAATGGTTAATTTGAATCTAAAGAACTCATCTCCTTCTGATTTTGTTGGTCTTGTTATTGAGGGTGATGTAAGGTTAAGAAAATTAATTGTTCAAGACAGACCTGTACACAATTCTGAGTCAATCAAAAATTGGGTTAAAGTAGCTTCCAATCATTTTTTAAATTACAACGCAAATAATTTTAAAGATGTTATTGTTGATGGACGTAAATACATGACACAAAGATTTTATAATGGCTTTTCTATAAATCATGGATTAAGAATAAGACAGAATATAAATAATGGTTATTACATATCATCTTCTGTTGTAATTGAAGATCCAGTTTTAATAGGTAAAGCAGTTGTTAATGGTGTAGACTATTATAAATATTATATTAGAACATCAACTGTTTATAAAGCAGAAGCAAAAAACGCATTACAAAATCATCAGTTAATTGTTACTGTAAAAATGGAGAATCCACAAGATAACTTGCGTGGCCTTGCTATTGACGAACTTATTATTAAATAGCATAATAAAATATAATGTAAATTTAAGAGGGAAATATGTTTTTAATTAAAAGGAAAAAATTGATTTTTGGAGTGCTAGCTTTTTCAATGTTATCAACATCAATAATGGCAGCACAAAGAAACAATCAAAGGGATGCTCCACAAGAACCACTTAGGGTTCCATTAGAAAGAGAAGCTTTAATTGACGATTTAACATCAGAAAAAATAAACAGACAGTTGTTTCCAGTTGATGAAGAAGAAGCCGTAAAATACAGAGAAAACCTTTTAAATAGAGAAAGAGTGTCAACAGCACCTGTTGTTGATCCTGAAATAATGTTCAGAAAAATAAATATTGATACCAGCAGAAAGGAAGATAATAAAGTTGTTTATCTATCTCCTAATTATGTAACAACTCTAGTTTTTTTAGATAAAAATGGTGCTCAATGGCCTATAGAAAACTATCTAATGGCACTTGGTAAAAATATAGCAAATAAAGATTTAAGTAATTCATCTTTAGTTTTTGCTCCTAAAGATGTTCAATTTGCAAGAACTAACTTAGTAGTTACATTAAAAGGTTCAAATACACCTATCATAATGACAGTTGAAATAAGTCCTGAAAAAGTTGATTATAAAGCAGATGTCATTGTTAATGATTATGGCCCTAATAGCACACCTGTTGTATATAGAAATCCAAATGCAAAACAAGATTTCTCATTTATGGCAAGTTTTGTAAAAGAAGATATGTATAGTATGTTAGAAGGAATAACACCATCAGAAGCATATGTTAAGAGAAGAACTTCATTGCCAGAAGATGTAGAAGTTTGGGTTAAAGATAAAGTTATGTATGTCAGAAGTAAAGATATGCTTATATCTCCAAGTTTAATACCAACTGAATATAACAAGATGCAGTCACCAGATAATACTTTTTTGTATACTGTACCTTATATGAACGTAATTGTTCTTTCCAGACATGGACAAATGACACAAATTAAAATATATTAATATAAGATATTGAGGAATTTATGAGTGATATACTAGGGAATGATAAGAAGAAATTTAATGGAAAAACACTAGCTCTTGGTGGCGGTGTTATTTTAGTAGTAATTATTGTAGCTTATTTTTTATTAAGTGGTTCAAATAATGATGCTGCTAATGTAAGTGATTCTAATACAGTCGCTCAATTAAGAAATGAAAATTTAAAATATGATGGAACGACTAAAAAAGTTGATGAATCTGTAAAAGTTGAAAAAGAAGCAGCTACTATAAGTAATAGAGAGAGAGCCGCTGAAAAAAGGGGTACACAAATAGAATCAGTTCCTCTTGATAGTGAATATGTTAAAACAAATAGTCCACAAGATGTAAGCCAACTTCTTAGTCAAAAAGAGGTTACTTGTGTTACGACTGAATTCGATGAAAATGGTTATCATTGCAAAACTGGATTTGATCGCCAAGGTTTTGATAGAGAAGGATTTGATAAAAATGGTTTTAATAAACAAGGCTGTAATAGAAAAGGTTTAGATATTAATGGAAAGCCATGTGGTAATTTCCTAAATACACAGAACAACGAATGTCTTGATAAACTCATGAAAAATTGTGAAGTTGATGGCAACTTTGGTGAGGATGGTTATGATAAAGATGGTTATGATAAACAAGGCTTTGATCGTCAAGGTTTTAATAGACAAGGTTGTGACCGTCAGAACTATGATAAAGATGGTTTTCATTGCTCAACAAAATTGAATAGAAATGGTTTTGATAGAAACGGTTGTGATAAGGATGGTTATGATAAAGAAGGCTTTAGCTGTTCTACAAAACTAAATAGAGAAGGCTATGATAAAGAAGGTTATGATAAGGATGGATTCAATAAAGAAGGGTGTAATAGAGAAGGCTTTACAAAAGAGGGTAAAACATGTAAAGGAAAAGGAACTAAAGTTGCTTTAACGCCAGAAGAAAAAGTTTGGTATGATAATTTATTAGCATCAAAACAAGCCTACTTTAAAGAAATAGAGAAAAGACAAGTTCCATATGCTTTAGATCTTGAGGTGGTGAGAGAAGATGCATTTGAAAGTAATATCATTGCAAAAGCTAAAGAAGATGAAAAGGCTAAAAATGAATCAAATGATAATTCTAATAATAATTCATCTAAGGATGATAATAAAGAATTAAACAATGCAGATATAGAAGTTCCTCTTGGAGCAATGTTATATGGACAAATACAAGCTAGTTTAAATTCAGATTATCCGGGAATGGTGCGTGTTAAAGTTCTTGGTGGCCCACTTGATCAATCAATGATGTTAGGAGCATATACTGTTCCATTCCTTGAAGATTCTTATAGACCAAGAGATAAAATTAAAATAGCTTTAAATAAAATGGTTTACCAAAGAAATACATATACAATAAATGCAGTAGCTCTTGATACTCAATCAATGACTGACTATTTAACTGGTGAAGTTGATTATCACTATTTTACAAGATGGGGTGGATTAATAGCTGCTAACGTATTAAAAGGTATTGGTAAAGCTGTAGCAAATACTGGATCAAGAGCTTCAAATGATGGTAGCGGACTTATATATCAAGAACCAATTACAGCAACAGGTGATCAATTAAAAGTTGCGGCTGGTGAAGTTGGTAATGAGTTAAGTACAATTGCAAGAGAGCAGTTTGATAGACCACCAACAGTGACAAAAGATCAAGGTGAAATGGTTGCTATTTTCTTCATGGAAGAAATTAATGATGACAGATTACCAATGATATTTACTACAAGAGAAATGGCTGAAATGGCTGATAAAAATAAATTAAATCCAAATGCAACTTTTAAATAAGGCTTAGACTATGAGTAAAGGGAATGATAAAGACAAGGATTTAGATGTTTCTGAATTCGAAAACGAAAAAGAATTGAACAACGAAGATGAATTCGAGTTTGAATCAGATATCAAATCTGATGATAATGATATTCCAACTTTAACAGATATTGTTAAAGATGATTCATCTACTGATTTAAGTGAATTTGATTTTGATGACTCAATTTCAAATAATGATGAACTAGAATCAAAAGATGAAGTGTCTTCAAATATTAATGAGTTCAATGATGACGAATTTGACTTTATTGATGATGACATTAATAAATCAGAAACAACAGATGCAAAACCTGTTGAAGATGACGAATTTGATTTTGATGAACTTATTTCTTCAAACACTTCTGACTCTGATAGTGATTCAGTATCTGTTGATGACTTTGATTTTTCAGAACTTGAAAATAATTTTGAGAAAAATGATTCTATAGATAATACAGATTCAGAAAAAGATGATTTTGACTTTTCTGAATTAGAAATAGAAAATAAAGAAGATTTTAGTTCTACTAAAGAAGATGAAAAAACTGATGATCTTGATTTTTCAGAATTAGAAGGTGAAATAAAACCTATTGAAGAAAATTCTAATGATAAAATTGAAGATTTTGATTTTTCTGAAATTGATGATTTAGATAAAAATGAAACTCAAGATAATATAGAATCAAATGATGATGTTGATTTTATTTTAGATATAGATGATACACCAAATGATTTAGTATTGAAAGATGAGAAGAATGATGAATCTAATGATTTTTCTTTTGATAGTGATAAAAATGAATTTGAAGAAATAAGTAATGATGAATTCAATTTTGATGATAGTGAACCAAATAGTTTGGAAAATAAAGATTCTGATATAACTCATGATGATTTTGATTTTGACTTAGATGATGATGGTAAAAAAGATGAATTTGAAGAGTTATTAGAAGAAACTACAAATGAAATTATGAATCCAGTTAATAATAAAAATACTGATGAAACTGATGATGATTTTGATTTTATGAATGATGATGTGGTTGACGAACCAAAAGATATAGTAAATAATAACAATATTGATTATAATTTGGACAAAGGAAAGCCCGCAATGAAAAAAGATGATACAAGTTTTGATTTTAATGATGAGAATGATGAATTCGATTTTGAATCTGATGACGTAAATAAAGCAAATAATAAAAAAGATAATGATGATGATTTTGATGATTTTGACTTTGGAAACGATCCAGAAGACAAAAATGACTCTTTTAATGACTCTTTTAATGATTCTTTTAATATTGAAGATAAGGATGACTTTGGTTTTGATAACACAAGAGATGAAGCATTTAATGATTCAAAAAATGAAGAATCTGATTTAAATAATGAAGATGAAGATAAAAAAGAAGTTAGCAATGAAAAGAAACCAATAATTAAATATCTTGTATTAGCACTAGCTATATTGCTAATTGGTGGCGGTGGATATTTTGTGTATGACAAATATCTCGCATTTAATGAAGATGAAGTTCAAGTTGAACCTGCTCCTAAAAGAGAGAAAAAAGTTGAGAAACAAGTAAAAGCTCCTGAGACTAAGACAGATACGAAAGAGTTAGATTTGTCAGGTATTGATGAGTTGGTAGAGACACCAACGAAAAATCAAGTATCCAATAAAACTGATGAAGTTAAAATGCCAGTTTCCAATTCTAATACAGAACTTTCTACTAAAACACATGAAGATTTTGAACAGCTTCAAGGTCAATTCTATCAAGTTCTTAGTACACTTACTCAAATGTCCAAAGAGTTCGATGTATTAAAAAATGAAAATTCTAATATGAAAGTAACTATTAATAATTTAAGAAATTCAAATAATGGAAAAGATTTTGAAAACTTCCAATTAGATATTAGTAGTTTAAAAACAGAAGTTGGAAACTTAAAAAAACAAGTTCTAGCTGAAAAAGAATTCAATAAAGAAACAATGATTAAATTCTTGACTATTTCTAAGAAACTAAAAGAAGAAATAACAAATATTCAATCTTCTCAAGTTAGCAAAGAGGAAGTAGAAGCAAAGCTACAAGAGATTAACGATCTTACAAAACAAGTTGAAATTTTAAATACTAAAGTTTCTAATACAGAAGTTATGAGTAAAATCGCTAATCTAGAAAAAAACATGAATGATAAAAAACTTCAAGAAGTTGAAAAAGAACTTAATAAAAATAAAACTGCAAATGCAAGAAACAATAACAAGCAAAAATCAGTTTTAGAATTACTTGAAGAAAAAAATAGTGAAAAAGCTCTAGAAAGAAATACAGTTGTAGTTGAGCAAGAAGAAGATCTTAAAGTTCCATTGTCAGTTACAATAGAAGAAAGCTCAGTATCTGAAAAGCCTGTTGCTAAGAAACAAGTTGTTCAAAAGAAACAAAATCATAGATACTTCTTTATAGGTACAATTGAAGGTGTTGTTTACTTGAAGAATAGTGCAGGTAGTATATCAGAATATAGAGTGGGTGAATTACTTCCGGGATATGGTGAGATATTGAAAATCTATAAAGATGGATCAATTGAAACTGAAAACGGAAATGTTAGATTTAGTGATAAATAAAAACTGGCTAAGGCCAGTTTTTTATTTGTATTTTAATTTGAAAATAATATAATAATAAAAAACAAGAATATAAATTATGAAAAATTTAAAAAGTTATCTATTTATTTTTTTGATGATAGCTCCAACATTTGCATTTGCTGATGAAGCTGCCAGAAAAGAAATAATAGTAAGTATTCACAAATTAATATCAGTTATTAGTTTTTTAATAGGTTTAATTCTTCTTGTATCTGCTGGATACAAAATGAAGGTTGCTGCTGATACTAATGGCCCACAATCAAATAAAGCTATTATAATTATAAGTTTATTAGCTGGTGCAATTATGATTAACTCTTCAACTGCATTATCAACATACATTGTAACAATGCTGGGTTCTGATGCTGGTCATTGCTTTATTCTTGACTCAAATCAGACTGTTGCTACAGGTTGTTGGAGTGCTGATAGTTCTGGATTAACTGGAGAGCTGAAATCAAGGATTGAGAGACTTTCTAGTGGAAGCACTGCTCAAAAATTTATGGAAAATATAGAAGTAATTGTTGGTATATTTCAGGTAATTGGATTTATTTATTTCCTAGTTGGTGTTTATGGATTAGTTCAAGTAGCAAATGGTTCATCAAGGGATGGTGGATATGGAAAGCCAATAGTTACAATGATTGCTTCTGCGTTAATTGTTGATATACCACATACAGCAGAAACTGCTGTTAATACTCTAGAAAAAATAGGTGTAAATTTTTAAGGAATTTAATAATGAAAAAAATAATTTTATCAGTTACTAAAAATCAAAATACTACTGAACTAACAGAAGCTAATAAATCTAAAATAGTCAAAAAGCATAATAATAAATGTCATGCTTGTGGAATTGATATATCTATCCATAATCATTTTCATGAAGAAGATAATAAGATCTATGCTTTATGTCCATTATGCTATTATCCTTTACATTTAGATAAAATAATAACCAAAAATCCGGGTCAAATTATTTTATTACCAGAATTAAGCCAAATAGAATTAAATGCTACTTTAAGAGCTATTGAATATATAAAAATAAAACGTTCTGAATTTATAGACCAAAAAAAAGATGATTATGCTGAAGTTTCAGATGCAATTGAAATCATAGAAGTCCTTTTAAAAGAAAGAGCAGATATGGCAGATACATATTATTCACAAGGTATATCTAATATAAATCTATTAGGACAAGTTCTATTTTCTTTTTCTGATGAGGATTATGATAGAAGAGAGACTGGTTTATATGGTTTAAGACTTATGCATAATATGGAAAACTATTCTAAAGAGATGAAAGTTTGGGATTCTGAACTATCAAAATATAAGCCAGAAGTTTGGAAGAAAATGATAGAGAAAGTTGCACAATCACAAAAATAAAAGGATTCAAAATGTTGGGAATTATTTACTTAGTAAAATCAAACGAATATATAGGTATTCATCCAGAAAAAGGTTTCTTTCATATAGAAACCTTAAAATATCTTGATGATAATGTTTTATGGATAAGCAACTTAAAAAAAGAAAATATAAAGTTAAATAATATAAAACCAGATAACTTTTTTAATATAAGAATAAAAGATCTTATTTATTATTTCAATATAAATGATTTACCAGCCCAAAAACAACTTTCATATATATTAAAAGTATATCAATCAATAATTGAAATTTTCAAAGAAGAGTATTCATTTTTTAATTTTAAAATAAGTGAACTTTTTAAATATGATAACTTTAGTCAGATATTATTTAAATCAAACTTAAAAAATATTAAATCACCAAATCTATCTTCAATAAAAAAAGATTTTAGTAAGGAGGTTTTCTTTACTAATTTAAAGTCAAACAAATTTTTTATATCTCATTTTAATAGTTCTAATTTTATAAATGGACTTTTTGATCTACCAATTCCTTGTGGTAAACCCGAAGTTATGGATATTGAAAAATACACAAAACATAAAGACCCATTTATGCTGTTAGATACTTTATCAAAAGAGCATGGATTTATGATAAAATGCAAAGTTAAGAATGAAGATGTTTTTATGAATTCATTTTATAAAGAAAAAGAAGGAGAAAGTTGGTTTACTGATATTGAACTACTAATATTAAGAGGAAATGTAGAATTAGAAGCTACTCAAATCATGTTCTTTCCAGAGTCGTTTAGACTTAAAGAGGTTATGAGGACAAGATTTAAAACTAATTATAATAATATATCTTTTGAAGTATTTATAAAGAATATGTTAATATCTCTTAATAATAATAAATTAGATACTCTTGATATATGGTTAGAAAGTTATCAAAAAGTTTTTTATCTTAAAAAAGTAATTGAAATAATTAGTAATGACATAGAAGTCGGCTATTTTTCTGGAAATACAGTTGTTCTTAATATTGATAGTGTTTCTAAGATAGAATACCTTGAAAATATTGGCTTGATATATCCAATAAAATTGATAAGCTATATATTAAATAATTAAAAAAAGAGGAATTGATGTTTGAAAAATTAGTGTCTGGTATAGATATGCTTCTATACTCATTGAGTAACATAACAAAAAAACAATTAAGTGATTACTGCTTTATTGATACTGCATCAAGTCGTTCAACATTAGTTGCAAAAGATGGTTCACTAATCAGTATATTTTCAATATATGGTGCTAAAAAAATTGTAGGTGCAGAAGAACTAGAATCAATACAAGAAAGATTTAGTTCAGAACTTTTACCAATATTCAAAAAACAAGGCCATCAAATACAATTTGTTTTTATCAGAGATCCAGCGAGAGTAAAAAGTGAATTAAAAAGAAGATTGATGCCATATTGGAAAGCATCAAGAAATTTAAAACTAGATTTAGATGATTTATTCCAAAGTAAAGTTGACCATTTATCAAAATACTGTGTCTATGAATCATGTTACATGGTAGCTTGGTCTAGACCTATAGTAATTAAATCAGAAATAAAACAAGAAGAAGCAAAAAATTCTGAACTAATGAAAGATATGCCACCAGCTATTGGATCTCAAAGTGTATTTAGATTATATGAATCACTTGAAAACAAGCACAAAGCATTTACTGACCTTCTTGAAAATGCTCTAAGGGTCAGTGAAATAAACTATAAGGTTTTAGAAGTAAAAGAAAGCTTAAGAGAAATAAGAAAAAGTATTGACAATGATTCAACATCTGATGAATGGGAGCCATTACTTCCGGGTGATAAACCACCAATGAGAGATAAAAAGAAAATATACTCATCAGAAGAAGATATTGGTGATAAACTTTGGCCATCTGTATCTCATCAGTTATTCACTAACCAAATGTTTATAGAGTCACCTGATACAATAAAAGTTAATGATGACAAATATGTAGCTTCTGTTTTTATGGAGATTCCTCCACAACAAACTAGGCCATTTAAAATGCTTTTAGATCAATTAGAAAAAGATATTCCTCTTCAAATATCTATAATGATAGAAGGTGGTGGAATGGAAAGAATGTCACTAAAGGCAACTGTTGCTGCATTATTAACAATTGGTAATAGTAATAATAAACTTATTAAAGAATCCATTGAAAAATTGCGTGAAGTCGAAATGAATGGAGATACTATTGTTAAGGTGACTATAAATGCTGTAACATGGGCAAGTGATAAAAGTAAACTTAATTTAAACAAACAAACCTTAGTTAAAGTAATGCAGTCATGGGGTACTACAGATACAGTATTATGTAACTCAGATCCTTTTGAAGGATTCTTATCAACAGTTCCGGGTATGGCTCCAATACAACCAGCAAATCCGTTCATAGCTCCATTAAGAGATATTGTTCCTTTACTACCATTAACAAGACAATCTCATGTTTGGGAAGAAGGTGCAATTATATATAGAACAGAAGATGGTAAAATATTTCCATATCAACCGGGTTCAGCAGTTCAAACTACTTGGAATTATATTATATTTGCCTTACCGGGTTCTGGTAAATCCGTACTTATGAACTCTGATAATTTTGCATCTGTGTTTGTTCCCGGTGCAACCGAAGTACCTTATATTGGTATTATTGATATAGGGCCATCAAGTTCTGGATTAATACAGTTACTTAAAGATGCTGCACCTGAAAATATGAAACATTTATTCATTTATGAAAGATTAAAAAATACAACTGAGTATTCAATAAATGTTTTTGATACACAACTAGGTGCAAGATTCCCAACTCCTGCTGAGAAACAGTTCTTGATTAATTTCTTGGTGACAATATTAACACCTGCTGGAAAAACTCCATTTGATTCATCAGATAACCTTGCTAATGCTGTTGTTCAAGAAATATACAAATATTATTCTGATCTTCGTAGTGGAAATCCTAAAGAATATATTAAAAACAGAAATGAACTAGTTGATGCTACATTAGCTAAATACAATATTAATGCTACTGATTGGAGTTGGTGGAAAGTAGTTGATACATTATTTGAATGTGGTGAAAAACATGTAGCAAGCATTGCACAAAGATATGCTGTTCCATTATTAGAAGAATGTGTTTCAATCGCTGAACGTACTGCTCAGATTAAAGATATTTATTCAAAACCTACATCTGGTGAAACACAAGAAACACTACTTGAAATATTCAGTCGTTCTTTATCTGAAAATATTGCAATGTTCCCTGTTTTAAACAATCCTACTCAGTTTGATTTAGGTGAAGCAAGAGTAGTATCTTTAGATTTAGATGAAGTTGGTAAAGGTGGCAGCCCAACAGATGATAAGCGTGCAGCAATAATGTATTTATTGTCAAGATATATCATTGGTAAAAACTTTAAACTTGATGAAGCTTTATTAAAAGTATCAAAACCTATGTATCATGAGTATCATCAAGATAGAATTGATAAAACATTAAGAACTAAAAAACGTATATGTATTGACGAATATCATAATACTGGTTCTATTGCTTCAATTCGTCGTCAAGTTATTACAGATATGCGTGAAGGAAGAAAATGGAATCTTCAAGTTGTTTTAGCTTCACAGGTTTATAAAGACTTCGATAGTAATACTCGTGAGATTTCTACTGGTAGATGTATATTATCTGGTGGTGACACATATAGAGCCATACAAGACGCTTTTGACTTAAATGATACTACGGCTCAGATAGTAAGAAATAGACTAACAGGGCCTGGGCCGGGTGGTGTACCATTTGTATTCAGTGTTACAACTAAGAATGGTATATTTTCTCAGTTTATATACAATACAATTAGTCCTACTGAAATGTGGGCGTTCTCAACAACGTCTGAAGACGTAACTATAAGAAGAATGTTAACAAAAGCAATAGGTGCATCATCTGCAAGAAAAATACTTGCAACAGAATTTCCAGAAGGGTCTATTGAAAAATTTATGAAAAGATTCTTAAAGGATAATGAATATGATGATGAAGTTAAAAACAATCCATATAAAGTTATTGTTTCAAAATTAATAAAAAAATATCAGCAATTATAATTTTATAAATAAAAAATAAATAAAAGCCAACTATGTTGGTTTTTTATTTTGATTATTAAATGTATATTTATTCATTATTTATTGTATATTTGACATTTTTATTTATATTGATAAGATTTTCTTTTAAAAGGAGATTATAATGAAGGATACTTATACAATCATTGAACTAATGAAAAACCCATTAACTACTAATGATATTAGTAAATTAAAAAAATTAGCAAATAAATATAATATAAAAAAAATAAGGCTATTTGTGCCTCTGGATTTGCAATTAATTTATCTATTTATGCAATTTATTCTCAAAT
>JACCDS011251193.1_pt1 | contig 12607 bp, 9 predicted proteins | sample 7446441 | NCBI WGS metagenome assembly JACCDS01 (sample SAMN15323445, study PRJNA562643) | freshwater metagenome | isolation source: river surface water | place: USA:Blue River Watershed | collected 2017-08-17
AAGAAAAAGCAAATTTATACTTGCACCATGCATCCAGATGTAATGAGTAATAAACTTGGAAAATGCTCGAAATGTGGCATGGATTTGATTGAGAAAAAAACTAAAATGTAACGATTAAGTATTAACGAATAACCCTTCTTTGTTCAAATACTAGCAAAAAAAGCAGGTTAAAAATAGGCTGTCCAATTGTATTTGTGACAGCCTATTTCTTTTAGAAACTTATATAAGCTGAATTTAGAATATCTGTTTCAATCACTAATCTTAATATGTTTGACCGAAAAATTGCTGTTTAGCTTTTAGAATATTTAATACTTTAGTTTTGGTTTATAGAAACATATTTTTCTTATATTTAGCGTGCTCTATCATTAATCAATAAAATTTGGAGTATGAAAACTGAAGATGAAGAAAAGACAATCTTACTAGAAGAGTTAAGCCATCTTGAAGAGCCTCTCAAAGAGGCGAGAACTAAAATAGAAGCCATCGAAACTCAAATTAATAATACCAGACCTGACAGTGTTTCACAATCTGCCTATCCCTATCCATTCCCTTAAATGAGAAAAGCGACAATCCCTTTCTTTAATTCTGACGTATCAATCCCAAACCTAAGACCTAAAACAAAGAATAGCCTCACGCTCGAAAGGGCTTATTGAATATATTAAAATATTGAAAGGTAAAAGGAATATTTATCCGTGATACATTGTATGAGCATGATGCACTTTAGCATTTTGGGTCGTAGGAAACAACCCTCCTACAATAGTTTTTTAATTTATTGATTATTAGTAAATTAAATATAAAGCTATCGGTTGTTTGACTTTTGTACAAAAATCGTTTTTTGTGGGATGCTACGACCAGTTTGAGTCCATTCTTGTGGAATTCTCCCAACACTTGTTCTCATGAATAACTATCAAGAACAGTATTAAGAACATTGTATGCAGAATTACCCCCTCCTACTTGTATAGTTGTGTTGAATGCATTATTATTCCTGTAACTTCCAAAGCTCCTACACAAAAGATTGAAGGAATTATAACAACTACGATTGAAAAACTCTTGGTTGATCTAATCTGTGATATTAAACTTTATGAGACATTTCAAGGGGCAGAGCTTGCTTATATTATCAAATAAGCATTCCAAAAATTCCAATTAATAAGGATAAAAGGTTTCGATATACCAAGCGAATGCGAAAAGGTTGAAAATATGATTGATAATAGAGTAAGCCACTTCATTGAACACTTACTTTTTTATTTTTTAATCGAGTTTCTCCCTCAGTTTTTGTACTGCCTTTTCCTCCCATATCGAAAATGAAGGAATATCTTTCCAAAATTCATTCCATGCCTCATTTAGCAAACTATGGACTACATTAGTTGAACTTTTTATAGAAATATTACAGCCAATTCCTCTTGTCGCTTGTAATGCATTTAGTGCAATGATTTCCAAATATTCTGTTGGAACAGCATACTCGTAATTTCCTTTTTTCTTTTTATGGTGTTCAACCACATTGACGAAACTTTCCCATTTTGATTCAATTAGCTTACTTTCATTTGTATAACCAATCAGATTTAATCCATGAATCATTACTCTAATTCTTGCATCATCTGGTGGATGTGAAGAGGCTTCATCATCAGCATAGTTAAACACATTTGAACAAGTTTTTATTGTTAGGTGTAAATGCGACCACGCAAAAGCTGGACCAAGGGTATAAATCCCAAATAAATCACAAAAAAACTCTGTTGACCATCCTTCAATCCAACTATCTCGCCAGTTGTATAGCATAGTTGTGAAACTTTCACGATGTGTACTTTTTTCTTCCTTAATGATTAGTTCATCAAAATGAAGTTTTATCATACTATTGAATTTACCTAATTCATTTTGGAAATATTTAGTTTTTGGGTTATCAGCCGAAATTAACGGATGAGCTAACTCATGATAAAGGTCTGGAATATGTAACAAAAAATCTGACTCTAATAGAGGGACACAAAGTAAATTATAATCAGGATAAATATGATAATAATCTTGTGATAAACATGATGCAACAGGCTTTGCGATTGGGTATTTTATCTCTTTACAAATATTACTAACCAATTTATTTACATATACATCATCATTGTGATAACGAGTTAAAGCAGCTACCACCACAGTTTCCAGTAAGGATAAGTTTCGATTAATTTGCTTAAAAGCTATTATTTTTTGTTTTAAGGCACTTGGCTGTTTTAGTCTGAAATCATCCATTACAAATTTGAGATTAGATATCATATCATCAATCTCTCTATCGGCTTTTGTGGCGAGTGCTTCAAAATATACGTTTAAATCTGATGCACCAGGAATTTTTGCTTTAAGTGCATTTGCTCTCGCAATTGCTTCTTGAATTACTCCATCAATATATTCATTCATTATTATTCCCCTTTAATTTTTGCTAATGCTCCCGAATTTTCAAAATCAAGAGCATTTACGATATATTCTAATTTTTCTATTGATTCTATTGAAGGTGAATTATTTAATCCTTCCAAAACACCCTTCCAAAATAATTTATGCGGTTTTTTCCGTTTTCTCAAATCTCTTTCAATAATAACTGAGAGTAATTGAATCTGTGGGTCAGAATTATTTGAGTCATTAATTTTAGAAAACAAATCAATTAAATCTTTCCGTTGCACTTCATCGATATCATTTGGGTGGACTTTTGCAGAAACAATAAATTCATTTATAAGTCCAAGATATTTACCTGTTATTTGATAAATATTATTATTTAATCCTACTTTGCTCATAATTCTTCTTCATTTAAAGATTTTTGTAATTCATACTCTTCTTCATCAAAACCACCACCAAAATCATTTATTAATCTGTCAGCCATACCAATAGTAAGTGGATTACGAGAACAATCATCGGGTTTGGTATGTGATAAAGTAGATAGAAAATAAACATCTTCCAGCAAATTTTCTATTGTCATATCGCCTAATATCTTTTTGATATATAAGGGCTTGGAACTTCCTTTATGTTTAAACTCACGTCCCGTTGTTGCAATAAACCCTTCCTTATTATTAATTTTTATCCAAGAACCTACTTTTGGATTAAATATCATATTGTTATCTATATGCTTATCAAAAACATTGAAATCACCCATAACATCAAATAATCTAAGTGAAATAACCGAATATTTAGGAATTTCTACAATCGTTAATTTTACATTTTCAGGAAGTATCTCTTTTTCTTTTAACAAATCAATAGCCTTGTTAATACCGTTTAATTCAGTTTTAAAAATTCTTCCATCACGATGAATAACAATATTATGTATTACTGAATATTTCGCTAATGCAGTGATATTTTGATAAAATACTTTAAATACTTGATTGGTAGAAAGTTGCTCTTTATTATTACTTTTTTCTCTGTGCGGTCTGATATTTTCACATTCTTTGTCAATAAAAATATAGCCAGCAACTTTTTTCTTCACATCTATTCCTATTGTCAAATCCGAATGTAAAGGAGTAGATAAAACAAATGGGCTTCTGTTATTATTCAATATTACTTTGTTTAATGCTACACCTCGTAAGTAACCTCTATATAATCCCATTTTTTCATCATATATTGAATAGCCATTGCTTTCATTATATCGAAAACATTTTCTCAGAATGTCAGTGTGCATTATTGATACTTGAATAGGTATGTCTCTTGTGCAACATTGAGAAACGCAAATTGCGGCTAAATCATCATGAGAGCGTTTATTTTTTAAAGATGGGAGCATGATAACGGCAAAACCTGTTTCAACTGTATGCTCCTTCACTTTGCCCATTATTTCAATTGCTAATTCAACTGAATTTTTATAGTTTCGGTCATCATAGCCAATCACTTTTGGATTCCATTGACTCTTTGTTGGGTGCATGGTATTTACTACGCCCTTTAAATCCTTTAAGAATATATTGCCAAAACTATTTATAATACTTTCAGGCATAAAAAAATACTGAGCCTCAAATGGTCGATTATCAAAACATCCAATGCTTGGGTTATGCAGTAAATTATTTCTTTTATGTCCAACATTATAAATCTCTACAGGAATAGCACCTTTCGTTTTTTTAACGGAAATAACGTTATTGTTACCAAATTTTTGATCAGGAAAATCAAATACTTGTATTTCATTACTGAAAGGTTTATCTGAAATTTTCAAAATTGTATCTCCAAACTTAATATTTTGGAAATATTTTTTTCTCACGATTGCTGTCAGTCTTCGACGGTAAAATGGTGGAATAATAGATTTGTCATGTAAAGTTCCTAATTCTTCTGTGTCATAAACTCTGTAACATAAAGCCGATGGTATTCTCCTCTCCTCCTTTTGATTATTTCTATAAATCAACAATGAAACATCATCTGGAAGGCTTGCAATCTCAGGAGGCATACCTTGCCCTTTATACAAATCTCTCAAATCTTGTGTAACTGTAACTTTTTTATTATCACTTACTCGTGTATAGGGATATTGATTGGCATTCAAGTCACTCCATTCATCAATCCTAACCTCATACCAAGTATTTCCATAATGATAAATAAAATGACCATTATCATTTCCTTTCTTACGTTCATTATCGAACTCTTCACGAGAGATGTAAACAGATAAAGGTTTAGATGAAACATATTTTTTTGTTAAACCGATTTCAATTCCCCATCCTTTGTTTGGAAGTTCTACAATTCTAGGAAGAAAGCCATTAAAAATATCAATCCCATTTACTGTTTCTCTATATTTTTTTGAAAAAAATGGCTTTCCCGCTCCTGGAGACCATAAATCTGATTTAAGTTTTATAGTATTATTGATACTAAATTGCAAAAACCTCCTGCATATTTCTCGGGTAGCATCATCAAATTTGTCAAAATTTAATGAAACGACATCTTTTGTAGGTCTGAAATACACTTCATCCCCTTTCTTAATTTGAAAAGAGTTAGGTATTTGAGCAGCTATTGCTTCATCATCCTTTATTACTAAAAAATCTTTCTCTTTGTCTCCACACAATTTTGAAATAACTGTAACAGGATGAGAAAGAGCATAGCTCAATTTTTTAATGATGTGTTGAATATTTTGTTCATATTCTACATTAGTTTCTAAAAGCCCAACTATTTCAAACAAACGGTAATTAGCCAGTAACTCATTACAATTTTCAATTGGGAAAATATTAGTTTCGTATTTGTTCATAGCTATATTTGTTTACAAAGTTTTTTAAATCCACAATTTAAACAATTGTCTGGGTCATAAGTAGTTTCAAATTCGTCTGCATTTATTTCATCATATTTCAAATCTTGATTGACCCCAAACATTTGCAATCGGCTATTGGAAATCATTTCAGATAACTCATTTACTTTTTTATCAGTCGCTTTATAATGTCTTGAATAACCTGTGCCATTAGCAATTAACTGCACTTCTGTAAGTGCAATATCATTAACTAAATAATTTTCTAAGTATTTTGGGAAAACCTTGTGAGGCTTACAATGCTTTAACGCCACTGCATAAAGCAAAAGCTGTTCTTCATTTGAATGAGTACCGAAAGTATGGACTTTCCAATCAAAAATTTTTGGAGGTTTATTCCTGTAGAACGCAATTAAATCAGGAATTGCTTTTATAGTAGTTCCCTCATAAGTGAATGTCATAATACATTGTGGATAAAGTATTTCAGCACTTTTCAGTTCATTTATTAATTCTTCATTTTTAATAATATTACTTAATGCTAATTCTATATCGTTCCATGCTTGCTTTTTTTTCTCGATGGGTATTTCTTTACCGTACTCAATATCTACAAAACCAAATTGGCGTGTATTACCTTCAATTATTGGTTGTGTTTCTATTTCGTATTGCTTTTCAAAAATTCTTCTCGCTAATGAAAGAAAGTAGTCTAATGGTATTTCTTCCTTAAAGCGAATCTTTTTAATCAAATGTTCACTCAAAATTTGATCAACAATATCACCTCTCCAACCATCAATAGTCTTTAATTTTGATAGGCGAGTTGCTTCAACCCTCTCAGGATTTTTTTTAGCTCTACCATCAGCCAATACAGTTTTGTAAAACCATTGACGGTTACAGCGAGTAAATGTTTTATGTGAAGATATTGACCAAATCATCTTTTTCGAGTTCTGATAAATTTTAAATATTCTAATAATTCCATCTCTTCGTCCTCTGTAATTTTACCCACTCTTGCAGCAAGAGCGTTATCTTTACGAGTAGGTAATATAATATTATTGGTTACTGGATAGCCAACCTTCTCCATCAAAACATCATAACTTATTTCATATAGTTCGGCTAACTTATTAAGTGTTAAAGGCGATGGCTGTTTAACTTTTCCAGATTCTAACTGACTTAAATAAGCATTTGATATTTCCGTTTCTTTCTCTACCTCCCTAAGTGTTAAGCCTTTTGCTTGCCTAAGAGCTTTTATATAATCACCATAATTTTCCATTTTTTCTTGCTTTGCTATATTTGTCAAGCAAAGATAATATTGCTTGCTATATTTGTCAAGCAATATTAAATATATTTTACAAAATCGATTTTAGAGCATATGCGAAATAACAATTTATGGTTGATTTAGAGAATGATAAAGGTCCTGAAGTTTTAAGAAATTATTCATAGAAGAGAACCTTATTTTTGCAGAACGCATAAAAAAACCACAAAGTGATTTGGTTTTACTACATAAACTTGCATAAGATTATTATTTTTTAGACAGTAACCTATTACGTTCTTGTGTATAATTAAACCTTATTTTCCAATCATCTTGATAAACCATCAGTTGTTCAAATTGAAGGGAGTCTTTACTGAACCATAATTTAATAATCAAGATGGAAGAATCTTTTTTTATTTTCGCTAACTAATTTAAGTCGTAACTTATGTGTATAAATTATCTAACACGTCTTATTTTTCTAATATAATGGCTGCCTTTGCTAGATTTTGTGACCCTGCTTTTTATTTAAGTGTTTTATCTTGATTTCTCTTTTATGACTGATTTCCCTCCTAATGATATAACATAAATGTTTACTAAACTTGGAGATAATGTAGTTGAAAAATATTATCAAACAAACAAGAAAACCTGTAACTTGCTCAATTACGGGATTGGTTATTACCAATGCTGATGAATGGACAAGTGGTGTGAAATGATTAGTCTTGTTTCAATTCTTAATAAACAATTTAGTAAATTTATTTATCGAAAGAATAACCATAGTAAACAAAAAAAGCAGGCAAAAAAACCTGCTATTCCAAAATCTTCAAGTCGTAACGATAACTCATAAAGAAACTATCTAAGCCGTCCGCCTAGGTTAAGTTCAAGCCTTCATTGCATGGCTTTTAGCCACTACGAAGGCTTAGTTATTACCTGCAGTTTCTCTCCGCTTGTTCAGAATAAAATCAATTGAGTTTGGTCGTGAATGCGTCAAAATTGTCTTGTCCCAATAAAATATGTTGAATAGAAAATTTGTAGCGATACTTGTTATAAGAGCGAAGTAAATCGTCTTCAAACTCTACTGTAATGCCTGTCTCGGGAGCTTCAAAATTTAAAGCTGCATTGATTTTATTTGAAAGCTTTGTTCCAATCGTACCGTCAAACCTTGCTTGGTTTTTAAAATAAGTTTCGTCAATAAGACTTCCATTATTAGGAATGATGCACAAGAAATAGCAGCTTGGATAAGCATGGGCTTTCTTTGCTTGCTTATGTGTCATTTGAATTTTCTGCTCACCGTTTTTGATTGACTTTAGCTCTATGTAAAACTTGTTTTCTGTGCTGTTGTTTGTAATAATAAAATCTTCTTCGCCTTCCACTTTTTGAATTGAAAAACGATTGTCAGCATTGATTAGCTGTTGAAACATACTTTCAAAAATGTCTCCTGTTGCTTTTTTGAACTCTAACTCATCCTTCTCTTTTTGCAAGTCCGCCAAGACTTGTTCTCCTAACCTTACCTTTAATTCCAATTTGGGGTCATTTAGCAAATGTATTCTCGGGTCTTTCAGAATTGAGAGCTGTTCTTCAACATTCATTTTGCCTTCTCGGTCTAATCTGAACATTTCAGTGAATTTTCCCATTTTCCTTTCGTCGGCACACTTGTAAAGTAACGTGTCAGTTTTTAGTCCCTTGAAGTAGTCTTTTGCTTTTTGTGGATTTTCGGTAAGCCATGTTAGAAGTCTTGAGAATAAGTCACGCATTTCATTAGAAGGACTATCCTCACGCAAAAACTCTTTTATAGTTTCAGTAATCGTTGTGCCAATGAGAGCAATGGTTCTTACCCGATTGGCTGGCAACTCTAAAAATATATTTTTCTCAAGCATATCCGAACGCCAGTCATAAACCTTTTTGGTGAACCCTGCTATTGTAGCAAGAATTTCCTTTAAATCCTGGACTATTGTGTCGTCATCAAGGTATAGCTCATCTTTTCGTTTGAATGCTCCAAACTGATTAGGTAGAATTTGTGTTTCAACGCCGTTTAGCAAAGTAGGTTCGGACTTGCTGACAAATGTTACATAGCTATTTAACCAATTTAAAGTTTCATCTTTGGTTTTACCTAAGATGGTTTGAAGTGTTTCAACGGTCTTTAAAGAAGAAATGTATTTAGTTAATGAAGTAGTTGTAACAGAGGGGCATTCTTTCCAAATCACTTCGTACCATTCATGTACTTCTTCTTTCGTAGTTACTTTATTTGGAAAGGCATCTTTTAAATAATCCCATATAAGAAGCCTATATTCTTCATTTGCATCGGAAATAAAGTAGGCTTCAGTAGCAGGTACTCTTTGCCCATTTTGTAAATCAATCAACGGAATTTGAAGTACCTTTTTTTGAAGTTCAGGTTGAACTTTCTCCTTGAACCACTTCACATTGAAATCAGCTAAAACAACTTCTTCATTTAGAGACTTAAATAATAAAAATGTTTTCTGCCACTTTTGAGATGATGCATAAGAACAGAGGTTGTTGTAAAGGATAATAGTTTGTTCAAACAGTTTCTGGTTTATTGTTCCATATCCTGCATTGTCCAACCAAATCCCGTCTCTTTCTTCCTTTGGGATAAATGAGGTGCTGTTAACAACTGTTGGGAATTTAAAGTCGTTGGCGCCTATTAAAGGGAAGGAACAATATAATATAGGCTGATGCTCCAAGAAATTCTTCAAGTATATACAACCATTGTTTTCAAAAATTTCAACTGCAATGTCAATGACGCCATCCGAACATATTATCAGATTAATTTCGGTAGTTTGAGATGTTTCATTACTGGTAGTAACTTTTTCAATTACATAATGCCATATCCCTTCCGTTATAGGTACTAATTTCGTTTTCCTGAACAATGTCTTTCTTCCGTCAAAACTGTTTATAATCTCAACGTCTTGAATTTTGGGGATAAACGAAAGGGCAAATGGCATAGAGGTGCTAAAATCAGATATTGATGTCAATGCAGTATTTAAGTTATCTGCATCTAAGTCGTACCGGAAAGAAGTTTCGTAGGTCGTTTGGTCGTAAATGTAATTTGGAATTGGGGTTCGGCTTTTTCTAAACTCTTGCCAAGTGTTGTTTATACTCTCAGCGATTTCGGGTTTGTCTTTTCCTGTTCTATCAAGAACGAAATTAAAGTCAAATGCCTGATCATCTTTAATATAGATGCCTTTAACTTTTATCTTCTTTGAAAGTATATGAGTGGCTAAAAAACCTGTTCCAAACCTGCCCGATTTATCAGAATTTTCTTCGTCTTCTTTGTCTGAATATGGGAAAATCAAATTTTTTGCATCTTGATAGCGAAATGGATTTCCGTTGTGAAGAAACTCTACAAACGGTTGCCCATTTTCGTTGCTTATGAAAAGTTTTACAGAAACCTTTTCGTTTGGCTTTACTGCATCTTTTGCATTTTGAAGTAGTTCCCAAAACCATCTCCTCTTTGCGATTTCTGGTCGGTTTGTTACTTTTTTTAGCTTGTCATCAATGTCTTTTGCAGAAAGTTTGAATACAACGTCAAACAGTTCTTGAACTTCTTCCTGATTATATACTGTCGGGGTCTCCATTATTATAGGTCTTGTGATTATTTAGTAGGTTGTGTCGTTTAAAAATTGCCCATAACTCGCTAATATGCGAAAGTATTTGTAATACTTTTTATATTGTTTTGCCAGTTTTTGTAATTCCTAAAATAGCTGTTTTATTAGTAATTCTAAACAATTCTCTTATTTTAAATTTAATTGGTCAAACAGACTAACAATTTTTAAAAGACTTACTTTAAAACATGGGCATAACTATAAATGAGAAACACTCCTTAAAAAAACAAAAAAAAGCAGGCGAAAACCTGCTCTTCCAAAATCTTCAAATCGAACGATAACTCCATAAAAGAAACCACCGAAGCCGACCGCCCAAGTTAAGTTCAAGACTAAGTGTTCTTCATTACTTCATGGTTTGGCTTTCATCCATCACGAATGCTTAGTTATTGTAGGAAGTGCTTTATTTTGACACTTTAGACTTCTTAATGTTCAATGTTTTCTGTTTTATCCATTGAATTGAAATGTCAAAAGGTGCTGTATCACTATCAAATGCAGTATTGTGTCCTAATGTTGAAAATAAAGTATATTCAAAAGGTTTACCTTGAACTTTAAATGTATTTAATTGCTCTATGCACATCTTTACAGGAATCTGTATGTCCTTTTCTCCAAAAAGCCAAAGTCCAGGAATTGAAAGAGTATTCAGAGAAATTTTGGGGTCAGTCGCCACGAATTGATACCTGTCAGGGTCATTTTTAGTATGTTCACGAGCATCTGCTTCTGTATGATTTCCCCAAAAATTATTGTTCCCGTTAGTATAAAACTGAAATCGAAGTTGTTCCAGAGTCGTAATCGTAGGGCAACTAAATAAAACCATAAATTCAATTTGTGGATTTTTGCTTGCAGTAATTGGAATTATCCATCCTGCTTGACTAAACCCAACTAATCCAATTGGTATTTTTTTATCTTTCAAATAAGTCCGAAATGTATTTACCGCTGCATTTGCATCGTGAGATAATAAATTAAGATTAGTAGTGTCAATATTATTCGTTCCAACAGATGGTCCTACGTACACACCGCCAGACTCTCCAACTCCACGTTTGTCGTATGTTAATACAGCAACACCTTCTTTTACAAGACGTTTTGCGAACTCCATTTCTCTTTTTACTGGGTCAGACCCATGAATAATTACAACTGCTGCAAATGGATTTTTAGGCATCAAAATTGAGCCTGCAAGAGTAATGCCCTGACTTTCAAACTTTACATCTTGAATGGTAAAGTCAGTTGATTGAGAAAATCCCATTTTTGGTAAAAATATTAATGATAACCAAAGAAATAAGATAGAAAAAAGGATTTTGTTCATTTTAGATTTTTAAGAAAATTTGTTTTGAGTAGTCTTTTTTAGCATCGCCTACAATGTTAATATTAGCGAAGTAGTTAGCATCGCTGTTTATTTCGCCAATACATGATGAACTAAACCTAGGCGGACGGCTAGTCTAGCTTTTGCTTCTCAAGGCTCTATCTTTGCATAAATTACAAACTATTTTTACAATGACAAAATAAGAACATCTGAAGCACCTAAAAAACAAAAAAGCAGGCAAAACTTGCTCTTCCAAAATCTTCAAGTAGAACGATAACTCCATAAATGAACTAACTAGGCCGACCACTAGACCAGCTGTGCGTTGGCTTGGCGGATCTTTTACATTTTTCGTTTGACTTTGTCTGTAGGCTAAAAAAATACAAATGTTCCACGAAAAGTGTTGGTTAATTGTTTGTTTTTACTTTTCCAAAAGTCTCTAGTTCCATAAATTTTGAATTGAATAAACTTGATGGCATTTTCTTCTTCAATAGATTATGAAAGTTTTCGTCATGTGTAGAAAGTATGATTTGCTTTTTATGGTTTACAACGATACTTCTTAATAAATCAATTGTCGAAAGAATATTTATGCTGTCCATTGATTGAATTGGGTCATCGATGAATATGCATTCAAGTGGATTTTCTTTGTCGTCTTTTGCGTTTAGTGCTTTTGCCAAAAAGATGCTTAAACTCAATATGTTTAACTGTGCCGTACTGAAGTACAGATTAGGAATTATTAATTCGTCTTGCTTTTCTTGATAAACACAAACATTAAGTTTTGGCTTAATGTCAGAGAAATCGCATTTAAAGGTAACAGTTTTATAATCAGGATGTGGGTCTATTTTCCTGTATAAGTCATTTATCAAACCTTCATAAAAAAAAGAATCTATTTGTTGTGCTAAATAATCAGCCACACTTTTTAATTCATTATCTAATTCCTTAGCAATCTTATTTTTTAAAACATCAATTCTCGTTTTAGTGTCTTTTTCTATAATTTTTGCCTTCTCATACTTCAAATAAGGTGTGACATTTTCTTTAAGTTTTGCTAAAAGATTATAGTCTTTTATCCTAAACTCAAGCTTATTGATTTCTTCATTACTCTTCTTTTTTCTATCCTCTAGATATTTCGTGAACAGTTCTAGGTTGTATTCTTTTAATTCTATGCCGAGGTTCGATTTAACTTCTTGCTCAAAAGAAGTTATTATATTAATGTATAATCCTTTTGTTTTTTCTATTAGTTCATTCTGCTTTTGAACATCTTCCCTTTTAAAAGAGCTTAGGGTAGTATTAAGGTC
>JACCDS010909874.1_pt1 | contig 12605 bp, 14 predicted proteins | sample 7446441 | NCBI WGS metagenome assembly JACCDS01 (sample SAMN15323445, study PRJNA562643) | freshwater metagenome | isolation source: river surface water | place: USA:Blue River Watershed | collected 2017-08-17
ACCGCCGGCATGATGGTCGCGTTCGGGCTGATGCCCGGCATGCCGATGCTCCCGTTCTTCACCCTGGCCGGCATCGCGGGCTTCCTCGGCAAACTCCTGCTCGAGCAGGAAGCCAAGACCGGCCATCCGCTCGGCGCCGAGGCCGCGACCGCCGCCCGCACCGGCGCGTCCAATCTCACTTCGAAGTCCGCCCGGGCCGGCGAAGCCGCCGCCGCCTCCGCCTCGTCGCCCGCGCCCGTCGCCTCCGGCGCCCCCGAGGATGTCCGCAAACTCATCGACATCGATGTCTTCGCGATCGAGATCGGCTACGGCCTCCTCGGTCTCGCGGATTCGAAACACGGCGGCGAACTGCTCGCCCGCGTCACCGGCGTGCGCAAATCCCTCGCCCGCGAAAAGGGCATCGTCGTCCCGCCCGTTTCCGTCCGCGACAACCTCGAGCTCGAGCCCAACGACTACCGCTTCCTCCTCCGCGGCAAGGCCGTCGCCCGCGGCCAACTCATGCCCGGCCGCTGGCTCGCCATGAACGTCTCCGGCAGCAAGGTCCGCCTCAAGGGCGTGCCGACCCGCGAGCCCGTCTTCAATCTCGACGCCACCTGGATCGACGAGACCGAGAAGAAGACCGCCGAGCTCAACGGCTTCACCGTCGTCGATCCGGCCTCCGTCCTCATCACGCATCTCTCCGAAACCCTCAAGGGCGCCGCCCACCATCTGCTCGGCCGCCAGGAGGTCCAGTCCCTCGTCGACCATCTCAAGCAGAGCCAGCCCGCGCTCATCTCCGAACTGCTGCCCGACCTCGTCACGATCGGCATCATCCAGCGCGTCCTCCAGAATCTCCTGCGCGAGAACGTCGCGATCCTCAACCAGCCGCTCATCCTCGAGGGCATCGCCGACTTCGCCTCGCTGTCCAAGAACCCGGACGATCTCAGCGAACTGGTCCGCCGCCGCCTCGGGCTGTACTTTGTTCCCGAATACGAGTGCCGCCCCGGCGTCGTCCGCGCCGTCACCCTCGATCCGCGCCTCGAGCAATGGCTTTCCGCCAAGGTCCACCGCTCGCCGACCGAGGTCGGCCTCGCCCTGGATCCCGCGACGGGCCGCCACCTGATCGAGCAGATCACGAAGCACACCACCGAACTCATCCAGCAGGGCCAGCCCGCCGTCATCGTCGTCTCCGCCGAGATCCGCCTGCCGCTCAAGCGCTTCTTCGAGTCCTCGTTCCCGCGCGTCGCCGTCCTCGCGTACCAGGAATTGCCCCCGGCCACCGAAATCGAAAACGCCGGTATCATCACCGCCCCCGCGCACGTCGCCCGCGCCGAGGTGCCGCTCAAGGCCGCCGCCTGATTCCGCCGATGTCCTCCTCCGGTCCCTACGCCGCCCCCGGCACCTACCGCTTCACGGTGAAAAACACCGAACAGGCCGTCGCGCTCATCCGCGAGAAACTCGGCCCCACCGCCCGCGTCATCTCGGTCCGCGCCCTCGAGCCCACCGGCCTGACGAAGATGTTCCGCGCGCCGCAGCTCGAAGTCGTCGCCCAGGTCGACCCCGCGCCCGCCGCCGGGGCCGCCCCCGCCGAACCCGCTTTCGTTTCCCGTTCTTCCGAACCGGCCTTGCCGGACACCGAAACGCCGGCGCGGTCCTCCGCCCCGGCCGACGCCGTCCGCCAAGCCCGCGGTCAATCCGATGCCTTGCTCAAGCACGGGCTCACCGGCCTGCTGCGCCGCTCCGGCATCACCGAAACCGCGCTCAACCGGCTCCAGGCGGGACCGAACTGGCAGGAACTCAACGCCCTCCCGCTGCATCGCGCGCTGGCGGAGACTTCCCGCCTGCTTCGGTCCCAGGCCGAGGCCCGGCCCAGCCGTCCGCCGCTCTCCCGCGCCGCTTTCCTCGGCGGCCCGGGCGTCGGCCGCACCACCGCGCTCTGCAAATGGCTCGCGCAGGAAGTCTTCCGCCGCGCCCGGCTCGGGCACGTCGTCAGCGTCGAGTTCGACCGTCCGAATCCGCTCGGCCCGCTGCCTGTCTTCAGCGAGGCGCTGGGCGTGCCGCTCGCGCACTTCCCCTGCGAAACGCGTCCGGCCGTCGCCGGCGGCTTCGTCTATCTCGATCTCCCGGGCATGTCCGCCCGCCGGCCTTCCGACAACGCCCCGCTCGCCGCGTTTCTCGACCGCGAACAGATCGCCGAACGCGTGCTCGTCCTCAATGCCGCCTACGACCGCGCCTCGCTCCGCGAAGCCTACGCCGCCGGCCGCGATCTCGGCGCCACGCATCTGGTGTTCACGCACCTCGATGAAGTGCCCCAGTGGGGCAAACTCTGGGACTACCTCTTCGACGAAGCCCTCGAGCCGCTCTTCCTCGCCACCGGTCCCTCGCTGACCGGCGACTGCGAGGAGGACGTCCCCGGCGCCATCGTCCGCCGCACGCTGCCCGACGAAACCTGACGTGCCATGAAATTCATCTTCCTCGCCGGCGGTGCCGCCGGCTTCTTCCTCTCGGCCGCCGCCAGTTTCTGGGCCGGCCATGAACCCGACCGGATTCTCCTCGACGGAGCCGTCGGCTGTCTCGCGGGAGCTCTGCTCTTCCGCTGGTTCTGGACCGTGCTCGTGCACGGGATCCGGGAAACAATTGTCGCTCGCAATGCCGCCGCCTCCGCGGCGGCCAAGTCTAAGTAACCTGTCCGTTATCGTTCCATGAATACCGCCACCGCAACTGTCCCTGGCATGGATGCAACTCCCGCCGCCGCTTGGCGGGCGTATCAGGGCGTTTCGCCGGCCGCCGTCGATGAAAAGGATTTGATCGAACGGTATCTGCCCCTCGTCCGCAATGTCGTGGACCGCATCAAGCTCAACGTCCCCGCCCATGTCGACGCGGACGATCTCTACAGCGTCGGGATCACCGGCCTCATCGCCGCGGTCCGCAAATTCGACCCCAACCAAGGGAGCACGTTTGCCAGCTACGCCGCCATGCGCATCCGCGGCGCCATCCTCGACGAACTCCGTCGCATGGACTGGTGCCCGCGCCGCGCCCGCGCCCGTTCCCGCAAGCTCAAGAGCGCCATCAACGACGTCGAACAGAAGGTCGGCCGCGCCGCCACCGACGCCGAAGTCCGCGCCGCCCTCGGCCTCAACGAGACCGAATACGCCAAGTGGGTCGAGGAAGCCAAACCCGTCACCTTCATCGCGATCGACCAGACCGCCGACGGCGAGGAAGGGGAGGGCGGTTCCCTCCACGAGCTCCTGGCCGACGAATCCGACAAAACCGGCCGCGATAACCTCGAAAAGGCCGAACTCCTGCAACTTCTCACTCAACGAATCGCCGAGTTGCCCGATATACCGAAGAAGATCCTCGCCATGTACTATTTCGAAAACATGCGCCTGGCCGAAATCGCCGCCGTTTTCGGCCTGACGGAGTCCCGCATCTGCCAAATCCACGCCCAGACCATCATCGGTCTGCGGGCCTGGCTGCAGCGCGTCCGCGAGAAATAATCCCTTCATGATCCCGATTCCGACCGCCTCCGCTTCGCCGCCTGCCTGCCCGCTCCCGGGCCGGCTCGGTTCCCTGCGGAGGTTCGCGGCCGGTGCGGTTCGGAAGGAGCGGTTGCCGCTATGCTGATTCTCATCGGCGCGGCCATCGTCATGGCCTCCACGCTCGGCGGTTTCATGATCGCCGGAGGCAACCCGATGGTGCTCCTGCACGTGTCGGAATTCGTCGTCATTCTCGGCGTCGCCGCCGGCGTGCTCGTCATCGCCAGCCCCGCGCACGTGATGAAGGAGATCATCCACAAGACGCAGGTCGCCATCGCCGGAAAATCCGCGGGCGCGAAGGAGTTTTCCGATCTGCTCAAGCTGCTCTACGAGATCTTCATGATCGGCCGGCGCAACGGCCTCATCGCCCTCGAGGAACACGTGATGGATCCGAAGAAGAGTTCGGTTTTCCAACGCTATCCCTCGGTGCTCAACCACCACGAGCGGCTCGAATTTCTGTGCAACGGCCTCAAGCCCGTCATCGACGGCAAGATCAAGCCCGACCAACTCGAGGATCTCATGAACGCCGAGCTCGAGGCCAAAGCCACCGAGGCCGAACACCCGGTGCACATTCTGCATCTCGTCGGCGATTCGCTCCCCGGCATCGGCATCGTCGCGGCCGTGCTCGGCATCATCAACACGATGTCCGCCATCTCCGAAGGCCCCGAAAAGGTCGGCGAAAAAGTCGCGGCCGCCCTCACCGGCACGCTCCTCGGCATCTTCGTCGCCTACGGTTTCGTCAACCCGCTCGCCAATCGCGTGCAATTCAACAACGCCTCCGACGAACAGTTTCTCAAATGCATCAAGGCGGCCGTCGCCGGATTTGCCAAAGGCCTCGCCCCGCTCACCGCGGTCGAAGTCGCGCGCCGTTCCCTGGACAGCAGCGTCCAGCCCGGCAGCGCCGCCCTCGAGGCCGAGTTGAAATCGCTCGGGCCCGCCAAGTGAGGCGCGCGTTCTCCGCCTGCCTTCCGCCTGCCCGGGCGGACGGCGCGATTTTCCAACCTTAAATCCTCGACCCTAACCACACATGTCAGGCGGTGCATGGAAGGTAGCTTACGCGGACTTTGTGACCGCGATGATGGCGCTGTTTATGGTGCTCTGGATTTCCGCGCAGGATAAGGAAATCCTCATCGCGACGTCCCAGTATTTCCAGAATCCGTTCCGGTCGCCGATGGACGCCACCTCCGGCGTGCTGCCTTTCAACAGCAACAAGACGACGAACAGTTCCGGCAGCGGCCAGGGCCCGGAAAAAGAGCAGGATCGCAACAAGCAGATCCAGATGACGTTTCTCAATTCCGTCGCCGCCGATTTCTACCGGCTCCTCCACCTCGACCAAAATCTCGAGGGCAAACCCATCGACATCCAGGTCACGACCGACGGCCTCCGCGTCACGCTCTTCGACCGCGCCAAACGTCCGCTCTTCAAGAACGATTCCACCGAGCTCACGGAGTGGGGGAACTTCGTCCTGCAGAACATGGCGTGGACCATCGATCGCCACCAGTTCACCGTCACGATCGACGGCCATGCCCGCGCCAGCGCGACGCTGCAGGGTTCCCGCAAAGACTACTCCAGCTGGGAACTCTCCTCCGACCGCGCCAACACCGCCCGCCGCCTGCTGGTGTACTACGCCGTGCCGCCGCAGCTCATCGAACGCGTGACCGGCTACGCCGACACCAAGCCGCTGCCCGGCGAACCGGCCGACGCGGAGGTCAACCAGCGCGTCACCCTCAATCTCACCCTCACGCCGAAGAGCCGGCCCAAGGAAAACAAGCTCGTCGACAAACCGGCCGGATCCGGCCCGCCTGCGTCGACCGAGCCAGGCCCCGCGCCTCCCGCCGCGCCCGCGCTCGCCGCCCCGCACCCATGAAGTCTTTTCTCCAAGGCAAAAAATCCCTCGCCCTCGAGGGCCTGCGTTTGCCGCCCGGAGCCGCGCCCGCCCTTTCGCCGCGCTGCGATTCGTCCCGCCATCCCGGCGGCGTCGCCACGCCCGGCGGCTCCAGCGCCCATGTCGAAGTGGTGAAGGAGGGCGACAAGATCGTCCGCCTCATCGTCAACTGCGTCTGCGGCGAACGCGTCGAGATCGATTGCCTGTATCCGGCCGGCCGCTGAGCGGCATCGGTCGACCGATCCGAACCGCCTCCGCCCGCCGCGGGCGTTGAGCGCGCGGGCCCCGCGCGGTGCGCGGAACCCAACGGTTCCCGCCCCGCCTGATCCAGGCCCCCGGCAAATCCTGCCGCGCCGACCGCCCCCGACCGGCCGGAGCTTCGGAAAAGTTTTCCCGAGAGTTTGGAGAAAACTTTAAAACGCTGAAGCCAAGCGTCTTGAGGTGATGTCATACGGCCCGGCACGCCGTTGGCTTAAGGGACCTGCCCATGAATATCGGTCTCTACCAAAGTGCAGCCGCGCTCTCCGCGCTGGAGCGTTGGCAGGACACTGTCTCCCAGAACATCACGTCGAGCCAGACGACGGGCTACCGGAAGCGCACGATCAATTTCTCCACCCAGGCCGCCGGCGAGATCCACACCGATCCCCGCGCCCGCGTCGGCAACGATGCCGCCGTGCCGATGCTTTTCCCGAAGACCAATCTCGGCATCAACTTCGTCACCGGCGAAACCCAGCCGACGCGCCGCGAGATGGACGCCGCGATCCAGGGCGAAGGCTTCTTCGAGATCCAGATGGAAGACGGCGCCATGGCCTACACCCGCAGCGGCGAATTCCGCATGCGCCCGGACCGCACGCTCGTCACGTCCACCGGCCACGAGGTCATGAGCACCGCCGGAGCCCCGATCGTCCTCCTGCCCGGCGGCGGCAATTTCACGATCAATCAGGACGGCTCCATTTTCCAAGGCGCCACGCCGCTCGGCAAATTGTCGGTGAAGAGCTTCGAGAATCCCGGCCAGCTCACCCCGATCGCCGGCGGCTTTTTCACCGCCCCGGCGGGCGTCGAGCCCCAGGCCGTCGACGAACCCGAGCTGCTCCAGGGTTACCTCGAAGGCAGCAACGTCACGCCGCTCCGCGAGATGGTCGACCTTGTCCTCATCTCCCGCGCCTACGAGGCCAACCAGAAGATCATCAACACGGTCGACCAGCAGATGCAGAAGACCCTCGAAGCCCTCGGCTGATGTCCACCTTCCCCATGTTTTCCCCTGACAGAGTACCGCAATCACGACTGACCGGCCGCGCCCGCTTTGGAGGCGGGCCGGCCCCTGTCGCGGCGGTCTCCGCTTTTCAACCCGCCCGACTCCCCGCCGTATGAACCTTTCCCTTTACTCGGCCGCCACCGGCATGGAGGCGCAGCAGCTCAACCTGAACACGATCGCGAACAACCTCGCGAACGTGAACACCCCCGGCTTCAAGCGCAGCAAGATCGAGTTCCAGGATCTGCTCTACCAGAAGCCCCGCGCGGCCGGCGCCGATGCCGGCGGCGGCAATCTCGTCCCCACCGGCGTCGAAGTCGGCAACGGCTCCCGCGTCGCCGCCACCGCCAAGGTCTTCACGCAGGGCCAACTCACCAACACCGGCGAGAAACTCGACATCGCCATCCAGGGCGACGGCTTCTTCGAAGTGCAACGCCCCGACGGCACCATCGGTTTCACCCGCGCCGGTTCCTTCAAGCTCAACGCCCAGGGCCAGGTCGTGACCATCGACGGCATGCCCGTCCTCAGCGGCTTCCAACCGATTCCGCCCGGCGCCACCTCGGTCGCGCTTTCCGAAGACGGCCAGGTCACTGTCCAAAGCGCCACCGGCAACCAGACCTTCTCGATCACGCTCGCGCGCTTCGCCAACCCGGCCGGCCTCCGCAGCCTCGGCGGCAATCTCTACGAAGAGACCGCCGCCAGCGGCACCTCCGAAGTCGGCAAGCCCGGCGAACAGGGTTTCGGCCGCACCATCCAAGGCTACATCGAGGCCTCCAACGTGAACATCGTCGAGGAGATGGTTAACCTCATCGTCGCCCAGCGCGCCTACGAGATCAATTCCAAGTCCATCCAGACTTCGGACGAGATGCTCCAGAACGTCGCCAATATGAAGCGCTGATGAAACCCCCGCGCCTCCTTTTCCTCCGCCTCGCGCTGGCCCTGCTGGCCGCCGCTCCCGCCGCCGCGGCCCCGGTTGCCTCCGAGCAACTCGATCCCGCCGCGGGCGCCGTGCCCTTCACCCGCGACCAACTCCTCGCCGCCCTCACGCGCAAGCTCGCCGAACAATTCACCCTCGACGGCGATCTCCAGCTCGAGCTCATCCGCCCCTGGGCCTCGCCGGCCCGCGTCGCGAAAAACTGGGACCTGCAGGTGCTCGAATTCCCCTCCGTCCCCGCCGCCTCGATGATGGTCCGCTGCCGGATCTTCGCCGATGCCGTCGCCATCGCCGAAGCCACCTTCGTCGTCCGCGCCCAACTGTGGCGCGACGCCTGGGTCTCCCGCCAGCCCCTCGTCGCCGGCACGACCTTCGACGCCGCGATGCTCGAAACCCGCCGCGTCGATCTCTTCCGCGACCGCGATGTGCTCCCGGCCGCCGTCGGCGACCGCTCCTACATCTTCGCCCGCGCCGTCGCCGCCGGCCGCCTCATGACGTGGCGCGACATCTCCCGCCGGCCCCTCGTCAAAAAGGGCGACCTCGTCGAGGTCTCCGCCGTCGACGGCCTGCTCGCCGTCACCATGAAAGCCCTCGCCATGGAAAATGGCGCCCAGGGCGACACCGTCACCGTCCGCAACCCCGAATCGCGCAAAGATTTCGCCGCGATGGTCATCGATGAAAACCGTGTTCAAGTCCGCTTTTGATTCCTCCCGGCGCGCCTCGCCGCGCATCGCCGCCTCGGTCTACGCGATCTTCTTCGCCGCCTTCGCCGCGCTCCTGTTGCTGGTCTCGAGCAGCCGCGCCGAATCCCTCTGGAACGCCGCCGGCGTGAGCGGCCGGAGCATGTTCGCCGACCGCAAGGCCGCCGGCCGCGGCGACATTCTGACCATCGTCGTCTCCGAATCCGCCGTCGCCCAGAGCTCCCAGAACAAGAAGTCGACCCGCGAGTCCACGCTCCAGGACGCGCTCACCAAGTTCATCTACCCCGGCCTCGGGACCCACAAGGGCCAGCTGCCCGGCATGGGCGCCACCGGCGCCACGTCGTATTCGGGCGGTGGAGACGTGAGCAACTCGCAGAGTCTCTCCGCCCGCGCCGCCGTCCTCGTCACCGACGTGCTGCCCAACGGCAACCTCGTCATCGAGGGCGTCCGCGTCGTCACTTTCTCCGGCGAAACCCAGTACGTCGTCCTCCGCGGCCTCGTCCGCCCCGACGACATCGCCCGCGACAACAGCGTCGTCTCCACCAACATCGCCGACGCCCGCGTCGAATTCTACGCCGAGGGCGCGCTCACCGACGCCCAGAAACGCGGCTGGCTCACCAAGGTTTACGAAAAACTGCGCCCCCTCTGAACGAATCCGGAATTCGGAAACCGGAGATCGGAATGGATTCCACCAGAACATGACGTTCACCTCTACAGCTTCCCGTCTGCTGCTCGCGGCCCTCGCCGGCGCGCTGCTCCTTGCGGGCACCGCCCGGGCCTCCCGCCTCAAGGACCTCACTCAGATCGAAGGCGGCCGCGACAACCAGCTCGTCGGCTACGGTCTTGTCGTCGGCCTCGCCGGCGACGGCGACAGCAACGCCGTCTCGACCTTGCGCAGCGTCTCCAACGTCCTCCAGCGCTACGGCCTCGCCGTCAACGCCGCCGACCTCAAGGCCAAGAACACCGCCGCGGTCATGATCACCACGGACCTCGGCGCCTTCCTCAAACCCGGCGCGCGCATCGACGTGAACGTCGCTTCCATGGGCGACGCGAAGAGCCTGCAGGGTGGGGTGCTGCTCCAGACTCCGCTCATGGGCGCCGACGGCCGCGTCTACGCCGTAGCCCAGGGCCCGGTCGCGATCGGCGGCTTCACCGGCGGCGCGGGCGGGGCCGGCGGCGCCACCGTCACGAAGAACCACCCGACCGTCGGCAACATTTCCAGCGGCGCCATCGTGGAACGCGAAATTCCCGCCGCCTTCGTCCGCGAGAACGTCGTCCGCCTCCTCCTGCACAATCCGGATTTCACCTCCGTCTCCCGCATGGCCGAGGCGATCAACACCAAGTGGTCCGGCGCCGCCCTCGCCGTCGACGCCGCCACCATCGCCGTCACGCTCCCGGCTGCCTACCGCGGCCGCGACGTCGCCTTCATCGCCGACCTCGGCCAGATCGAGGCCTCGCCCGACACGCTCGCGCGGATCGTGATCAACGAACGCACCGGCACCATCGTCGCCACCTCCACCGTCCGGCTCTCCCAGGTCGCGATCGCCCACGGCTCCCTCACCATCACCGTCACGTCCAACGTCGGCGTCAGCCAGCCCAACGCCTTCAACAATTCCGGCCAGACCGCGGCCGTGCAGAGCACGCAGACCGACGTGAACGAAACCAAGGGCGGTTTCACGATCATCAACGAGCCGCCCACCATCGAGCGTCTCGCCGCCGCCCTCAACGCCCTCGGCGTCTCCACCCGCGAGATGATGGCGATCTTCCAGACTCTCAAACGCTCCGGCGCCCTCCAGGCCGAACTCGTCATCAACTGATGAATACGTCCGCGATCTCCGCCCTCGGCGCCTCCGGCGCCGCCCGCCCGGCCGCCGAACTGGCCGCGCCGGCCCGCGCCGCCTCCGGCCCGTTCAACGCCGCCGCCCTCCGCCGCGCCTCGCCCGCCGACCAGCGCGTCGCCGTCGCCGCCCAGTTCGAAGCCGTCCTCGTCCGCCAGATGCTCGGCAAAACCGTCAACTCCATGCTCGGCGGCGCCGAAAGCGGCGTCGCGGGCAGCGTCTACGGCGACATGCTCGCCGATACCATCGCCACGCAGCTCACCTCCGGCCCCGGCCTCGGCCTCGGCCGCCTGCTCGTGCAACAACTCACGCCCCGCGGCGAAACCGCCGCGGCCGATTCGGACACTTCGTCCGCCCCGACCCCATGAGTACTCCCTGGGAATTCATCGCCGACCGCCTGCGCGAGGAACTCGCCGACTACGGCGGCCTGCTCCGCCTCTTCGAGGAACAGCAGATGGCCCTCTTCGACCGCGACCCCGACACCGTCCTCCGCCTCGCCGGCGAGATCGAGGCGCATGCCCGCGACCTCGCCGTCACCCGCACCCGCCGCGAAACCGCCGTCGCCGACTTCGCCGAATCGCACGGCCGCCCCACGACGTCCTCGCTCCGCGCCATGCTGCCGCTGATCGAGCCCGCCGCGCAGCCGCTCATCGAGGCGCTGATCAACGAAGTGAACACGCTGCTCCACCGCGTCCGCCGCACCAGCCGCCACAACCACACGCTGCTCAGCCGCGCCGTCGAGACGCACCAGGAGACCCTCCAGTACCTCCGGCCCAACGCCTTTACCAAAACGTATTCCCCCGCCGGCCGCATCTCCGTCGCGTCCAACCACGCCGCCGCGACCCTCCGCGCCGCGGGCTGATATATAAGCTATAAGCTAAAAGCGTTAAGCTCAAAGCTCCCAACCTCTGCCATATATATAGCCTAAAGCTTAGAGCTTAAAGCTTACTGCTTCCTCCCCATGTCCGGCCTCTATTCCAGTCTCAGCGCATCCGTGAAGGCGATCACCGCCCATGGCCGCGGCATCGAGATCGCCGGCAAGAATCTGGCCAACGTCAACAACCCGGCCTACGCCCGCCAGCGCGTGGTCTACGGCGACCGCGGCACGGTGGTCACCCCGGACGGCGCCGAGAGCCTCGGTCTCGAGGCCCTCGGGGTGCAGCAGGTGCGCGACGCGCTGCTCGACCGCCAGGTGGCCCGCGAAATCTCGCTGAAATCTTCCTTCTTGGCGGAGCAAAGCGGCTACCAGCGCGCCCAGGCCGGTCTCGGCCAAAGCATCGACCGCTCCAGCTCGGCCGGTGGCGTCGGCGGCATCGGCGACAAGGGCATCGCCGCCGCCCTCGACGATTTCTTCAACGCCTTCCAAAGCCTCGCCGCCCGTCCGACCGATATCGGCGAACGCCAGACGCTCGTGCAGAAAGCCGCGATTCTCTCGGACCGCTTCCAGCTCGCCGACACCCGGCTCGCGCAGACCCAGGCCGATCTCGGCGCCGAGGTCGACGAAGCCGTCGTCGAAGTGAACCAGCTCCTTTCCTCGATCGCCGATTTCAACGGCCAGATCGGTCGCTTCGAAGTCAACTCGCCGGGCTCCGCCGTCGACCTGCGCGACCAGCGCGCCGCCCGCATCGAGCAACTCGCGGCCAAGCTCGCGATCGAAGTCCTGCCCCAGTCCGGCGGCCAGGTGCAGATCGTGGCCAAGGACGGCGCCGGCGCCGATATCGTCCTCGTCGACCTCGCCAACGTGCAGGGCACGGTCGCTTTCGACGGCGTCCAGGTCACCGCCAGCGCCGCCGCCACGCCCGTCGCGCTCTCCGCCGGTTCCATCAAAGGCGCGCTCGCCGCCCGCGACGGCGGCGTCCAGACGCTGCGCAACGACCTCGACCAACTCGCCCGCCAACTCGTCACCTCCGTCAACGCCGTGTACAATCCCACCGGCGCCACGGGCGACTTCTTCGTCGCGGGCAATCTGAACGCGGCCACGCTTTCCGTGGACGGCACGGTCACGGCCAACAACCTCAAGGCCAGCGACGGCGGCCATGCCGGGGACAACGATATCGCGCTCGCCGTGGCCCAACTTTCGACCCGCGTTTTCGAAACCGCCGCCGGCGACCATATTGACGGCACCTTTGCCGGCCACTTTAGCAAAACCGTCAGCAAGATCGGCCAGGCGCTCGCCGGCGCCAATTCCCGCGTCGAGGACCAGACCAACATCGAGCGGCTCGTCCGCGGCCAGCGGGACGCCGTCAGCGGCGTTTCCCTCGACGAGGAAATGGCCGACCGCATGAAATTCCAGCGCGCGTTCCAGGCCTCGTCCCGCGTCTTCACCGTGATCGACGAATTGCTCGACGTCGTCGTCAACCGCCTCGGCCGCTGAACCGCCGCCCGCCTAAAGCCCCCCGCCCATGCGCATCACCAACAACACGGTTTCCGAGAACATCGTCCGCCAAATCCAGACGCTCGGTTCCCAGCAGGCGCGCCTC
>JACCDS010650534.1_pt1 | contig 12604 bp, 12 predicted proteins | sample 7446441 | NCBI WGS metagenome assembly JACCDS01 (sample SAMN15323445, study PRJNA562643) | freshwater metagenome | isolation source: river surface water | place: USA:Blue River Watershed | collected 2017-08-17
CATCACCATCAGCGAGAAATATTCCGGGGCGCCGAACTTCAACGCCATTTCCGCGAGCGGCGGCCCGAAGCGCGCGATCAATATCGTGCCCACTGTCCCGGCGAAAAACGATCCGAGCGCGGCGACCGCGAGCGCCGGTCCGGCGCGTCCCTGTCGTGCCATCTGGTGCCCGTCGAGGCAGGTCACGACCGAGGCCGATTCGCCGGGCAGCTTGACGAGGATGGCCGTGGTGGAGCCGCCGTACTGCGAGCCGTAGTAGATGCCGGCCAGCATGATGAGCGCGGCCGTCGGCGGGAGATTGAACGTGATCGGGAGCAGCATCGCGATGGTCGCGAGCGGGCCTATCCCCGGCAGCACGCCGATCAGCGTGCCGACGAACACCCCGATGAAGCAGTACATCAGGTGGTTCAGCGAAAGCGCAGTGGCGAAGCCGAGATACAGGTTCGGCAACAACTGCTGGAGTTCTTCCATGATCTCAGCTCCACCAGAACAGTTGGAACGGCAGGCTGATGCCGTAGATGAAAACGGCGAGCGCTGCTGCGATGAGCACGACGGTCATGATCGTCGTCTCCACCGGATGAAACTCTTTCCCGCCGAACACCGAGGTGAGGATCAGCACTACTGGCGCGGGAACGAAGCCCAGCGCGAAGGACTCCATCAGGATTCCAAACAGCGCGAACGCGGCCGAGAGCATCAGCAGCGGCCGCCATGCGAAGCCGGGGGATGGCTCCGTACCGCCCTGCGTCACCAAGGAACGTCCGGAGATAACCGTGCCCATGATGATCAGCAGCACGCCGAGATACGTCGGGAAATAACCGGGGCCCATGCGCATCGCGCTGCCCATGGGATATTCGCGGGACATGATGACCGCGGCCAGCCCGAAGCCGATGAACATCAGCCCGGACAGAAAGTCTTCCTTGCTCTTGATGCTGAGTCGCACAGTTCCTCTCTCCTCGTGATCCTCGGGCTAAAGCCCGGGCGTCCGTCTCGCCCCGTCATTTGCGTTGCGGGCGAGCAGACCATTTTTCCGATGAAGGCATTGCCGCCTTCAGGACATGCGCACTGATGTAATGGACAAAGTGACGGTGGTGGGAGCTCCTCCGGGGTGGCCTGTTTTTAGAGACTATCCGGTTTAGGAATGGTTCACGGTCGATCGGGTGATGCGGTGCAGCGTGCCCCGCGCTGCGGCGAGGCACGCCGGGTACGAGAGGTCAATCCGTCTGGAGCAGCCCCGCCTTGATCAACTTGGAGACCTTGCCTGCTTCGTTCTTCACGAAATTGCCGAATTCCTGCGAGCTTCCGCCTTGCACTTCCAGACCGAGCTGGTCGAGGCGCTGCTTCACGTCCGGCATCGTCAACGCCTTGTTCACTTCCTTGTTCAGTTTGTCGACGATCGCGCGCGGCAGCGCCGGCGGCCCCGACATGCCGAACCATACGATCGCTTCGGCGTCCTTGATGCCCGATTCGGCGAGCGTGGGCACCTCCGGCAGCAGCGGGCTGCGCTTCGCGCTGGCGATGCCGACCGCGCGCACGCGTCCGGCTTTCATCTGTCCTTCCGCGCTCACCGTCGTCGTGTACATCGCCTGGATCTGGCCGCCCACAAGATCGGTCAGCGCCGGTCCGGATCCTTTGTACGGGATATGCTGGACTTTGATGCCCGTGCTTGCCTGCAGCAGGGCGAGCCCGATATGGAGGCTGCTGCCGTTTCCGGACGAGCCCCAGTTGAGCTTCTCCGGATTCGCTTTCGCATAGTCGACGAGCTCGCGCGGATTGCGCGCCGGAAATGCAGGATGGGTGAATATGATGAGCGGCGCGTAACCGATGAAGACGATCGGCGTGAAGTCGCCGACCTTGTACCGCGACTTCTTGAGCATGAGCGGCGTGTTGACGCTCGGCCCCGGATTCGCGAGCAGCAGCGTATAGCCGTCGGGCGCAGCCGTCGCGACCGTCTCCGCGCCGAGCGCACCGCCGGCGCCGGGCCGGTTGTCGATGATGAACTGCTGGCTCCAGGCCTCGCCCAGCTTCGCGCCCATGAGGCGCGCGATGATGTCGTTCGATGCGCCCGGCGTGAAAGGCACCACCCAGCGCACCGGCTTGTTCGGATAGTCGGCGGGGGTCTGCCCGTATGCGCCCGGCGCGGCCGAGAGCGACAACGCCCCCGCGATGGCGCCGCACATTCCGATGTTATTCCTGCGGCCTATCCTCCGCGGCGTGGCTTTCGTCGTCGTGCGCATTGCTTGCACCTCCTCCATGCTGGCGCTGGAAGTGTAAACGCGTCGATGGACGATTGCCAGAAGCCGCGCTCGCAGCGCCGTGAAAAGAAACGCTGATGCGCCCTCGTGCGCGCGCCGGCCGGACGTACGATCGACGTCCCGAATGCCGGGCACCGCGGCACGAAGCAGCCCCACACGCTGCTTCACGCTCATGGTGATGCTCCTCGTCGTTGCGCGCGATCTGCGCTGCCCAGCGGGGCGTGCCTCGCGTCGGGCCGCCCTCGACTGGAAACTCCAAGCGCGGATGTTATCGTTACCGCTTCGCGTTTTGCAACGCGTCCGGGTTCACCATGTTGATCGGCTTGCCTGCGGCGTACGCGAGCACCTGGTCGAACGAGCTCGAGAACTGCGATTCGTAGCCGTTGCGCTCGACGTAGCCGATATGCGGCGTGCACACGACGTTGTCCATCGCGAGCAGCGGATGATCGGCGCCGAGCACCGGCTCCTCCTCGTAGACGTCCACCGCGGCCATGCCCGGCCGTCCGGTCCTGAGGGCATCCACCAGCGCGCCCGGCTCGATGAGACCCGCGCGACTCGTGTTCACGATGAGCGCGGTCGGTTTCATGCGAGCGAGGTCCGCCCGGGTCACGATGCCGCGCGTCGCATCGTTGTAGCGCAGATGCAGGCTCATGACGTCGCATTCCTCGAAGAACGCTTCGCGGTTGCGTGCCGCCGAATAACCGTCCGCACGCGCACGCGCGAGGCTCGCTTCCCGGCCCCAGACCAGCACTTTCATGCCGAAAGCCTTGCCGTAGCCCGCCACCGTGCTGCCGATGCGGCCGTAGCCGTAGATGCCCAGCGTCTTGCCGCGCAGCCCCGTGCCGACCGTCGACTGCCACCGCCCCGCTTTCAGCGCGGCCACCTCCTGCGGGATGCGTCGCATCGCCGCGATCGTGAGGCCCCACGTGAGTTCCGCTGTCGCGTAGGAGGGCTTGCCCGGATGCATGTCGGAGCACAGCAGCACCCCGTGCTTGGTGCAGGCATCGACGTCGATGTGCGGGTACACGCTGCGCTGGCTGATCAGCTTCAGCTTGTGCAGCCGCTCGATGAGCGGCGCGCGTATCGGCGTCCGCTCGCGGATGAGCACGAGCGCCTCCGTGTCCTTCAGCCGCTCGGCCAGCACATCGACGTCCTTGGTATGGTCGTTCCAGACCGTGACCTCGTGGCCTGCGACTTTCCGAAAAGCGTCGAGCGTGCGCACCACATTCTGGTAATCGTCGAGGATGGTTATGTTCATGTGAGGAGTCAGGGGTTAGGAGTTAGGAGTAACGGCGAGGCGCCGGAGCGCGGGGTTTGCGCCTTACCCCTCGCTCCTGACGCCTCACTGCTTCAGCGCAGCCATTGCTGCGCTGACGCGAGCACTTCGTCCACGATTTCGGGCGCGCGGCCGACGTAGGTGGTGGGATCGAGCGCCGCGCGCAGCTCGTCCTGCGACAGCGCCTGGCGCACACGCTCGTTTTCCATCAGCGAGTGCTCGAACGTGACGCCCTGCTCCAGGCCGTGCATCGACGCCTCGTACACGAGCTCGTGCGCCGTCTGCTTGCCCACCTTGCCCGAGAGCGCGAACATCACGCGCTCGGAAAGCAGGAAGCCGCCCAGCATGTCGAGGTTCTCGCGCATTTTCGGCACGTTGACCTCCAGCCCCGACAGCACGTATTTCATCATGCCGAGCAGCGCGCCCATCATGAGGCACGACTCCGGCAGCGCCTTCCATTCCCCGCGCCACGCCGAGCCGTCGCGCTCGTGCTCGATCACCATGCATTCGAGCATGAAGGAGACGTTGTAGCGCAACGCACGGCTCACGCCCACCACCGCTTCGCACGTCGAAGGGTTACGCTTGTGCGGCATGGTGGACGAGCCCACTTTGCCCGCGCTGAACGGTTCGGCGATCTCGTCGATTTCGGTGTGCTCCAGCGTGACGATCTCGTTGGCGATCTTGCCGAGCGTCGCGCTCACGATGCCCAGCACGCACACGTATTCGGCAAAGCGGTCGCGCGCCGGCTGCCAGTTGATGTCCGCCACGCCGAGTCCCAGCCGCTTCATCAGCCGCCGCTCGAGCTCCGCGGCGCCTTCGCCATACGAGGCCTGGGTGCCGACCGCGCCCACCATTCCGCCCACGAACACGCGCGGCTCGAGCTGGCGCAGCCGCTCGACATTCCGTCCCATTTCGGAAAGCCAGATCGCCGCCTTGTGGCCGAAAGTGATGGGCAGCGCCTGCACGCCGTGCGAGCGGCCGACCATAGGCGTCGCGCGATGCTTCTCCGCGAGCTGGTACAGCGCCTGGCCGATTGCTTTCGCGTCGCGCAGAAACACGGCGTGCGCTTCCTTGACTTGCAGCATGGTCGCCGTGTCGAGCACGTCCTGCGTGGTCGGGCCGAAGTGGATGTACTCGCCGTGCTCGGGCTTGCACAGCTGCTGCACGGCCTTGAGCGCCGGGACGAGCGGGTGCTTGATCCGCCTGATCTCGGCGGCGACCGCCTCGACGTCGACTTTCTCGACGCTGCAGTGCGCGGCGATGTCGCGTGCCGCGGCTTCCGGAATGATCCCCATCGCCGCCTGCTCGAGCGCGAGCGCCGCTTCATAGTCGTACCATTTCTGCACGCGGTTGCGGTCGCTGAATATCGACCGCAGCTCGTCGGTGCTCCACAAATGCTTGATCAATGCGTCGTCGAAAACTCCGGATGCCATAGTGCCCTCGTATGAATTAGTCGGCGCGCGCGCCGGAAGCCCGTACGACCCGCGCCCATTTGGCGATCTCGTCGGCGATGTAGCGCGCGAACTCCGCCGGCGTTCCGCCGAGAATGTCCATCCCCTGCGTCGTGAGCGGCTCGCGCACGGCATCGGCCTTCAGCGTCTTCGCGAGCTCTGTATTGAGCTGCGACACCACGGCGGCGTCGGTCCTTGCCGGAGCGGTGTAGCCGAACCAAGTGGTCGTTTCGTAGCCCGGCAGACCGCTCTCGCTCACCGTCGGCACGCCGGGCAACGAGGGGATGCGCCGCGCCGTAGTGACGGCGATCGCACGCAGCCGGCTCGATTTCACGTGCGGGATGACGCTCGATGCCGGGGAGAACATCAGCGCCACCGCGCCGCCGATGAGATCGGTCACCGCCTGCGGGCTGCCGCGATACGGCACGTGCACGATGTTCACACCCGCCATCGTGCGAAAAAGCTCGCCGGACAGATGCGGCGCCGTGCCGGTGCCGCTCGATCCGTAGCTCAACTCGCCGGGACGCTGCTTGGCGAGCGCGACGAGCTCGCGCACGTTGCGCACCGGCAGCGACGGATGCACCACGACGACGTTCGGCACCGAAGCCGTCAGCATGACGGGCGCGAAGTCCCGCGAGAAATCGAAAGGGAGCCTGGAATACAGGCTGGCGTTGATCGTGTTCGCCACGGTGCCGATAAACAACGTGTGCCCGTCGGGCGGCGCTTTCGCCGCGAGATCCGCAGCGATGTTGCTGCCGGCGCCGGGACGATTGTCGACGATGATTTGTTGCCCGAGTTGCTCAGCAAGCCGGGCACCGGTCACGCGGGCCACGATGTCGGCGGCCGAAGCCGGCGGAAAGCCGACGATGACGCGTATCGGCTTCGCCGGATAGCTGCCAGCCGGACGCGGCTGTGCAAAAGCCGGCACGGCTGCAGCGGCAGCCAGCAGCCAGACGCACGACGCGGCCCGCCGGTCCATCGGCACGCCTATCCGATGCGCTCGAGGATGTGCAGGCCGCGCACCCGGTCGAGCAGGTAGATGAGGCCGCGGTCGTCGACCGTCACGTCGTTGCTTTGCACGCGATCCGACCCTTGCGGCACGTCGGGCATGAAGTACGCCACTTCCTTCAGCGCGTGCGGCTTCGAGATGTCGATGATGCGCAGGCCGTGCGCGAACCACGCGACGGGGATCTCGGTACCCGTCACTTTCTCGCACGGCTGATGGCAGCCCGTCATCCGCGGCTGCGGCGTATCCGGCATGTCTTCGACCTGAAAGGTCGAGATCGGCTGCGGATGCTTCTCGTCGGAAATGTCCACCATCCACAGGAACGCCGCGGGATACTTGAAGTAGTCTTCCTGGCGGAACACGTCCTCGTCGGTGGCGAGCAGGAAATCGCGGCCGCCGATCTTGAACGGGATGCGCAGCGCCGTGTGCGTCGGCCACGGGAACGGCGGGCTCCAGTCGAGCCCCGACACGAGCTTGGGCTTGCTCATGTCGTCGATGTCGAGGATCACGAAGCCGCCCTGCCAGTAGCTGGTGTACAGGCGGTTGCCGTAACGCAGCGGGTGATGGCACTTGTGCGCATCGCCCTTCCACGTCGGCTCCTCGCCGCCCGCGACCCATTGTCCCGGCATCCACCAGCGGCCGACCTCCTCGGGCTTCGCCGGATTCTTGAGGTCGAGAATCATGCAGATGTTGCCGACATAGCCGTCCATCGTCGGCGAGATGTAGGCATAGCGGCCGTCGAAATCGAAGCGGTGCACGCCTCGCGCATAGCGCGCCCCGGGCTTGTCGGTCGTTTCCCAGTTGGTGATGAGCCTGGGCTTGGACGGATTCGACACGTCGTAGATGCTCAGGCCGCCGTTATAGGCTTCGGGCGGCGTCTCGCCCTGCAGCGCATGGGCGCCGAGCACTTCGCGGTTGGTGATCATGATGTCGCCGTGCACGCGCACTTTGTGCGAATGCGTGCCTTCGGGCATCGAGAGCGACGCGAGCTGCTTCGGATGCTTCGGATCCGACACGTCGATGACGAGCGTGCCGTGCGGATTGCGCATGTTCCCCACGTAGGCGATGTTGTTCTCCACCACCACCTGTCCGCCGCCCGCGCAATCGAAGAAGCCCCGCGCCTCCATGCCGTGCCCGTGCCGATGAGGGTGTGCGACGCCGCCCCCGCCTCCGCCGACGTCCACGTAGGCGACTTCGCGTATTCCTTTTGCTTTGCTCATGATTGTTCCCAATAGTCGAAAAACCAAGACGCCACAAAGAGCACAGAGGACATGGAGAAAAGCCGGTTCATCCCCCTCTTTGTGCGATCCTCGTGTTCTCTGCTGTGAACGCGTTTCAGTCCATGCGGATGCCGGCTTTCCTGATCACCCGGGCCCACTTGTCATGCTCGCTGCGGATGAATCCCGCGAACTGCTGCGGCGTGGAAGGCGCGGGATCGGACCCCAGGCCGACCAGGCGGTCGTGCATCGCCGGGTCGTTCAATATGGCGACGAGCTCCCGATTGAGCCGCGTGACGATCGCCGGCGGCGTCTTCGCAGGCGCGAGCCAGCCGAACCAGCCGATCACTTCGAAGCCGGGAATGCCGGATTCTGCCACGGTCGGCAAGTCGGACGCGACCGCGGAACGCTTCGCGCTGCTGATCGCGAGCGCGCGCACCTTGCCGGCCTTCACTTGCGGAATCGCGGTGAGCGCGATGCTGAACAGCGCCTGCACCTGGCCGGCGATCACCTCGGCAAGCGCCGGTCCGCCGCCCTTGTACGGCACGTGCACGAAATCGATGCCGGCGGAGTTCCGGAACAGCTCGAGCGCGAGATGGCCCGACGTGCCGTTGCCGGCTGAAGCGAAGGTCAGCTTGCCGTTCTGAGCCTTCGCATAGGCGATCAGCTCCTTCACGCTCTTGACCGGCACGCTCGGATGCACGACCAGGATGTTGGGCACGGTAATGCCGAGCGTGATCGGCGCGAAATCCTTGATCGGGTCGTACTGCACTTTGCGGTACAGGCTGGGATTGATCGCGACACCGGCCGCGACCGCGACAATGGTGTAGCCGTCGGGTACCGCGCGTGCGGCCATTTCGTATGCGATGTTGCCGTTCGCGCCGGGACGGTTGTCGAGGACGAACGTCTGGCCCATCGTCTCGGTGAGCCTCGGCTGAACCAGACGGGACAGCGTGTCCGCAGGGCCGCCGGGCGGTACCGCGATGATCATTCGCACCGGTTTGTCGGGATAGTCAGCCGCGTATGCGATTTGAGCGGCGCTGAGCGCAGTCACCGTAATGGCGAATGCGATTGTCGTTTTCATTTCTTCTCCTCGGCCAGCGCCCGGTTGCCGGGCATCGTCATGAACGCCTGCATCGCGTGCCAGAACTTGTGTCGGTTGATGCCGAGCGTCGCCGCGTGCGCGAGACCGGAAATGAACACGAACTGCTTGTCCTTGCTCGGCAGCTTGCCGAAGAAATCGAGCAGGTCCGCCTCGGTGGCGATGCCGTCGTACTCGCCGCGGATAATGAGCACCGGGCAGCCGATCTTCACCGGATCGATCACCGGAAGGTTCGCGCACATGTCGAGGTAAGTGCCGTTGGGGATGGTGTTGCCCAGCGCCAGCTCGGCATCGGCCAGCGCGTCGGCGGCGATCATCTCCGAGGTGCCCGGCTTGTCGCGCGTGAACATGCTGTGGACAAAGGGCCGGTCGAGCTTGCGCACGTGGCTCGCACGGTACTCCGCCAGCTTTTCGCGGCGCTTCTCCAGCGTCGGCGAGCCGGCGCCGGTGTACACCAGCGCGGAAACCATCAAGCGCTCGACGCGACCGGGATTGCGCTGCGCGTACAGCGCCGCGCGCAACGCGCCGGACGAGCCGCCGTACATGCGAACGGCCTTGGCGCCGGTTTCCCGCTCGACGATCGCCATGGCGACGGCAAGATCGTCGGCGCCGGACGAAATGTTGGAATTGCTTTGCGTGCGGTCCGACCGGCCGTACCCCTCGTGGTCCATCGTCCACACGTCGTAGCCGAGGCCCGCGAAGTGATCCATCAGCGAATAATCGCTGCGCCCGGGCACTTGCAGATCGAAGCTCGAGCGCCCCGAGGCCGAGGAGCCGTGCACGAAAAACAGTACGGGCAGCGCTTCGCCGGGCCGCGGCGCGGCGGCGCGTTTCCGATAAACGTACAACCCGCCGTCGCCTTTCCGTTCCCGGTACTCCGCGCTCCACACAGCCATTGCAGCTCCGCTCCTCGTTTGACGTAGCGCGGATTATCGCACCGCTTATCGCTCAAGCGGCATAGTCCAGATCATGACGTTAGCCCGGTGATATCATGCCGCGTCGATGTCATCGCATGGAGCGGCCATGGGCGCCCTTCCTCCTTCCAAACTTTGCACCGTCGGCGAGCTCGCCGCCCGCATACCGGACGGCGCCGCGCTCGGGCTGGGCGGCGTTTTCCTCCATCGCGGGCCGTTCGCGCTCGTGCGCGAGCTTGCGCGGCGCGGGGCACGCGATCTCGAGATCATCAAGCCTTCGCCCGGCTACGACCTCGACCTCCTGTGCCGTGCCGGCGCGGTGCGTCGCGTGCGCGCGGGCATCGTCGCCATGGAAGGCAATCTGGGACTGGCGCGCTGGTACCGCAAGGCGATCGAGCGCGGCGAGGCTCAGCTCCAAGAACACGCCTGAATGACGCTCGTCGCGGGGCTGCGTGCAGCCTCTTACGGTGTGCCGTTCCAGCCGGTGGCCGGCGTGCACGGCAGCGATCTTCCCAAGCTCAACGGCTGGAAGACCGTGACCGATCCGTACGGCTCGGGTGAAGACGTGTACGTCATACCGGCGATCAAGCCCGACATCGCGGTGATCCACGCGCACGAAGTCGACGAGCAAGGCAACGCCCGCGTCTACGGATCGCCGTTCTGGGATCATCCGCTCACCCGCGCGGCCGGCCGCGTGTTCGTGACCGCCGAGCGCCTGGTGCCCACCGATGCGCTGCGTGCACTGCCGGAGCTCACGCTCATCCCGGGCTTCATGGTCGAAGCCGTGGCGGTCGTCCCCCGCGGCGGCTGGCCCGGCTCCATGCACGGCGTGTACGACGTCGACTATCCGGCGCTCGAGCAGTACATCGCAGACGCCCCCGGCGTGCTCGAGGCGCATCTCGCCGCGGCGCCGGAAGTCGCAGGTTGTGCGACCCATGAGCGCTGAGCGGCCGACCGTGAACGCTCCGGCCGGAAAGTCGCCTGCCACGTGGACGCCGTACGAGCACCTCGTCATCAATCTCGCGCGCCAGATCCATCCCGGTGACATTGCCTTCAGCGGCGTCAACTCGACGCTGCCCATGCTTGCCTGCCTGCTGGCGAAGGCGGCGTACGAATTTCACTTCACGTACATCAACGTCGCGGGCGGCGTCGAGCCGCAACCGCGCTGCGTCCCCCTTTCGAGCAGCGACCCCGCCATCGTGGCGGGCTCGCCCGCGATCTTCGCCAACGAGGATTTTTACGATCTTTGTGCTCGCGGACGTCTCGATCTCGTGTACCTCGGCTGCGCGCAGATCGATGCGTTTGGGCGCACCAACGTGTCGGCGATCGGATCGTGGGAAAAACCGAAAGTGCGCCTGCCCGGCGGCGGCGGCGCCGCGGTCATGCTGCCTACGGCCAAGCGGGTGGTCACCTGGCGCACCGAGCACGCGCCGCGCGCGCTCGTGGACCGGCTCGATTTCGTGACCGCGGCGGGCAACATGACCGCGCTCGTCACGCCGCTCGCGGTATTCGAGCGCGAGCCCGCGGCGGGCGCCCGTTTCCGCCTCGCCTCGTGGAACCCCTGCACCTCCGTCGATGCGATCCGCGAGCTCACCGGCTTCAGCTTCGAGGCGACCGGCGCGAGCCCCACACCGCCGCCGACACCGGCGGAGATCGAGGCGTTACGCCGGCTCGACCCCGATGCGAGCTTCGCGCCCACCTGAGGAGACGCTCGCCTTCGGGGCCGGAGTGCTCCAAAATCCGGTGGCGGCGACCGACGATACCGCACAGCGGGTGCGCTGCGCCCCCTTCCCGCTTCGACGAAAGGAACGGTCATGAAAATCTGGTGGCAAAGCAGCACGCCGATACACCGCCTGCACGACTACCGGAACACGCTCGCGGCACACCTCGACGAAATCAAGCGGACCGACACCGAGGTCCACATCAATGGCGTGGACAACGGCTCCATGGACCTGCACTACAACGCCGTGGTCGCCATGAACAGCTACGGACCGGGCGGCGTGCTCAACAAGATCATGCAGGCGGCCGAGCAGGGTTACGATGCCGTCGCAATCGGCTGCTTCCTCGATCCTGCGATGCAGGAAGCCCGCGAAGTCGTCGGCATCCCGGTGCTGGGGCTGGGCGAGACCTCCATGCTGGTCGCCTGCATGTACGGCCATAAATTCTCCGGCGTTGCGTTTCACGGCAAGCAATCGCAGTACTACGATCGCAAGGCGCACGAGTATGGCCTCGATGCACGCCACATTCCGTTCGGCAATCTCGGGATCGACTTCAACCAGGTCCAGGACGCCTTCGCGAAGCCGGGACAGATGACAGCCACCTTCATCGCGGAGGCGCGGCGTCTGGCGGCGCAGGGCGCGGAAGTCATACTCGCCGCCTGCGCCACGGTGAACGCCATCATCCGCCGCGAGCGCATCGAGGAAGTGGACGGCGCGCTGATCCTCGACTGCAATGCCGTGCTGCTGAAGATGACCGAAGGCATGGCGGAGCTCGCTCGCACCGCCGGGGTGAGGACGAGCCGGCGCCTGCTGTATCAGCGGCCCGAGGCCCGCGCGATGCATGCATGGACCGACATCTATCGCTACCGCGCCGCATCGCAACTGGAACCGTAATCGCTCACATGTAACGCCGCCGTCTGCGAGAGCGCTCAGATCGACGTGCGCCCGGCCGCAAAATAGTATGCAAGAATACTTGCGCGCAGCGCGGCAGGCCGTCTGCGCGTTGCGCGATTGAAAAGACCTCCACGTGCCAGGGAGAATTCAGTGAAACCGTTGCGTACCGCCCTCTTCGCGCCGGGCAGCAAGGAACGCGTCATGGCGAAAGCGCTCGAGAGCGGAGCCGACGCGGTGATTTTCGATCTCGAGGATTCGGTGCCTATCGCGGCGAAGGCGGAGGCGCGCACGCTCGTAAGCCGCGCGATCGCCGCGGCCGCACAGCGTCCCGACCGGCCGGCGATATTCGTGCGCATCAACAGCGCAGCAACGCGTGCGCTCGACCAGGATCTCGCCGCCGTCGTGCAGCCGGGCCTCGATGCCGTATTCCTGCCCAAGGCCGAGACCACCGGCGAAGTGCAGCAGACGGCGGAAATCATCGAGCGCTGCGAGGTCACGCGCGGGATGACGGCGCATTCGGTGGAAATCGTACTCATGATCGAAAGCGCGCTCGGCGTCTACCGCTGCTTCGACCTCATCAATGCATCGCCGCGCGTGGCGACGGCCTGCATCGGCGGCGCGCGGGACGGCGACTTGCAGACCGACCTCGGCTGCAGCTGGTCCATAGAAGGCACCGAGCTCATGTATGCGCGCGCCAAGGTGCTGCTCGATACGCGCGCTGCCGGCAAGCCCTACCCGCTGGACGGCGTATTCAGCGATCTCGAAGACGAGGAC
>JACCDS011396957.1_pt1 | contig 12600 bp, 8 predicted proteins | sample 7446441 | NCBI WGS metagenome assembly JACCDS01 (sample SAMN15323445, study PRJNA562643) | freshwater metagenome | isolation source: river surface water | place: USA:Blue River Watershed | collected 2017-08-17
AGCCGCGGTGCCGCCCGATGCGGCAGGCAGACCCAGGACCAGACCGGCCCCCGCACCGGCCAGCGCGACGAAGCCGCGGCGCGTGAGCCGGCTCATGCGGCAGCGCTGCTGCGCTGGCCGCGCCACACCGGCGGCTTGGGCGCCGGCAGGCCGGTTTCTTCGAGGCAGCGCGCACGCAAGGTCTCGATGTCGGGCCCAAAGTTGAAGGTGCCGAACTCGCCGCGCGCGGCGCGCATCTCGGCGCGCAAGGCCTCGGTGGCCTTCGCGTCCACCTCGCCGTCCACCAGCACCACGCCGTAGTCCCGCGCGCCCTGCACGCTGACCAGACCCTGCTTCAGCTCCTTGGCCAGCAGCGCCGGGTCGCGCTGCAGCGGGTCGCCCCAGCCGCCGCCGCCCCAGGTGATGAACTGCAGCGTGTCGCCGGCCTCGACGGGGTAGTTCTCCAGCTTGTTGCCGACGACGATCTGCGTGCCGTCCGCCTTGGTCAGGATCTTCCTGGCGCGCTTGCCCGGCAGGCCGCCGTTGACGCCCCAGGGCGGCACGAACCAGCGGTCGTCGTGGATGGCGATGACGCCCGGCTCCAGGAAGCGGTAGACCATGTTGATGCCGTTGCCGCCGCGGTGCAGGCCGGCGCCGCCGGAGTCGGTCACCGTCTCGTAGCGCAGGATCTCCAGCGGGAAGTAGCGCTCCAGGAACTCATTGGGCACATTGGTGAAGCCCGGGAACAGCGAGTGGCCATCGGGGCCGTCGCCCAGCGGCCGCCCGGGAATGCCGCCGAAGCCGATCTGGAACAGCTGGAACCATTGGCCCTGCTTGTCGGTGCCCGCATAGAACAGGTGGGGCGACGACGAGAAACCGGCGGCGTTCAGGAACTCGGGCGTCTTCTGGCCCAGCAGGCCGCCGAGGATGTCGAACAGCCGGCCCAGCACATGGGTGCGGCCCGACAGCGCGGCCGGGAACTTGGGCTTGAGCAGCGAGCCTTCGGGCACGCGCACGTCGATCAGGTCGTAGTAGCCGTCGTTGAACAGGATCTGGGGGTCGAACACCATGATCATGTAGATGCCGAAGAACATGCGCATCATGTTCTCGTTCAGCAGCATGTTGATGGACGCCTGCGACTGCGGATCGGTGCCGTCGAAGTCCAGCACCACGCGGCCGTTCTCGCGCCACATCGTGCACTTGATCTTGTAGGGGCCGTAGCCCATGCCGTCGTCGCAGACGTAGTCCTCGAAGGACACCTTCTCCTCGCCGATGGAGTTCTCGATCAGGTGTTTCATCGCGCGGTGGTTGCGCTCCAGCAGCAGGCCGGTGGCCGACACGAAGACGTCGTCGCCGAAGCGCTGCACCATCTCGATGACGCGGTGTGCGGCCACCCGGCAGGACGCGATCAGCGCGTTCAGGTCGGCCTTGCACCAGTCGGGCGTGCGGGACTGGTGCATGACCAGCTTGACGAGATCCTCGTTGTACTCGCCCTTCTTCCAGATCTTGACGGGCGGGATGCGCACGCCTTCCTGGAAGATCTCGGTGGCGTGGATGGGCATGGAGCCGGGCACCATGCCGCCGATGTCGCTCTGGTGGCCGAACATCGACGTGTAGGCGATCAGCCGGCCGTCCTTGAACACCGGCAGCAGCACCAGCCAGTCGTTGCAGTGGCTGATGGCGCCCTGCACCGAGTAGGGGTCGGACAGGAAGATCAGGTCACCGTCCTCGACCGTGCCGTCATAGCCGTCCAGGAAGGGGCCGATGTAGGAGCCGAACTGGCCGACGATCATCTTGCCCTGGTGGTCGGCGATCAGCGGGAAGGCGTCGCCCTGTTCGCGGATGCCGGGCGACATGGCGGTGCGCACCAGCGTCGCGTCCATCTCGATGCGGGCATTGCGCAGCGCGTTCTCGATGATGTCCAGCGTCACCGGATCGACGGCGACCTGCTTGAAAGGCTTGGCATTGGCCTGGATGATTTTTGCGGGCATGGCTGGGTGTCCTCGTCAGGCCAGGTGGATCAGGATGTTGCCGACATGGTCGACAGTGCCGACACAGCCGGCTTCGATCAGCGTGGTCGAGTCCATCTCGACGACGATGGCCGGGCCGGGGATGACGTCCTCGGCCAGCAGCCTGGCGCGGTCGTAGATGACGGCGGGCACCATCTGCCCGCCGGCCCACAGCTGGTGGTCGCGGATCTTGGCGCGCGCGACGTTGCCGTCGCTCTTGGTCAGCGGCGGCGCGGGCAGCTCCAGCGCCGGGCCCATCGCCACGGCGCGCAGGTTGACCAGCTCATGGGCCGAATCCATGTTGAAGGTGAACAGCCGCAGGTGCTCGGCGTCGAAGCGGGCGGTCACGCCGGCCAGGCCGTCGCGGCGCAGCGTGTCGGGGTCGATGGACAGCGGCACCTCGAAGGCCTGGCCTTCGTAGCGCACATCCAGCTCGAAGAGGCTGGTGATGTCGGCGTCGGCAATGCCCTCGGCACGCAACTCGGCACGGGTCTGCTCGGCCATCTCGGCCAGCAGCGCCAGCACCGCGTTCTCGTCGGTCTCGGCGACGCGGCGCGAGAAGCTGCGGGCCGTCTCGGTGCGCATGCGGGTCGTCGCGTCGCCCAGGGCGCACAGCACGCCTGGCGACACCGGCGAGATGGCCGGCCAGGAACCCATCAGCCGCGCCACCGCGTTGACATGCAGCGGGCCGGCGCCGCCAAAGCCCATCAGCGCGAAGTCGCGCGGGTCATAGCCCTGCTGCACCGAGATCATGCGCAGCGCGCCGAACATGTTCTCGTTGACGATGTCGATGATGCCGCGCGCGGCTTCCATCAGGCCGATGCCCAGGGCGTCGGCAATGCCCTGCACGGCCTGCTTGGCGCCTTCGCGGTCCAGTTTGAAGGTGCCGCCCAGCAGGTTCTCCGGCAGGTAGCCGAGCACGACGTTGGCGTCGGTCACGGTCGGCTGCGTGCCGCCCTTCTGGTAGGCCACGGGGCCGGGCACGGCGCCCGCCGACTGCGGCCCGACGCGCAGCGCCTTGGTCAGCTCGGGCACATAGGCAATGGAGCCGCCGCCCGCGCCCACGGTCTTCACGTCCAGCGCCGAGGCGCGCACCGACAGGTGGGCCACCTCGGTGGTGCGCTGACGGCGGGCGTCGAGGTTCTCGATCAGCGCCACGTCGGTGGACGTGCCGCCGACGTCGAGCGTCAGGATGTTCTTGATGCCGGCGTTGCGCCCCACCCAGATCGCCCCCGTGACGCCACCGGCCGGGCCGGACATCAGCAGGTTGACCGGCTGCAGCTCGGACTTCTCGGACGACATCAACCCGCCGTCGGAGCGCAGCAGGCTCAGCGAGCCGCTCATGCCGGCGCCACGCAGCTTGTCGCGCAGGTTGCGCACATAGCGGCCCACGACCGGCCGCATGCTGGCATTGGCCACCGTGGTCAGCGTGCGCTCGTACTCCTGCATCTCGGGCAGCACCTCGTGGCTCAGCGAGATGGGCACGTCCGGCATGATCTCTGCCGCCAGTTCGCCCACGCGCTTCTCGTGCGCGCCGTTCAGGTAGGCGTTGATGAGGCTGACGGTGAGCGCCTGGATGCCCGCGTCGCGCAGCGAGGTCAGCACCTGGCGGATCTGCGCCTCGTCGATGGGGGCGATCTCGCGGCCCTCGGCATCCATGCGGCCAGAGATCTCGAGGGTGTCCTGCAGCGCGGCCAGCGGCTCGGGCTTGGGCCAGACGATCCAGCCCGCCAGACCGCCCGGCACGAAGCTGCGCGCAATCTGCATGACCTGTCGGTAGCCCTCGGTCGTGATGAGCCCCACGCGCGCGCCCTTGCCTTCCAGCACGGCGTTGGTGGCCACGGTCGTGCCGTGCAGGAAGAACTCGACCTGCGACGGCGCGATGCCCGCCTTGTCGCAGATCGCGTTGACGCCATTGAGGATGCCCTCGGACGAGTCATGCGGGGTCGATGGCGTCTTGTGGCGCCAGAAGCGACCGTCGGCATCGTTGAACAACAAGAGGTCGGTGAACGTACCACCGACGTCCACACCGAGGCGGAAGGCCATGGGAAAAGCTCCAGCAAACTGCCCTGGACAGGGCTGATGCCGGATTCTTGGCAGCCGGGCTGTCGCCCCTGAAACCGGGTCAGCGGTTTGTTCGCCTGATGGCCTGAAACCATCCCTCCGCCATCACACCCGACGTGAAACCCGCCGAGCCATCCATTTGCGACCGGCGCCAGCGACGCCACGTTGACCCGCGTACGTACAGGTGGGAGGTTCGAGTCCCCTCACGCCAGCCAGACAAGGCTCGGACGCTCGTCCTGAATGCAATAGTGCCGACTGGACCACATGGCGCGCAGGGACTTCGCGCTATGCGGAATCAGGGCTGTCCAGGCCCATTCACTGAAGCAGCTTCAGACGTGCCGCTTGCTTCTCAAGCTGCTGCCGGAAATCGGGGTGTGCAATGCCAATCAACGCGCGCGCGCGCTCGCGCATCGACTTGCCCCGCAGCTGCGCCACGCCGAACTCGGTCACCACGTAGTTGACGTCGTTCTTGCTGGTGCTGACCAGGGTACCTGGTTCGAGCGTGGGCACGATGCGGGAAATCGTGCCTCCCTTGGCTGTGGACGGCAAAACGATGAAGGACTTGCCGCCCATCGAGCGGTTGGCGGCACGCACAAAGTCGGACTGGCCTCCCGTGCCCGAGTACGGGATGGGGCCGAGCGACTCGGAACCACACTGGCCGAACAGATCGATCTGCAGCGTGGCATTGATCGAGACCAGCTTGTCGTTGCGCCCCGCCACGAAGGGGTCGTTGGTGAAGTCCGCCGGATGCACTTCGAAAGCGGGATTCCGATGGATGTAGCGGTACAGCTTCGCCGAGCCCAGCGCAAAGGTGGCAATCGACTTGCCGGGCAGGAAGTTCTTCCGGCTGTTGGTGACGGCACCGCATTCGATGAGTGACAGCAGCCCGTCACCCATCATCTCTGAATGAATGCCCAGGTCGCGCTTGTGCCGCAACTGCATGACCACCGCGTCCGGGATGCCGCCGTAGCCGATCTGCAGCGTAGAGCCGTCCTCGATCATCTCGGCGACGTAGCCGCCGATCGCTTGCTGGACCGGCCCGATGGTGGGCAGGCCGACTTCGCGCAGCGGTGCGTCGCTCTCAACGAAGGCCGTGACCTGAGAGATGTGAACGTGACAGTTTCCGTGTGCGAACGGCGCCGTCGAGTTGACTTCGAGCACGACCACGCGAGCACGCTCGATGGCAGCCATGGTGTAGTCGGCGCCCAGTGAGAGGGCGAAGTAGCCGTGCTCATCCATTGGCGACGCGATGCTGAACACGACGTCGGCCGGCGTGAGCCCGCGCCGGATCATCTCCGGCAGCTCGGAGAAGTTGCACGCCTGCGTCTCGACCCAGCCCTGCTGCGCTCCAGGCCGCGATGCAGCGCCCAGAAAGTAGCCAAGGTGACGGATGTGCCCGACGGTCTCGGGGTCGAAATAGCCGTAAGCGCCGAGCGGCAGGATCTGCCCGATGCGGACGTCCAGCAGCTCCCGGCGGCGCTCCGACAGCGCCCCCAGCAACGCAGGGGGCTCTGCCGCGCCTGTCGGCACCACGATGGTGTCTCCGTTCCTGACTTCGCCGACGCAATCGGCGGCGGAGCGGCGCTTCTGGCGGTACTGCTCTTGGAAGGACATCGAGGTCTCCTGAGTTCGTTGCTTTGGTGAAGCCTGGCAACGGAATGGCCGTGGGAAGAGCTCCAGCACATCGCCCTGACCAGGACGGCGCCGGATTCTTGGCAGCCACGAACCCGCCTGAAAACCCAGCTGTGCTTGTATTCGCCTGATGGCTTGGTAGGCGGCGCGGTCAGCAGCAATCATGGCCATCAACAACTCCGCAGGACGGTCACGTCCACGTCGAAGCTTGGAGCAGTCGTCGCGCGCAGCAACGATGGCGAGCCCCCCGTCTCGCCCTCACACCGATGGACTGGATCCGAGCCTTGACCGCCTTGCCGCTGGCCGAACTGAACCGCACGGAGCTGGTGCTCCCCCAGCACACCACCCCCTCCGGCACCCTCTTCGCCCCGGAGGCGCTGTCCATGCTGGGCAAGACTGCCCTGCTTGCCGCCATGCGCTTCAGCCGCCAGACGTTCGTCATGGCCGGCTCGCGCGAGATCCGGTTCCTGAAGCCTGTAGCTGTTGGATCACGGCTGCACCTGCATGCGCGCGTGGTGCGCGTGGGCCGCAGCTCGATGACGCTGGAGGTCCACGCGGCCGTTGAGACCGCGCCTGGCGCCCAGCCGCAGGACGCCTTGCGGGGCAGCTTCGACATGGTGGCCGTGGATGCCTCTGGCAAGCCCGTGCCGATAGAGCCCGTCAACCCGCCACCCCAGCGCACGCCGGGCACGAGCAAGCCCAGAGTCACTCCCTGCAGCCGGCCCCTTCAGCCGATGCCGCCCATGCAGACGTACTTGACCTCCAGGTACTCCTCGATGCCCAGCGCCGACCCTTCGCGGCCCAGGCCTGACTGCTTGACGCCACCGAAGGGCACATGCTCGGTGGCGATGACCCCAGCGTTGACGCCCACCATGCCGTACTCCAGCGCTTCGGCGACGCGAAAGCAGCGGGCCAAGCCGGCGCTGTAGAAATAGGCGGCCAAGCCGAACTCGGTGGCGTTCGCCAACGCAATGGCCTCCTGTTCGGTCTTGAAGCGGAAGACGGGCGCCAACGGGCCGAAGGTCTCTTCGCGCGCGCAGCGCATGTCTGCCGTCGCGTCGGCCAGCACGGTGGGCGCATAGAACTGCCCCGACAGCCGCCTGCCGCCGGTGAGCAGGCGCGCGCCCAGCGCCAACGCGTCGTCCACATGCGCGTCGACCTTGTCCAGCGCAGACGGCTCGATCAGCGGGCCCTGCGTGCTGTCGGGCACGAAGCCATTGCCGGCCTTCAACGCAGACACTCGGGCCACGAACTTGTCGAGGAAGCGCTCGTAGACCGCATCCTGAACATAGAGGCGATTGGCGCAGACGCAGGTCTGGCCGGCGTTGCGGAACTTGCTGGCGATGGCGCCCTCCACGGCCGCGTCGATGTCGGCATCGTCGAAGACGATGAAGGGCGCGTTGCCGCCCAGCTCCAGCGCCAGCCTCTTGACCGTTGGCGCACTCTGCGCCATCAGCAGGCGGCCCACCTCGGTGCTGCCGGTGAAGCTGAGGTGGCGCACGACGTCGCTCGCGCACAAGCGCTTGCCGATGGCGATGCTGTTGGCGCTGTCGGCCGTCACCAGGTTCAGCACGCCGGGCGGCACGCCGGCTCGCTCGGCCAGCGCGGCCACAGCCAGCGCGACGAGTGGCGTCTGCTCGGCCGGCTTGAGCACCACGGTGCAGCCTGCGGCCAGCGCAGGCGCGACCTTGCGCGTGATCATGGCCAGCGGAAAGTTCCAAGGCGTGATGGCGGCGCACACGCCGATGGGCTGGCGCAGCACCAGCAGGCGGCGGCCGTTGTCGTACTGAGGCAACGTCTCGCCATTGATGCGCTTGGCTTGCTCGGCATACCACTCGACGAAGCTGGCGCCATAGGCCACTTCGCCACGCGCCTCGGCCAGCGGCTTGCCCTGCTCGGCGGTGATGAGGCGGGCCAGGTCTTCCTGGTTGGCCATCAGCAGTTGGAACCAGCGCAGCAGGATGGCGTGCCGCTGCTTGACCGTCGTGTCGCGCCAGGCGGGCCAGGCGCGGTGGGCGGCCTGGATGGCGGCTTCGGCATCGCCGGCATCGAGGTTCACAACCCGAGCCAACTCCTGTCCGGTGGCCGGATCGTGCACGACAAACCGCTGCGGCGCCTCCCGCCACTGGCCGTCGATGAAAGCCTCTGTCCTGAGCAGCGTGGCATCAGCCAGCAGGTTCAGCGGAGAGATAGGCGCGGCCATCAGAAGGCACTCCGGTAGATGGCCAGCGCGTCTGCTTGACTGACCTCGCGGGGGTTGTTGACGAGCAGGCGGGTCTGCAGCATGGCGTCGGCAGCGAGCTGGGGCAGTGCCTCTTCGGTGATGCCGTGATCACGCAGCCGCAGAGCCAGGCCGGTCGCGGCGATCAGCGCCTCCAGGTGGCGGATGAAGGCCTGCGCCTTGGCCGCCGCGTCACCACTGAGGCCGGGCACCAGCGCGTCGGCCAGCTGCGCATAGCCCTCGGGCGCGGTCTCGGCGTTGAAGCGCAACACCGGTGCCAGCACCAATGCGTTGCTGAGCCCGTGCGGCAGGTGAAAGCGCGCGCCCAGCGGATAGGCCAGCGCGTGCACGGCGGCAACCGGTGCGTTGGCAAAGGCCTGACCGGCCAGCAGCGAGCCGAGCAGCATGGCCTCCCGCGCGGCAAGGTCCTGGCCATCCTGGCAGACGCGCAGCAGGTGGTGCGACAGCAGATCCAGCGCCTGCAGCGCCAGCGTGTCGGACAGCGGATTCTTCAGCCGCCGGCTCGTGAAGGCCTCGATGGCGTGGACCATCGCGTCGATGCCCGTCGCAGCCGTGATGGCGGGCGGCAGGCCGGTCGTCAACGTCGCGTCCAGCACCGCCATGTCGGCATAGAGCTGTCGCGCGACGATGCCGCTCTTGCTGGCATTGCCCGAGGCCGCACCTGTGGTGACGATGGCAATCGGCGTGACCTCCGAGCCGGTGCCGGCCGTGGTGGGCACCTGCACCAGCGGCAGGCGCTCGCTGTTGACCTTGTCCACGCCGTACATATCGGCCAGCGGTTGCGTGCCGGCAAGCAGAACGGCCACCAGTTTGGCAACGTCCAGCGACGAGCCGCCGCCCAGGCCCAGCACCAGCTGCGCACCGAAGTCACGCGCCCGCGCCGTGACCGCCATCACCACCGGCTCGGGCGGATCGGCCTGCACGTCGTCAATCACCAGCACGTCAAAGCCCGATGCACGCAAGCTTGCCAGTGTCGGTTGAAGCAGACCGCTGGCGTGCAGGAAGGCGTCGGTGACAACGCAGACCCGTTGGACTGCGGCACGGGAATAGCGGACCACGAGCAGTTCGCCAAGACGGGCGCTGGCGCCACGCTCGACCACCAGTTGTGGAACGGTTTGGAAGGAGAAAGCTTGCACGATGGAGATGCCGAGGCGCGCGACGGGTGGGAGGCCAGTGTGCTGATCTCCAGACCGATGGCGCCAGCCTCGCCCAACACCTCTCCGCAGTGCGAAAACAGGGTGCCGACCGCCGCAACTTGCCATCGGAATTTTGATACCGCCCGCATTGCGGGCACTTCACTCGATCAAGCGTTTTCCCGCCCCCGGCGGCATGTGGCTTGCATCACATTGAGCGCATGCGGCGTAGGCCCAAGGGCCCCTCCCCGCACCGGCAGCGATCCTCTGACCTTGAAGGTGCCAACATGGAAAGAAGCGTTCCGATCCGTTCCGTCAGCCGCAGCATCGCGGTACTGCAGGCCATCAATCGCGGTGACTGGTTGACCGTGATGGAGATATCCAAGGCCGTCAACCTGCCCTACCCAACGACCTTCCGCATCATCCAGACGTTGATGCACGAGGGCCTGGTGGTGTGCGAGCCCCTCGGCAAACGCTACCGTGTGACTGCGCTGGTGCAGTCGCTCGCGCTGGGCTATGCGGACGGCGGCAGCCTGATCGAGGTGGCACGGCCGCGCATGGTGGAGCTGACGAAGAAGCACGCCTGGCCGGTCTCGCTGACCACCCACGTCGGGCGCAGCATGATCGTGCGCGACTCGACACACACCCTCAGCTCGCTGACTTTCTGCAACTACGCGCCCGGCTACAGCCTGCCGCTGCTGGAATGCGCGTCGGGCCACGCCTTCCTCGCCCATGTGAGCGATGAGGAACGGCTGGGTCTGCTGGCCGGGATGGAGGCCTACGAGCGCCGCACGCCGCTGCTGGACATGTTCAAGACCGAGCGCCTGGTGAGGAACATCCGCAGCAACGGCTACGCAACCTGGGAGCGCAACCCGCACACGCAGTTCCCGGGCAAGACCTCATCCATCGCGGTGCCGGTGTTCGAGCGGGGTGAGGTCGTTGCCACGCTGACACTGGTTTTCTTCGCCACGGCACTGCCAATGGCCGAGGCGGTTCACCGCTATGTCGATGACATGCGGGCCGCAGCAAGCGACATCGCTGCGCAGCTTGAAGCCGTTCAGCTCGCTGCCGCGGGCCACAACACTGCATACGCACAAACCGACGAACAGCCGGCCATGGCCTGATCAATCAGGATGGACGCAGCAGCGCCGTCAGGACGCGGCTGTCGGGCGCCTGATCCAGCCCCCAGAGCGCACACAGGATCTCGCCGGACCGGCGTGGCAGCACCAGGTCGTCGGCTGTGCTGCGGAACAGCTCGCTCAGCTGTGAGTCGGTCAGCGGATGTCCGGCGCTGCCGAGGAATGCATCGACACGGGTGTGCAGGCTGGGCCAGCCGTCGAAGTGCGCACTCAGACGGCAGGACTCGATCACGGAATCCGCGCCGTCCGGCAACAGTTCGATCCGCGCAGCCAGCGTGCTGACTGCGGCACTGCCCGTGCACGCAGGCTCTCGCTCAGCCGTGGTGAACTGCCCCATCAGCCAGGCGACAGCCACGCTGCGGCGCAGTTCGTCCGCCGCATCGGGCGCCCGTGTCTGCAGCAGCCGCCAGGCCTGGGGCGACAGGAACAACTCCATCCGGCGCGGCTCTCCCCCCAGTTGCGGGCACTGCGGCCGCAGCGCCAGCACCGCCTCCACGGGCGCCAGCGCCTGCACCGGCAACGGCCGGCAGTGCAAGGCGATGTCCAACAACCGCCACCGCCGGCCAGCAGCAGGCCGCAGGTATTCGCCGACGTCCCCAGCCCCGATGCCGACTTCGGCGATGTGTGCGTTCAAGGCGGCGCCCAGCATGGCGCGGTTCAGCCCCAGCAAAGTGCAGCGGGCAACCACCGCACCAAGGCCGAGCGGTCGACAGGCAGCCATGCCGACGCAGGCCATGTCGACCTCCAGCCCCAAGGCCAGTGCCTCTAGCAGTTCCAGGCCCGAATGGGTGCCCGCATCGGCCTGCGCCAGCAAGGTCGGCACGATGGCAGCCGTGAAACGGCCGAGGCTGGGCAAGTGGGTGTCGCCAAGATCCAGCATGTGCAGCAAGTGCGCGTTGGCCGCAGCAGCCTGCGCCTGCGGCAACTGCAGGCCAGACCACCACATCCGCGCTAGCGCGTCGTTGCTGCCCGGAGGGCTCAGCTCAGCCTGACGGTGTGCCTGCGCCAGCAGCACCATGCCCTCTGGCGACAACGCTGCGGCCGCCGAGGCCGTGAGCTGGTTCAGCAACAGTCGTTTGGCGCCGTGCCGCACGGCCGCAGGAACGCCGGCCTGGCGCCTCTCGCAGACAAAGTCGGCCAGGCAATCGCCTGCGCTGCTTGACATCCTCACGTCGGGCCGATCGGCCAACAGTGGCATTGAGGCCAGGCGTGATGCCCTGTCCAGAACTTCATGCGATACCCTCCCCGGCCGCTTGTCTATGCCATGCAGACTAGCGCCGCGCCCGCTGTTCAGGAATCGTCGCCGGCCGTCGTATTCACGCCTCGAACTGGCTGTGCCGCCTGCGCCACCTCGGCCGCCTGCAGCGGATGCCTCTCGGCCACCTCACATGCCAGGCGCTGCAAGCGCGGCGCATAGACCTCGCGCAATCGCTCCTTGTTGCGCAGAGTGGACTTGATGTAGCGCATCACGATGCCGCCCACGGGGCGTCCCGCCAGCAGCAGCGGCACGCTCAGATTGCCCTCGCGGTAATGGTCGAACTCCAGGTTGCAATAGCCCTGAGCGCGGGTCTGGCGGATGAGCTGATCAACTTGCGTGCGGTCGAAGGGCACCGGCGCGCGCGGGTTCTGTCGGGCAAGTGCTTCAGTGACGAGAGACTCCCGCTCCGAATCGCCGCAGTGCGCGAGGTAGCAATAGCCTGCTGTGGCCAGCAACATCGGCAAACTGGCACCTACCCCGTAGCGAACCAGGGCCAGCGGGGATTCATGATCGGTGCTCACGCGCACCACCATCTCAACGTCCCGAGGCGTGCTGAGCGCGATGGACCAACCCAGCTCCCGCTGCGCCTCGAACAGCAGCGGGCGGGCAATTTCGATCAGCAGGTGCTCGTCTTGAAAACCCGACGCCAGTTGCCGAACCAGGCTCGTCAGCCGATAGAAATCGCTGCTGGGCAGCTTGGTGACATAGCCTTCGCCGGCCAAGGTCTGCAACAAGCGGTAGGCAGTGGCCCGAGGCACATCAATGCCTTGCGCCACCTGAGTGGCCGTTGCATCGCCACGCTGGTTCAGGAAGGTGATCGCCCGCAGCGCCTTCTTCAGCGATTTGATTTCATCCCGCTCTGCCATGCCCGCCTTGCCTGGCGCCCCGTCTGACCTACATCTAGTTTAGGGGCCACAGTTCAGGGCTCGGCCGCAGTCTTCGGATAGCGCCCCAGCCCCAGCAGCAGCAGCGGTCCCGCCACCAGCATCGCGGCGGCAACCCACAGCGCATCGTGGTAGCTGCCGGTACGGTCGAAGATCGTTGCGAACGCGATCGGCCCGACTCCCGCAGCCACCGAAAAGTTGACCCATTGCCACGCATAGATCTGGCCGAAGTTGCGTGTGCCGAAGTAGCGCAGACACAG
>JACCDS010190039.1_pt1 | contig 12598 bp, 12 predicted proteins | sample 7446441 | NCBI WGS metagenome assembly JACCDS01 (sample SAMN15323445, study PRJNA562643) | freshwater metagenome | isolation source: river surface water | place: USA:Blue River Watershed | collected 2017-08-17
ACCCGGCAGTGGGTTGACCGCAGTGCCCAGTTCGGTGAACACGTCAACAGCCAGGCCCACAGTACGGAACTTCAGGCCTTTCATGTCCTCGACCTTGGCGACCGGCTTCTTGAACCAGCCCAGCGGCTGGGTGGGCATGGGGCCATAGAGGTAAGACACCACATCGATGTTGAGCGCCTTGTAGATTTCTTCCAGCAGGGCCTTGCCGCCGCCGTAGTTGTGCCAAGCCAGCACCATGTTGGGGTCCATGCCGAATGCGGGACCAGATCCCCACAAAGCCAGGGCTGAGTTCTTGCCGTAGTGGTAGGCCACCACACCGTGACCGCCATCGAGCGTGCCTTTGTTGACGGCATCGAGCAACTGGAAAGCCGGAACCACAGAGCCAGCCGGCAACACTTCGATCTTCAGACGATTGCCAGCCATGTCATTGACGCGCTTGGCGAAGTCGTTGGCGTATTCGTGGAAGATGTCCTTGGCCGGCCAAGTGCTCTGGAAGCGCAACGAAACAGTATCAGCGCGTGAAATCATGGGGGCGCTCATGGCGCCGGCGGCAACGGCAGCGCCTTTGAGCATGCTGCGACGGGCTGTTTTCTTTTGCTCTGACATGGGAACTCCTGTGATGAAAAAAATGGGCATGACACCCAATGGAAGACACCAGATTTTTAATCAATGGCGGCAAGCCGATAGAGGGTAAACCCTGCCCATAGGGTTATTTAACCCTCAAGACCAGTCGGACAACCAAAGTAAATCAAGCAAATATTGAAACCAATCAAATGGTTTTATGATCATGATGATCCTGTCAAAGGTTTGAGGTGAACCGCATGAACAACTTGCGTGATGACGAAAAAAAACGTGCCCTGCTGTCCCGTCTGGCCAGAGTCGAGGGGCAATTGCGCGGGGTGCAAAAACTCATCGAAGACGATGCCGACTGCGAAAAAATTGCCCAGCAACTGACAGCGGCTCGCAAAGCGCTGGACAAATCCTTTTATGCCATGGTGGCGTGCATGATCGAAGATGGGCGAACACCCGTTGATCAGGTGACCACGATGCTGGTCAAATTTTCCTGAAGATGCACCACGCATGCATGCCCACGAACGCTCACAGGTCCGCCCGGCAGAGGGCTACGCGGGAGATATATGGCCCGAATTAGCCTGGCAATGGGTGCAACACCAACAAGCCTTGTTGATCGATGTCCGAACGGACGCCGAACGTGAATGGGTCGGCTTTGTCCCCGGCGCATTGGACCTGGCCTGGAAACAGTGGCCGGGGATGGCCATCAATCCCCGATTCGATGCGGGCATTCAAGAGGCTGCAGCCACGGGGTTGCCGCTGCTGATGCTGTGCCGCAGTGGCGTTCGCTCGATCGCGGCCGCCCGGCGCGCCACTGAACTCGGGGCGGTGGCCTACAACATCCTGGAAGGCTTCGAAGGCGACCCCGATCAAAGAGGTCACCGGGGCCAAGTGGGCGGCTGGAAGCATCGGGGCTTGCCCTGGTCGCAGCACTGAGCCACCAGCGCCCCACCTCAGGCGGCAAATTGCAAGGCAGCCAAACTGGCGTACAACCCCCCGCGAGCGACCAACTCGGCATGATTACCGCGCTCGACCAAACGGCCCTGATCCAGCACCCAGATCTGATCCGCCCGCTGCACCGTCGCCAAACGATGCGCGATCACCAACGTGGTGCGTCCATGCATGGCCTGATCCAAAGCAGCCTGCACCATCTGTTCGCTTTGGGCATCGAGTGCACTTGTGGCTTCATCGAGCAATAGCAATGGCGCGTTTTTCAGCATGGCCCGCGCAATCGCAATGCGTTGCCGTTGCCCTCCCGACAGACGCACCCCCCCGATCACCCAGATCGGTGTCGTAACCCTGCGGCAAAGCCATGATGAAATCGTGTGCATGGGCCGGCTGCGCAGCGGCCCTGACCTGCTCAGCCGAGGCCTGCGGCGAGCCATACAAAATGTTCTCGGTCACTGTCCCCGTGAAAACCACCGGCGTTTGGGGCACCAGCGCCATGCGTTCACGCAGTGCGACCAAAGGCCACTGCGCCAAAGCCACGCCATCGAGTTGGATCTGCCCTGCCTGCGGATCATGAAACCTCATGATCAAGTCAAACAAGGTGGTTTTACCGGCACCACTGGGGCCCACCACCGCCACCGTTTGACCCCGCTGCACACGCCCGCTCAGGCCGTCGAGAGCCCGGGTGCCGGGCCGTGACGGGTAATGAAAGCCCACATCGCTCAATTCAAGTTCGGCGCCCCCTTGCGGCCAAGGCGCCACCCTGGGCTGAGCCGGCTCTTTCACTTCGGCCTGGGCGTGCAACAGCTCCATGAGTCGCTCGGTGGCACCAGCCGCGCGCAATAAATCGCCATAAGTTTCGCCCAGCACCGCAAACGCACTGGCCAACAAAATCACATAAAACACCGTTTGACCCAAGACCCCGGCGCTGATGCTGCCTTCGCGCACGGCCAAAGTCCCCATGTACAACCCCCACAACAGCACCGCACTGGAAGCCAGGATGACAAAGCCCACCAAAATCGCTCTGGCCCGGGTGCGGCGCAATGCTGTGCGCATGGCTTGCCAGGCACGTTGGTCAAACCGGTCGGCCTCGTGCGATTCGGCGGTGTAACTTTGTACCACCGGGATGGCATTGAGGACCTCGCCGGCCAAAGCGCTGGCGTCCGCTACGCGGTCCTGGCTGGCGCGCGACAACCGCCGCACACGCTTGCCCAGTAAAACGGCGGGCAACACCACCAGCACCAACACACCCAAAACCTGCAACATCAATAACGGGTTGGTCCACACCAGCATGATCATGGCGCCCATGCCCATGACCAGGTTGCGCAACCCCATCGAGAACGACGAACCGACCACCGTCTGCACCAAGGTGGTGTCGTTGGTCAGGCGCGACAAGACCTCACCCGATTGGGTGGTCTCAAAAAATGCAGGGCTTTGTCGCAACACGTGGCGGTAGACCGCATTGCGCACATCGGTGGTGATGCGCTCGCCCAGCCAACTGACGGTGTAATACCGCAAAGCCGAGAACACCGCCAAGGCCACAGCAACGCCAAACAAACGCATGAAACCGGCGGCCAACTCGGCTTGCTCGCCCGCCGCTGCCAGGCCGTCGTCTATCAGATGACGCAAGGCCCACGGAAAAGCCAATGTGGCTGCGGCAGCCAACAACAAAAAAAGGCCTGCCAGAGCGAGTTGACCTCGATAGGGCTTGAGAAAGGGAAGCAGGCCAGAGAGCGCAAGCGGTGATGACATGATGGGTAGTGTAGTGGGGTCAATCGCCCCCACCCCTTTCCCGCAGGGAGAGGTTCATTCAAGATGCCAAACCTTGTGCATGAGGTGAGGGATCCTCAATGCCCCAAATAAGCCTCGCGCACCTGCGGGTCGTGCAGCAAATCATGGGCCGGGCCCGACATGCTGACCAACCCCGACTCCATCACATAGCCGCGATCGGCCATCTGTAACGCACGGCTGGCGTTTTGCTCGACCAGCAACAAAGTCACCCCCTGGCGCGACACCAGATCGATTACCTCGAAAATCTTGTCCACCATCACAGGCGACAAACCCATCGAGGGCTCGTCGAGCAACAACAATTGAGGCCGGCTCATCAAAGCCCGCCCCATGGCCAGCATCTGCTGCTCACCGCCAGACATCGTTCCGGCCAGTTGCTTGAGTCGTTCGGCCAGGCGCGGGAAGAGGGTCAACACCCGGTCAATGTCGTGCTTCACCTCGGCATCGCGGCGCAAATGTGCGCCCATTTGCAAGTTCTCCATGATGCTCATGCGACCGAAAACCCCACGCCCCTCGGGCACCATCACCAACCCGCGCCGCACCAAATCCCAGGGACCGCAGCCCCGGGTGGACTGCCCCATCAGGCTGACGCTGCCGCCTTGCAACGGCAACAAGCCGGTGATGGCTTTCAGGGTCGTGGTTTTGCCGGCGCCGTTGGAACCGATCAGACACACCTTTTCGCCCGCCCGCACCTCGAGACTCACTCCCTTGACGGCCCGGATCCCGCCATAGCCGACCTCGACCCCTTGCACCGACAACAACACCTCAGACATGAGTCGCCCCCGTGCCCAAATAGGCTTCGATCACTTTGGGATCGGACTGCACATGCGCCGGACTGCCCTGACAAATCACCTGCCCGTGGTCGAGCACCGTGACTTCATCACACAAACCCATCACCAGCTTCACGTCGTGCTCGATCAATAGCACCGTACAACGCTTGCGGCGGATGCGATCGATCAGCTCGCGCAATTGCACCTTTTCGGTCGGATTCATGCCTGCAGCGGGCTCATCCAGCGCCAACAACAGCGGCTCTGTCGCCAGGGCACGGGCGATTTCCAGCCGACGCTGATCCCCGTACGACAAAGTGCGCGCCTTCAGGTGCGCCCGGTCGCCCAAACCCACCTCGTCGAGCAAGGCCTGGGCATGATCGGCCATGGCCTGTTCCTGAGCCCGAAAGGCCCGGGTGCGCAAAATGGCGCCCCAGACACCGCTGTCGGTGCGAACATGCCGTCCCACCATCACATTGTGCAAAGCCGACATCTCGCCAAACAGGCGGATGTTTTGAAAAGTGCGGGCAATGCCGGCCCGTGCCACCTCGTGCACAGCCGTGGGCTGATAGGGCTGACCTTGCAACTTAAATTCACCGGCATCGGGGGTGTACATCCCGGTGATGACATTGAAGAAGGTCGTCTTTCCTGCGCCATTGGGCCCGATCAGGCCATAGATCTGCCCGGGCTTGATGTGCAATCCCACTTCGGTCAAAGCTTTGAGGCCACCAAAGCGCTTGCTCACGCCACTGACCTGCAAGACCGGCGTACTCATGCCGACTCCTTTTTGTGCTCGGGCGCAGGCCACAAACCGCTGGGTCGCCACAACATGACCAAAATCATGGCCAGGGCAATCAGCAATTGGCGCAAAATCGCCGCATCAATGCGGCCATCGGTCAAGGCTTGCAAAGGCCCTGCCACATAACGCAACACCTCGGGCAAAGCGGCCAACAACAAAGCACCCAGAATCACGCCGGGCAAATGTCCGATGCCGCCCAACACCACCATGGCCACGATCATCACTGACTCCATCAGGCTGAACGACTCGGGCGACACAAAACTCTGAAACGACGCAAACATGCAACCGGCCACACCGCCAAAGGTCGCTCCCAAACCAAACGCCAACAATTTCAAGTTGCGGGTGTGAATGCCCATGGCCTTAGCGGCCAACTCGTCCTCGCGAATCGCCATCCAGGCACGCCCCACGCGCGAATGGGCCAGCCGGTGGCAAATGATCACACTCACCACCACCAAGACCATGAACAGGTAGTAATACAGCGTGACAGACGGCAGTTTGATGAAACCCAGATCCAGCGTGCGCGACAACGGGTGACCGAACACCGTCACCGGATCGATTGAACCGATGCCGCGTGGCCCGTTGGTCAGGTTGACGGGGTGGTCCAGGTTGTTCATGAAAATGCGGATGATCTCGCCAAAGCCCAAGGTCACAATGGCCAAATAATCGCCCCGCAACTTCAGCGTCGGCGCACCCAGCAACACCCCCATGAGACCCGCCAACACAGCCGCCAGCGGCACTACCACCCACAAGGGCATGTGCAAACCGGTCGGGAACATGGCGGCCAGTGCCGGAAAGGTGTCGATCAGATGCGGCGAAGCCAGCAAGGCGAACATATACGCCCCCACCGCATAAAAAGCCACATAGCCCAAATCGAGCAAACCGGCATAGCCCACCACCACATTCAGGCCCAGCGCCAGCAACACATACAGCAGCGCTACATCGACAATGCGCACCCAGCCGTTGCCAAACTGTTGCAGGATCAGCGGCAACACCAGCAACACCAGCAGACCCAGCCATTTTTGTCGCGCAGAAAAATCACTCAGCATCATGGCATTCATCCTCAGGCCCGATCCGCCACCCGCTCGCCCAACAACCCCGAAGGCCGCAAAGTGAGCATGATGATCAGCACCGCAAAAGCAAAGACATCGGTGTAGTGGCTGCCCAACACCCCGCCGGTGAAGTCACCGATGTAGCCCGATCCGATCGACTCGATCAGCCCCAGCAGCAAGCCGCCCACCACCGCTCCGGCCAGATTGCCAATGCCCCCCAACACCGCCGCAGTGAACGCCTTGAGGCCCGGCAAAAAACCCATGGCGTGATGCACCGTGCCGTAGTTGGCCGCCCACATGATGCCGGCCAGCGTGGCCAAAATCGCACCGATGATGAAGGTGGCTGAAATCACCCAATCCGGTCGCACCCCCATCAGGCTGGCGACCTGCGGGTTTTCGGCGGTGGCCCGCATGGCCCGCCCCAGCGACGTGCGGTGCACCAGCCACATCAACACCGCCAGCGAAACTGCCGTCAAGCCCAAAATCGCCACCTGAGTCGGCGTGATCACCGCACCGGCCAAGCGGATCGGCTCGGTCGGCAACAGCGTCGGATACGGCTTGTAATTGGGCTTGAACAAAATCATCACCAAGGTCTGCAACAAAATCGAAACCCCGATGGCCGTGATCAGCGGCGCCAGACGTGGCGCTTTGCGCAGCGGTTTGTAGGCCAGCTTTTCAATGGTGAAATTGAGCGTGGTGGTGACCACGCAAGCGGCCACAAACGACATCAGCATCAGGCCCCAGCCGGGCACCTGCGGAAAAGCCCCTTGCAACGGCCCCAACAAGGCCCAACTGACCAGGGCTCCCACCATCAACACCTCGCCATGGGCGAAATTGATCAGGTTGATGATGCCGTAGACCATGGTGTAGCCCAAAGCCACCAAGGCATACATGCTGCCCAGCACCAGGCCATTGATGATTTGCTGCAGCAAGATGTCCATGAGGTGCGGTTCAGAAAGACAGGGGTCGATCACTCCCGGCACAGACTACAGCCGTGCCGGGATCAAAGTTGGCAAGAGTTTATCCCTGATTGACAAGCCCTGACCGTGAAGCGGGTTGATAAAAACCCTGAATCCCCAGGGCAACGTGCGAGCTCGCCTACTTCTGGCCGGCCTCGTCGTCCCACCGCCTGAGCTGAGCCAATTTGTCGGCGATCTTGGCCTCTAAACCACGTGCCACCGGCTGATACCAGCCCGGCTCCGGCATGTCCTCGGGCAAATATCGAACCCCGGCCGCATAAGCGTTGGGTTCGTCGTGGGCATAGCGGTACTCACGCCCGTAGCCCAAATCCTTCATGAGTTGGGTGGGCGCGTTGCGCAAATGCACCGGCACCTCACGGCTGCGGTCGTTTTTCACAAACGCGCGGGCTGCGTTGTATGCGTTGTAGCCGGCATTGCTCTTGGCCGCTACGGCCAGATAAATCACCGCCTGTCCCAAAGCCAGCTCGCCCTCGGGACTGCCCAGGCGCTCATAGGTCAGCGCAGCATCGTTGGCGATTTGCATCGCACGCGGATCGGCCAGCCCGATGTCCTCCCAGGCCATGCGAATGATGCGGCGCGCCAGATAGCGCGGATCGGCCCCGCCGTCGAGCATCCGGGTCAGCCAATACAGGGCGGCATCGGGATTGGAGCCACGCACCGACTTGTGCAACGCACTGATGGTGTCGTAGAACTGCTCGCCGCCCTTGTCGTAACGGCGCATGCGCTCACCCAGCACTTTGAGCAGCCAGGCGTCATCCACCTGATTGAGCCCCCCGGTGCGGGCAGCCACCACCAAGGTTTCCAGCGTATTGAGCAAACGCCGCGCATCACCATCGGCATAAGCCAGCAAACGCTGGCGCGCTGCGTCCTCGATCTGCGGCATGTCGGGCAAATCCAGGGCGCGTTGCAGCAACTGGCCCAACTCCTGCCCGGACAGAGGCTGCAACACATACACCGCTGCGCGCGATAACAAGGCCGAGTTGACCTCGAACGACGGGTTTTCGGTGGTGGCACCGATGAAGGTGAACAAACCGCTTTCGACGTGCGGCAAAAACGCATCCTGCTGACTTTTGTTGAACCGGTGAACCTCATCCACAAACACAATCGTGCGTTGGGCTTGCAAACCGTCACGCGCATGTTGCGCCAACTCCACCGCCTCGCGGATTTCCTTCACCCCGCCCAGCACCGCACTGATGGCCAAAAATTGTGCGTCGAATGCGCTTGCCATCAAGCGGGCGATGGTGGTCTTGCCCACCCCGGGCGGACCCCACAAAATGCAACTGTGGGGTTGCCCCGACTCAAAGGCCACCCGCAAGGCCATGCCCGATCCCAAAATGTGTTGCTGCCCGATCACCTCCGACAAGGTGCGGGGCCGCAAGCGCTCGGCCAGCGGCACATGCAGTCCGCTCATGGCCGCAGCACCTGAAAACCCGCCGGCGGGATCAGCACGAACTGCGCTGGCGGCTGTGGCGCCGACTCAAAACCACTGAACTGCAAGCGCGATGTCTGGCCGAATCCATCCACAAATTCCAGCACCGCCACCCGGGTGGCTGAACCTTGGCCTTGCAGTCCGACGCGCAACTGGCGCAGCGTGCCCTCGGTCGTGCGGGGTTTTAACTCGGCCCAGGCCAGCCCTTCAGCATCGGGCAACGCCCGGATCTCGAACGCACCTTGCAGGGCCTTCAAGTCAGATGCCGTCAAAATCAGCGCGGCTGGCGCACCGCCCAGCACCGTCTGCCACTTGCGCACCGTCACCTGGCGCAAATCGGTGTCCTGGTGCCAAAACAGTCGGCCATCCGAGACCAGCAACTGCGAATCAGGCGACTGATACTCCAGCCGAAACATGTCAGGCCGCTGAAACGCCAACTGGCCCCGACTGGTTTTGACGCGCGGGGTTTGACCTTCGCGTGCGGGCGCCGTGACCTTTTGCACAAACTCGGCGCGCCCCGATCGACTGTGCTGCAAAAAATCCTGCAACGCCTGCACACCATCGGCGCAAGCCGCCCAAGACAAGCCCCACAGCGAGCCGCAAAGCACCCAGCGGAACGCCCAAGTCTTGCGAGTTGACCCTGATTGGCGCATGGCGTCAATCGGCCCGCGTGGGCACCAAAATGTCGCGCTGCCCGTTGCTGCTGAGCGAACTCACCAGCCCGGCTTTTTCCATGTCTTCGAGCAAACGGGCCGAGCGGTTGTAACCAATTTTCAGATGCCGCTGCACCAATGAAATGCTGGCCTTGCGGTTTTTCAAGACCACCTCCACCGCCTGGTCGTACAAGGGGTCTTTCTCGCCACCACCCTCACCACCCAAAATGTCCCCCAGACCACTCAGTCCGGGGACGCTGGCCTCGTCGACCGTGCCGCCCTCGAGCACCCCCTCGATGTAATCGGGCTCACCCTGCGTCTTCAAGTAGCTCACCACCCGATGCACTTCTTCGTCGCTGACAAAAGCACCGTGCACCCGCACCGGCAAACCAGTGCCGGAGGCCATATAGAGCATGTCCCCCATCCCCAACAGGGCCTCGGCCCCCATCTGGTCCAAAATCGTCCGGCTGTCGATCTTCGAGCTGACCTGAAACGCGATGCGGGTCGGGATGTTCGCCTTGATCAGCCCCGTGATCACATCCACGCTGGGACGCTGCGTGGCCAAAATCAAATGGATGCCGGCCGCACGCGCCTTTTGCGCCAGACGGGCAATCAGCTCCTCGATCTTTTTGCCCACCACCATCATCAGGTCGGCCAACTCATCGATCACCACCACGATGTGCGGCAACCGTTGCAAGGGCTCAGGCTCTTCGGGCGTCAAGCTGAACGGGTTGGCGATGTGCTCCTGACGGGCCGTGGCCTCGTCGATCTTGGCGTTGAAACCCGCCAAGTTGCGCACACCCATCTTGCTCATCAGTTTGTAGCGGCGTTCCATCTCGGCCACGCACCAAGCCAAACCATGGGCGGCCTGTTTCATATCGGTCACCACCGGTGCCAACAAATGCGGAATACCCTCGTAGACCGACATCTCCAGCATCTTGGGGTCGATCATCAACAACCGCACATCGCGCGCCTCGGCCTTGTAGAGCAACGACAAAATCATGGCATTGATGCCCACCGACTTGCCCGAACCGGTCGTCCCGGCCACCAGCACATGCGGCATCTTGGCCAGATCGGCCACCACCGGATTGCCCACAATGTCTTTGCCCAGCCCCATCGTCAACATCGACTTGGCTTCGTTATAGACCTGCGACCCCAGGATCTCGCTCAGGCGGATCGACTGGCGCTTGGCATTGGGCAACTCGAGTGCCATGTAATTTTTGCCCGGGATGGTCTCGACCACCCGGATGCTGGTCAGGCTGAGCGAGCGCGCCAAATCCTTGGCCAAATTGACGATCTGCGCCCCCTTCACGCCCGTGGCGGGCTCGATCTCGTAGCGCGTGATCACCGGCCCGGGTGCAGCGGCCACCACCCGCACCTCGACACCAAAATCCTTTAGTTTTTTCTCGATCAGCCGGCTCGTCATCTCCAGCGTATCGGCCGACACCGTGTCCTGCCGACCCGAATTGGCGTCGAGCAAATCCACCTGCGGCAAGCGCGAATCGGGCATTTCGGCAAACAAGGGCTTTTGCCGCTCGCGCGCCACCCGGGTGCTTTGGGGAACCTCGACCACCTCGGGCTCGACAATCACGACCGGTGCCGGGTGATGCTCTTCAATGTCCACCCGCTCGGTGTGCAACACCTCCTCGCGAGCGATCGCTGCCGCCTGACCCATGACCAGATCTTGCTGAATCTCACGCCGCTCGCGGCGCGCCTCGAGCACGGCATCCACGCGCTGACCGATCGCTTCTGCCAACCCCAGCCACGAAAACCGAAACACCCAGCCCATGCCCACCAACATGAACGCAATGAACACCAACCCCGAGCCATTGAACCCCAGCATCGACTGCCCGATTTGACCCACCAGACAACCCAATGCGCCACCGGCTTGCCCCATGGCGCAACCCATGCCACCGGCACTTTGGTAATCCACCTGATCCCAGCGATACAGGCGAGTCCACTCGAGCCCGGTGCTGGAGACCACCAACAACACCAATCCCATCCAAAAAGCCCAACGCGTGTGCAACCAGCCACCCTGCGCAGTATCGATCCAGCGCCGGCTCAATTGACGCCACCAGACCGACAGGGCGGCCAACCAGCACCACCATACCGAATAGCCCCATACAAAAAAGCCAAAACCGGACAACCAGGCCCCCAACTTACCGCCCCAATTGGCCACCATGGCCGGGCCCATGGCCTGCCCCGTGGTCAACCACCAAGCCGGATCGGTGCGTTGGTAACTGAGCAAGGAAATCAAGGAAAACGCCAGCGCCACTAACCCCATCACGAGGGCGATTTCTTGGACAAAACGTCGCCAACCAGCGAGTTCCGACGGGGCGCTGGCGCCATCTTTGAGGGTGTTCAACGAATAGGTCATGAGGGGTCAGTGCGCAATCCCGATATGGTAGTCCCATTCGGGCTCGGTTCGACCCGAAGCATACCCCCACGGGCATATCTCACAAGCCATTTCACTACAATCGGAGCATCACAAAGGATAAATCATCATGTCAGAAGCTCGTCACGCCAAAGTGCTGATCCTGGGTTCCGGCCCCGCCGGCTACACCGCCGCTGTCTACGCCGCCCGCGCCAACCTCAACCCTTTGCTGATCACCGGCATGGCTCAAGGCGGGCAACTCATGACCACCACCGAAGTCGACAACTGGCCCGCCGACGTCGATGGCGTTCAGGGTCCCGACCTGATGCAACGCTTTCAGGCCCACGCCGAACGCTTCAAGACCGAAATCGTCTTTGACCACATTCACACCGTCGATTTCTCGGTTCGCCCCTTCCAACTGCAAGGCGACAGTGGCGCCTACACCTGCGATGCCCTGATCATCTGCACCGGCGCCTCGGCCAAGTACCTGGGCCTGCCCTCGGAGCAAGCATTCATGGGCCGTGGGGTCAGCGGCTGCGCCACCTGCGACGGGTTCTTCTACCGCGAACAAAAAGTGTGCGTGGTCGGGGGCGGCAACACCGCCGTGGAAGAAGCGCTGTATTTGTCCAACATCGCCAGCCAGGTGCATCTGGTGCACCGCCGCGACAAATTCCGTGCTGAGCCCATCATGATCGACAAGCTCATGGACAAAGTCAAAGCCGGCAAAATCGTGTTGGAGCTCAACAGCCAGCTCGATGAAGTCCTCGGCGACGCCTCCGGCGTCACCGGGGTGCGCCTCAAGCGGGCTGACGGCAGCACCACCGACCTGGCCTTGCAAGGTTGCTTCATCGCCATCGGCCACCAGCCCAACACCGACATCTTCAAAGGCCAGCTGGACATGAAAGACGGCTACATCGTCACCCGCAGCGGCTTGCAAGGCTTTGCCACCATGACCAGTGTGCCCGGTGTGTTCGCCGCCGGTGACGTCCAGGACCACGTCTACCGCCAGGCCATCACCAGTGCAGGCACCGGTTGCATGGCGGCGCTGGATGCACAGCGCTTTTTGGAGCAAAACGAAGCCTGAGTGCTTTCTGGTGAACCCCAAGAAAAAAGGACCCGAGTGAACTGCACCCCAAAAGTTGGATACCCATCCAACCTTTGGGGTGTTTTTCATGGCGAGATATAACGAGGAATTCAGGCTAAGAGTAGTTCAAGCGTATTTGTCAGGAGATGGCGGATAC
>JACCDS011130894.1_pt1 | contig 12596 bp, 8 predicted proteins | sample 7446441 | NCBI WGS metagenome assembly JACCDS01 (sample SAMN15323445, study PRJNA562643) | freshwater metagenome | isolation source: river surface water | place: USA:Blue River Watershed | collected 2017-08-17
CAATAACTAAAATCATATCTCTAAGGCAATATGGATTGAAGCGGCTGCCGTCACGGATTGTGCGCTTGCCACTAACAATGGTTTCGGGATGGTATGTGTCAACGAGCCTTTTCATCAGATGAGCTTTTCAGGTTCAGATTGATAAAACAGGCCATTCACATAGGTGGTGAAGTACATTTCCATAGGAATTCCCAACTGGGAAATCAGGTTCTTGCTGTTGCCCTGTTTGAAAGAGGCAATCACCAGAGGTATTTTCTTAATGAGGTTGGTAACCAGGGAGCCCAGAATCGACCAATTCAGCACTATTTCAATGGTGTCAATGTTGGTGATGGTCAATGGGCGTATTTCAATGACCTTATTTTCGGCCATGGATTGAGTAAGGAATCTTCCGTTTGAGGTGAGTACTACGACCGGTTTAGTCACTTTTACACTGTCCCGAGAAGCATTATTCACTGCCACTTCGGTTCGGAGCGACATACCAGCCAGAGAAACATTATGAACTCGGGGGTTGACGAGAGTAAGCGATGCCAGATCAGAGACACTCTGCATTTTCAGAAGTCTGACAAGCCCATAAAGAGCTACACCGGCCAAAGCAACTCCTACAACCTTATTCATCGTCCTGGGATTTGTATTGAGCGCACTTATCGCTAATCTTAGCGGATAGTTTGTCGAGAACCTTTTTTACGATGTAGCCGACCCCGGCTGAGGCAGCGGCATAGACCATCACATTTGCTAATGATCCAAAAGTGATCGCCATCATTACGGGCTTCACGGAAACAGCCTTCACGATACCGCCAATCATTCCTGAGACGGTCGTTACAGCTCCAGTATCGAGTGAGTTATTCATTAATCTTGCCTTTTGACCAGACAAGATTCCGTATTAATATTTAATAGGAGTTGGCGGTTGTAGTTATAAAAAGATAGTTGTAAACCAATGTAAATATTCTCTTGCTTTTGATCAATTTCGAAGAGCTTTTGAGTTATTTAAAATTACACAAAAACCTTGTGTAATTTGACTAGTGAACAATCATAGCGCGTATAAATGAGTAATGAGCAACACTAACCAACGAATGTGCAACCATCAACCGATAGACAAAACCCGTCAGACAGTGCTATTTTAGGCAAAGCCGTTTGAATTTCCGTTCGCAAAATAAAAAGAACTGCAATGCCACTCGCAAGCCGCCCCGCTTTTGCAGCACATTTCATTTTGCCCAACTGCACCAGTGCCACCCGGTTATTTTGTGCTAAACCATCATATTTTTACTTACATTTGCGTTGTGAAAAAAGTTTTGACACTCATATTTAGTTTTTACTTGTTGGCTTTGGCAGTAATGCCTTGCAGCGACAAGAACGACTGTAAATATCAGAGTTCCGACCAATCTGATTTCGTCACAAACGACCACTCGAACCACGACACCGACACCGAGAATTGCTCACCTTTTTGTATTTGTGCTTGTTGCGGACAAACTTTCAGAAATTCTTTTACTTTTTACAGTTTAGCCCTTCACATTCCAGTTTCGTCATATAAATTTCCTATCTACAACGCCTCATTTATTTCAGAGGTGTATTTGTCTATTTGGCAACCGCCAAAAATCAGTTAATGAATTTATGAGGTTCCGCTTTCAGCGGAACAAAACAAAACTACTTACGGTGCTAACGCACCGCAAGTGATCGTGTATTCATTAAACTGATTAAAAAAAATGTTAGACAAAATAATTGCTTTCAGCATAAAAAATAAATTCATCATTGCATTGATGACACTTGCACTCATTGTTTGGGGAGTGTGGAGTGCAACCAAACTGCCTATTGACGCAGTTCCCGACATCACTAACAACCAAGTGCAAATCATAACGGTTTGCCCTACCCTTGCAGGACAAGAGGTGGAACAGTTGGTAACTTACCCCATCGAACAAAGCATTGCCAACCTTCCCGACTTGGAGGAATTGCGGAGCATTTCCCGTTTCGGACTTTCGGTAATTACCGTTGTATTTGACGACAAAGTGGACATCTACTTTGCCCGACAACTCATAAATGAAAGATTAAAGGAAGCCGAAAGTAAAATCCCAAAAGGAGTTGGCACACCTGAATTAGCACCCGTTAGCACAGGTTTGGGCGAAGTATATCAATACATTATTCACCCGAAAAAAGGCAGTGAAAGTAAATACACAGCAATGGACTTGAGGACAATGCAAGATTGGATTGTTGCCCGACAACTTTATGGCACACCGGGTATTGCAGAAGTAAACAGCTTTGGCGGACAACTCAAACAATATGAAGTTGCTGTTAATCCTGACCGTTTAATTGCAATGGGAATAACAATTCCCGAAATTTTTACCGCCTTAGAAAAAAATAATGAAAACACGGGCGGTGCATACATTGACAAAAAACCAAACGCTTATTTCATTCGTGGCATTGGCTTGATTGGTTCGTTTGACGACATCAAAAATATTGTTGTAAAAACAAATCCTAACGGCATTCCTATCTTGATAAAAGATGTAGCCGAAGTCCGTTTAGGCAGTGCAGTTCGCTATGGTGCTATGACTTACAATGGTGAAGTAGATGCAGTTGGTGGAGTGGTAATGATGCTAAAAGGTGCGAACAGTGCCGATGTGGTTAGCCGAATTAAAGATAAAATGGTAACCATTCAAAAATCATTGCCCAAAGATGTAGTAATAGAACCATACTTGGACAGAACAGATTTAGTAAACAGAGCCATCAGCACAGTAGAAAAAAACCTGATTGAAGGTGCATTAATAGTAATCTTCGTATTGGTTTTATTCCTTGGAAACCTTCGTGCAGGGGTGATTGTAGCCTCTGCCATTCCTTTATCCATGCTTTTCGCATTGGGCTTAATGAATGTATTTGGGGTAAGTGCAAACCTTATGAGTTTAGGTGCAATTGACTTTGGGTTAATTGTGGACGGGGCAGTAATTATAGTAGAAGCCACTTTACACCATTTAGGATTAAGAAAAACCCTTGGCAAACTAACACAGGAAGAAATGGACGAGGAAGTTTTTCAATCCGCCTCTAAAATCCGAAGCAGCGCAGCATTTGGAGAAATAATCATCCTCATTGTTTACATTCCTATTCTTACGCTTATTGGCATTGAAGGCAAAATGTTCCGCCCGATGGCTCAAACCGTTGGTTTCGCCATTTTCGGGGCATTGATTTTATCGCTTACCTACATTCCAATGATGTGTGCAGCGTTTTTACCAAAAACTATTTCGCACAAGCAAACATTGAGTGATAGAATGATGAATTTCTTTCAGCGGATTTATGCTCCATTATTAGAAAAAGCAATCCGTTTCAAAAAAGTAATTGTTGGTGTAACCGTTGCCGTATTTGTGGTTTCGGTGTTTCTATTTTCAAGAATGGGCGGTGAGTTTATCCCAACCTTGCAGGAAGGCGATTTTGCTTTTCACTGCATTCTGCCGCAAGGCACATCACTTTCACAAAGTTTAGAAACTTCTATGCAGGCATCAAGGCTAATCAAAGAATTTGACGAGGTAAAAATGGTTGTAGGAAAAACTGGAGCAGCCGAAGTTCCCACCGACCCAATGCCCCCAGAAGCAACAGACATGATGATAATTCTAAAGCCACAAAGCGAATGGAAACGGGATGTTTCGTATGATGAACTGGCAGAAGAATTTGAAGAAAAACTAAGCACAATACCCGGGGTTTTCTTTGAAAAAAACCAACCCATTCAAATGAGGTTCAACGAACTTATGACAGGTATTCGTCAAGACGTTGCAGTAAAAATATTTGGCGAAAACATGGATACACTTTTAAGCTACGCCAATAAAGTGAACGCAGTAGTGCAAAGTGTGGACGGTGCAACCGAACCAAGTGTTGAACGGGTTGCAGGGCTTCCGCAAATCGTCATCAAATACAACCGTTCGCAAATTGCCAACTATGGTCTAAACATTGAGGATATAAACCACATTGTAAGCACTGCCTTTGCAGGTGGAGGGGCAGGAGTTGTTTTTGAAAACGAACGCAAATTTGATTTGGTTGTTCGCTTGGACAGCATACACCGAAACAACATTGACGATGTAAGTCATTTGTATATTCCAACTACAAACGGAACTCAAATTCCATTATCGCAAGTAGCAGAAATAAATATGGAATTGGGTCCTGCACAAATAAGCCGTGAAGATGGTAAACGTAGAATCGTCGTAGGTTTCAATATTTCGGGTAGAGATGTAGCAAGCGTAGTTACTGATATTCAAAAGGAGTTGAACGAAAAAGTAAAATTGCCCGAAGGCTATTATTACACTTACGGAGGAACGTTTGAAAACCTGCAAGCAGCAACCAAACGCCTTATGATTGCTTTGCCTGTAGCATTAGCACTCATTTTTTTGTTGCTTTATTTCACATTTGGATCAGTAAAACAAGCAACACTTATTTATACCGCAATTCCGATGAGTGCCATAGGCGGAGTATTCGCATTGCTCATTCGTGATATGCCTTTCAGCATTTCGGCAGGTATTGGTTTTATTGCCTTGTTTGGTGTAGCGGTTTTAAACGGCATTGTGCTGATTGGAACTTTTAACCAATTGGAAAAGGAAGGTATAACAGACATAATCCAACGCATAAAGGAAGGAACAAAAATCCGTTTACGACCCGTGTTAATGACTGCCACCGTTGCATCGTTGGGCTTTCTACCAATGGCACTTTCGCATGGTGCAGGGGCAGAGGTGCAAAAACCTTTGGCAACGGTTGTAATTGGTGGACTGCTCACAGCAACATTCTTAACCCTATTTGTTTTGCCTTTGCTTTATGTAATGTTTTCAAAAATCAGAAAGCCAAAACGCAAAATATCTACAACGGCTATTATAGTTTTTGCCTTACTTTCATTCAATGCTGCAAATGCTCAAATGCCAACAACCAAAACCATTTCGGTTGATGATGCCATAAGCACGGCATTGAAAAACAATTTAGAAATGCAATCGCAACAACTCAATGTGCAATCATCTATTACATTAAAAAAATCAACATTTGAGTTGCCTAAAACAAATGTGAATTTTCAGTTTGGGCAATACAACAGCATCAATCAGGACAAGGCATTTCAAGTTTCACAAAGTATTCCTTTTCCTACTTATTTTACTGCAAAATCAGGATTGTATAAAGCCGAATTGCAAAGCAGCGAATTTCAAAAGCAAGCCACCGCCAACGAAATAAAAGCACAGGTACAATACTGGTATTATCAATTGCAGTATTTACAAACGGCAAAAAACCAACTGCTTTCATTAGACAGTTTGTATAACGACTTTGTAAGTGCAGCAACGTTGCGTTACAAAACAGGCGAAACAAACTTGTTGGAGAAAACCACAGCCGAAACCAAGCGGGGACAACTTTCGCAGTTACTTATACAAAACGAAACAGATTTTGCAACGGCTTACAATTCATTGAAAACGCTAATGAATACAAGCGAAGAATTTACAATTGACAATAACGGAAACTTTCAACCGCTTGTATTAAGCAGTTCGTTTGACACAACACTACTTGCAAATAATCCATCGCTGAAAGTTTTGTATCAGCAAGCCGTTATTGCCGAACAAAACAAAAAGTTAGAAACTGCATCTACCTTGCCCGATTTTAATGTGGGTTATTTCAACCAGTCGTTAATCGGTGTTCAAACTATCAACGGAGCAGATGTAAATTTTGACGGTAGCAAACGCTTTCAAGGCTTCAATGTCGGTATCAGCATTCCAATTACTTTTTTCAGCAACGCCTCAAAAATAAAATCGCTTGACTATAAACAGCAGGCATTGCAAAAAGAAGCCGAAAACGGAAAACTACTTTTACAAAACAAGTTGCAAAATGCTTTTCAGCAATACAACCAAAATTTGTCGCAATACAATTATTACAAAACCACTGCTTTACCCAATGCCGATATAATTATCAGCACCGCAAAAGTTGGTTTCAAAAGTGGCGACATTGGTTACATTGAATATCTACAAGCCCTGCAAACCGCTACCGATGTGCAGTTGAGTTATCTGCAATCGGTTAATCAAATCAACCAATCCATTATCAATATCAATTTCTTAACTAACAAATAAAATTCACAACGATGAAAAATATAATCTTCATAGCAGCGATTGCAACATCAATAGTATTTGCATCCTGCAACAGCAAAAAAGAAACGCACGGTGAAGAAACCGAGCTTCACGAGGAACACGAAAACTCCAACACGGCAATGCTTACAGCGGAACAAATGAAATCTATAAAAATAGAGTTGAGTAGCATTGAAAAAAAGCAACTCACCGCTTCTCTCAAAGCCAACGGTATTTTAAAAGTGCCTAACCAAAACAGAGCAAACGCCACAGCATCATTGGGCGGAGTTATCAAATCTATTCTGGTGCAAACGGGGAATACAGTAAGCAAAGGACAAGTTATTGCAACCATTTCAAACAATTCTTTTATCACAATGCAGGAAGAATTTTTAAGCATTTCTTCAAAAGCAGAGTTGGCACAATTAGAATTTACCCGTCAAAAAGAATTGCAACAAGGCAACGCAGGTGCGTTGAAAAACTTACAGTCAGCCGATGCAGAACTAAAAACCTTAAAAGCACGAAAAGCAAGTTTGCAAAAACAATTAGAGTTAATTGGTATTAACACCACTTCACTCACAAACGAAAATATCCAAGCCGTTGTAAACATTACAAGCCCCATAAACGGCAGTATCAGCAATGTAATGGTAAACATTGGCAGCTATGTAGATGCCAATAATCCCATAGCCGAAATAGTGGACAACAGCCAACTGCATTTGGATTTGTATGTGTATGAAAAAGATTTACAAAAACTAAAAGTCGGACAAACCATACATTTTACCCTTACCAACAATCCGGGTAAAGAATACGATGCCGATGTTTACGCCATCAGCAACACATTTGAACCCAACACCAAAGCCGTTGCCGTTCACGCAATGGTAAAAGGTAACAAGCAAGGACTGATTGACGGAATGAGTATCACCGCATTGGTAAGTTTAGAAAACGCTACTGTTGATGCAGTGCCAACAAATGCCATTGTAAACCACGAAGGGCAAGACTATATTTTTATTGTTACCGATGCTCACAAGGAAGAAGAACACCACAGCGAAACCGAAACAGCAGAACACAAACACGAGCAACACGGACACGAGCATAGCGAAAACGAAGAACCAGAACACAAAGAAGAAGGAACAACCTTTGAAAAAATACCTGTTCGCAAAGGCACTACCGATGTAGGTTACAGCGAAATTACATTGCTAAAAGAAATCCCTGCAAACAGTAAAGTAGTGGTGAACGGAGCTTTTTTTATATTGGCTAAAATGAACAACAAAGGTGAAGCACATGGACATTAAAAATTAAAACTATGAAATTCAACACTTCAATGCCTACGGCTCTAAAACCATTTTATCAAAAAAAACTAACCGAAGCTGAAAATACCTTTTGCAAAGGGCAATTGCAGCAAAGCTGGCAACACTTGGAAAGGGCACACATACTTGGACAGCCCTATCCATTTGCACATTCCTTTGTCCATTGGAAAATGCTGTTATTCGGTATCCGAACCAAAAATACAAAGGAAATACTCGGACAAATTCCACGCCTTTTAGTAGGTGGAGTAAAATCTTTTGTTGGGAATATTCCCGTTGGAAATACAGGCGGAGCAAATGTTCCGCCACTGCAATTAATGGAAATACCCGAAGATTTATTATTCGTGATACAAAATAATTCTAATAATGAAACTACCATTAAACGATAAAAAATTTCTCTTTCTTCTTTTGGCAATCACAATAGTGGTTGTCTTAGAGGTCTTATCTATCATCGGCATACAAATACCAATGCCGTACGCACCTTTTGTATTCGCTGCTTTCATTCTGGGAATTGGCTATAACGTTTTGTGGATCGGGGTAAAAGCTCTTTTCAAGGTTCAGTTCAGCAATATCAATTTGCTAATGCTTATATCAGTAATTGGTGCATTCTACTTAAAGGAATTTCCCGAAGCCGCTGTGTTGATTGTGTTATATGTATTGGGCGAACGGTTGGAAGATATTGGGATAGAAAATTCAAAATCAGCATTAGATGAATTAGTAAGCAAAGCACCTAAAACTGCTTTTGTAAAATCGCAAAACCAAAATGTTCCCATTGATAAAATTGCGATTGGTTCAATCATTCAAATTAAAGCAGGCGAAATGATACCGCTTGATGGTAAAATTATTTCGGGTGAAACGATGGTAGATGAAGCAGCCATCACAGGCGAACCAATTGCAAAAGACAAACGACAAGGCGATAATGTGTTTGCTGGAACACTCAACAAAAATGGATTCGTAGAAATGGAAACAACAAAACTCTCTGTTGATACAACATTCTCTAAAATCATTCGCCTCACTTTTGAAGCAACGGCAAACAAAAGTGAAACACAAAAATTTATTCAGCAATTCGCTAAGTATTACACGCCTGTAATGCTTGCACTTTCCATTTTACTGTTTGTTGTTCCAGTTTTCGTTTTGAATTTAGATTTTAACCATTGGTTACAGCAAGCCATTACACTTTTGGTTATAGCTTGTCCTTGTGCATTAGTTATATCTACACCAGTTGCAATCTATGCAGCCATCGGAAACGCTTCGGCAAAAGGGGCATTGGTAAAAGGTGGAAAATACATTGAGGCATTGGCATCAATAAAAGCAATTGCATTAGACAAAACACGCACAATCACTTTTGGTAACCCGATTGTTTCAGATATTTTCCCATTGAATGGAACAAGCCGTGAAAAACTATTGGCTTGCACAGCAGGAGCAGAAATTTTCAGCGAACACCCTTTGGCACAAGCCATAGTGGATGCAAGTAAGAAAGAAGGATTTGAACCACACAAAACCGAAGGTTTCAAAAGCATTATGGGAAAAGGGGCAACAGCAAAATGTTTAGTTTGTGAGGATGAAACAATTTATGTAGGCAAATTAGATTTTATTCAAGAAACGCAAACCATAGACAACGAAGCCGTAAAAATTGTAGAGCAACTTTCATCGCAAGGCAAAACAAGTGTAGTAGTTAGTTTCGGAAATGGAGTTGCAGGAATTATAGGTTTGATGGACGAAATAAAACCCGACAGTGAAGCAGCATTAAAAGAGTTGGAAGCACTCAACATTGAACCCGTAATGCTCACAGGCGACAGCGAAAAAGCAGCAAACTATGTAGCACATCAAGTAGGCATAGAAAAAATATTCGGGAATATGTTACCCGAAAACAAAGCCGAAAAAATAAAGGAACTTTTGCAGCAATACGGCAAAGTGGCAATGGTAGGTGACGGCATAAACGATGCACCAGCATTAGCACAATCCACCGTAGGCATAGCAATGGGAGCAGCAGGAAGCGACACCGCCATTGAAACTGCAAACATTGCATTGATGAACGACAAACTTTCACTCATTCCGTTTTTAATTCGATTAAGTCAAAAAACTTTACGCAGAATAAAATTCAACACCATTGGCGCAATAGCCGTAAAACTTATCTTCATAACACTTGCATTTATCGGTTTCAGCAATTTGGTTTTCGCCATAGCCGCAGACGTTGGAGTCACACTGATAGTAATTTTGACAAGTTTGAATTTAATGAAATTTGAAAGTAAAATTGTAAGCGGAAAGTGAAACCTGCAATCGTAACGACAGTGCCTACAAAGCCCACACATTTGCACTTACATTTGCTTTTGCCACCCCACACAAGCCAAAGCTGCAAAAGTAAAAGAGAGTGCAAGCAACCGCACTCGTTCGCAGCAGACAGACCCTGCAAAACTCAACCGACATCACATCGGAAAGACTGAAGGGCAGCTGATAACAGCGGTTTGACTTAATGGCGGGTGCAGTGCTTCGTTTGACAGTTTTGTGGTAGGTTCAAGTGCGGTTCTTCGAGAACTTATAAAAGACAAAAGGGTTATACTTGTATAGTGTAACCCTTTTGTCTTTTTTGTCGTTTTCAAAAAAATATCACTTTCTTACAACTTGAAGTTGATTTATTAAAAATCTTGTTGTTATTTCAGGAATTTTAGGGATGGGAATGAATGTAAATGCTCAAAAATTAAATCTGGCTGCTAATGTTGAACCTGTCATCATTAATTATAATGGCATTAAGGTTAAGGCAAAAAAACTAACCGTCCATTCTGAGATACCCATGAGGATGGATATTGCTTGGAACAATGTAAAAACCCCTGCCTTATTAGAGTTTGTGGCAAAAGGAATGTTGAAATTCAAATCTGTAGATGGGCCACTCCCTAAACAATGGGAAGTTGGTAAAACATATGGGATTAAAACTCGTGTATTCGGATTAATTCCATTTGGTGGGATACACTACCTTTTTATAGAAAAAATTGATGATAATAATTTTGTTCTCTCTACCAGGGAATGGGATAGTGGAGCGAAAGTTTGGAATCACACTATAACAATGAGAGACTTAGGTAATGGAACCATCTACTATGAAGATGCCATTACAATTTATGCGGGAATAATGACCAGATTTATTACTTCTTTCGCCAAGAAATTTTATCAATACAGACAGAAACGATGGCAGATTGTGGCAGAGAATAAACTTGTTTTTGGCGACTAATTTGTCAATCATACTTTCTGCAATTTGACACGAAGTTCAACCCTTTAACTTCTTGATAATTACAAGTTCAATCATCGCATTATAGCTGCATCTTTCTTCTGTAAGGGGATTGAACTTTTGTGTTAAAAATCCGCCACTACGCCAAGCAGCAAACTGTCAAGGATTTCCCAGTAATTCTACAATTAATTTGACGTGACGTGGCGTTAGAATCTTCTTTCCAGGCTTCAATCCCATTTCCGTCAATTCATTTTTCAGTTTTTGATTCTCCCGAATCCATCTACCTAGCTGTGCACTGGCGCTCTTCTTAGTACTATTTGGGAAATAGAGCATCGCCAGCTCGCAGTAGCTGTATGATCGTATTACAAATTCTTTTTCCATTTCATTTTTGTTCGTATGTGTTCACAAAAAAGCCCCGGTCATCCCGGGGCTTCGTTTTAATTCGCTAGTGCTAATCTGGTTCCTAATCGTCGTGAGAGCAGTTCCATGTCCTCACCAACCTTCTGGTCGACTATTCGGGCATAGTGCTGGGTACTGTTGATGTTTTTATGCCCAAGCATCTTGCTCACCGTCTCAATGGGCACTCCATTCATCATGGTAACAGTTGTCGCAAATGTGTGCCGTGCCACGTGGAAGGATAAGGTTTTGGAGATTCCGCACAGGTCGGCCAGTTCTTTCAAGTAGGCATTGATCTTCTGATTGGTCAGAATCGGAATTACGGTATCCTCTGGATTCAAAGCTTCCAGGTTGCAATACTTCCGAATGATTTCCATTGGGACATTCAACAAAGGAATATTGGCTCTACCTCCGGTCTTTTGGCGTCTAGTGCGAATCCAATACTTCTCCTCGTGGTATTCAATTTCGCACTTGCGGAGTTGCTTTACATCGATGTAGGCTAGCCCAGTAAAGCAGGAGAACACAAAGAAATCACGCACCCGGATCAGTCGCTCGAAAGGGGAGTTGAATTCCATTAGACTTTTCAATTCATCCTCGGTCAAATACGGGCGAACGACCTCCTTCATACCTAAACTGATTCCGGAGAAGGGATCCTTTAACAACCAACCGTGCCTGATGGCCATGGTGGTGACCTTTTTGACGTTCTGCAAGAATTTATTGGACGTGTTGTGGTTGCAACCTTTCTCAGTTTTCAAGTAGAGTGCAAACTGGGTAATCATGTAATGATCCACGGCTTTGAGGGACACATCGTCTGACCGGTAGTTCTTGATGAGGAAACTCTGGAGGTGGTTGCGAGCGGTGGTGTTCTTTTGGTAGGTCGAATAGGTGGTCTCCTTGCCAATGAGTGATTTCAAGCTGGCGATGTAATCATCCCAGACCTCGATAATCATTTTGGCTTTGGCATTGTTGATGCCCAGGATGGCATCCCGAAGGTCGGTTGCTAGGACTTCCTCTTTAAGCATGAGGAGGTCATTGTACTTCTGATGGGCACGGATGCGCACCGCTTCCAGGTAGTCATTAAAGACCTTGGCCTCGGTGGTTCGGCCTTTCATTTGATACCTCACCGGATCCCATTGGTCGGGCTGGATGAAGCGTTTTAATCTCAGGGCTACTTTATCCCCGTTGATGTTGATGCGTAGCATCACGGGGCATTCCCCGTTCTTCTTGTCTTTTGTCCGGTTGATGTAGAACACCAGACTGAATGTTGTTTTTGACGACATAAGGCGCAATTGTGTTTAATTGTGCCCCCCCATTTTGATTACAAAACTACGTTTACCCCTCGGCTAAATCAAGCTTATCTTGTTGATTTTCAGTTCTATTATGTTCGTATTTGTTCGTACACCGTTGACCCCTTTTTGATTTTTGAAAAGGGGTCACCAGAAGGAAACCCAATCGGCGTACAAACGCGAACATTTTCGGAAAGTAAAGAACAAAAAAAAGTGTGTAAATCAACGACTTACACACTTTTCGAACAGTTGCGAACTGTACTCAGCGGAGAGAGCGGGATTCGAACCCGCGGTACCTTTCAGTACACACGCTTTCCAAGCGTGCTCGATCGACCAC
>JACCDS012206127.1_pt1 | contig 12593 bp, 14 predicted proteins | sample 7446441 | NCBI WGS metagenome assembly JACCDS01 (sample SAMN15323445, study PRJNA562643) | freshwater metagenome | isolation source: river surface water | place: USA:Blue River Watershed | collected 2017-08-17
AACTTGTGGATATTTAAAAGATGAAGATTTACACAAGCGACCACTTAGCAAACTCATCAAAGATATTTCTGAAGAGCTAGGGATTATATAGTTTTTTTAAAACTATCTTTTCCCCACTAAGCCATCAAATATTTTGCCCAAATTTGAAATTTCATTTTTTGGAAGTTCCACATCTTTTGCAAGATTTGGAAACTCTAAAATTGCATTTTTTACTTCATCAATTATTTGTTTATACTCTTTGATTCCATGTTTTAATGCTAGTTTTTCAAGATGATTTACAGTTGGATTTTTTCCTTCATTTAAATATGTAGTGCTATGTTCAGTTCCTACTCCATAAGAAAAAGTCAAATCATACGCAGGTGTTAATTTCCATGAGTTTTTTTCATCCAACATAAAAGAAAAGTTTTTGGCATGGTCGTCACGATTATGTGTAAAAAGATTAAAAACTGCTAATCTAAAAAGTTTTTTTACTTCATTTATATCTTTTGTTAGATGAAAACACAAAGTTAATAAATCATCATAATCAAGTGATGGAATTCTAAAATCACTATGAACTAATCCAGCCACACTATGAATATGTAATCTATTATCTTTTATTCTATCAAACCTTTTTATTGCAAAATAACTATTTTTTTTGCCTTTTATCAACTTTGTTTCAGGTATTTCAATATTTGCTTTTTTTGCCATCAAAGAGTAAATATATTCAATTTTTCCAATATTTAATCCATCATTTGAATTTGGAAATTTGATTATGTAGTGTTCAAAATTCTCTATTAATTTTTGACTTCCATGGAGTATTTCATTGTTATTGTTTAGTTGAGTCATAATTTTTGGTCTAGCTCCCGCACTACTTCCACCAATAGCAAGTAATGTATCAAGAAGTTCATAACTAGAGCCATTTAAAATATTTATTGAAGAGTTTGCTAAATCATCCAAAATTATTTCACTCTTTATATTTTCAATTTCTTCATATATTGGCTCATAAATTAATGCTCCTATTCCAAATTTCCCAACATAACACAATCTATCAAGTGGTGTAATATCATGAAAATTTATTCCTTTTGACATTAAGTGTCTGTCTAAAAGTAATTTTCCCCAACCATCAGGCAAACTATCTGCAAAAACTCCAAATAAACCATCAAAAATATTGTCATTGCAAACTTGTAACTCTTTTTTTAGTGGTAAAATATAAGGAGAAATTTGAATATCTTTTTTTAAAAAGTTCTCATCATATTCAAAATATATCTTTCTATTTTTTAGAGCTAATTTTCCAACAAAGATTTTGTTATCAAAATGATTTAAAAATACATTTACAGTTTTTATCATTTTATAGCTCCTCTTTTTTTGATTGGTTTTACTTTTAATAAATCATCCATAGAATCGTATTGTTCATCTTTTTTATTTGCAATATTTTTAAAATCATCTAAACAATTTAAGACTAATGCAAGTTTTAGCAAAGATTCAAAAGAGATTTCTCCACTTGTTTCAAATCTTTTGATACTTCCAAGACTCACTCCGCTTTTGTTGGAAAGTCCTTCTTGAGTTAGGTTTAAAGATAATCTTTTTTGTTTGAATTTATCTTTTAAATTTTGCATTATAGATTTTGGTGTTGAGATATTAATAGCTAACATATTAATCCTAAAATAGATTTTTAACTAATTATAGCTAAAATATTATCTATTAATACTTTTATTTAGATAGATTTTTATGCCTCTTCCGTCACATAAAAAGTAGTTTTTCCATTTTTAGGGTCAAAATTTACACCATCTTTTGAGATATATGTATTTATGATTTTTCTAGCTTTTTTAAATGAGCTAGCATTTCCTATCTCTTCTCTTTTGTCATCTGGTGTGATTACTGTTTTGTCATAACCTTTTGCAAATTTTTTGGCAACACTTGCATCTTTAAATGAATATTTAACAATCTCAATATCTCTTTTTACATCAATTGTTGCTTTTTTCTTTTCATCTTTAAATCTTAAAATTCTGTTTCCATTTGATGAAATTTTCATTGTTGTTGCTGTTTCGATATTTTCTGTGTCTTCAACGATTACATACTCTTTTCCATTTATTAATAATATTTCATCATCTATTTTTTTAATCTCTTTAATTATTGTTTTTTTACCTTTTGCCATTTATAAACCTTTATATATTTTTCTATTAATTACGTATTGTAGCTAATATTTACACCCTATTCTTGGAATATATTTTTTTTGGCTATACTGTAGACCTTTTATAGAAAAATCAACAAGAAGAAAGAACAAAAATCAAATGAATTTATTATCAAAAAATAGCCCAGTAGAACAATCAATTTTAAAAATGAAAGCTGTATTAAAAGATGTAGGTTGTGAAGCATCTTTTTCACAAGAAAAACACCCTTTAGAAAACTGCTTTTCAGTAAATTTAGCTTCAAATGAAGCACCAAATTATATCTATTCAAACGGAAAAGGAGTAATTTCAGATGCTTCAATAGCAAGTGCTTATGGAGAATACATCGAAAGATTACAAACAAACAACTTTTTTATAGATTTTCACTTACCAAATAGAAAATATTATCCAGATGAAATAGCTTTTGATTTTGATGGTGATTACCTAAATGATGAACTAAAAAAAGTATATAACCCAAATGGTGAACTTGAACCAAAAGATTTAATAGATTTTAATAGCGACTATATGGACAAAATCGTAGCTTTACCATTTATCAAACAATCAACAAATGAAAAAACATATATTCCTATAAATATTTTAAGTAATCTTTTTGCAAGTAATGGACTTGCAACTGGAAATACAGCAAATGAAGCGAAAGTTCAAGCTTTAAGTGAAATATTTGAAAGATATGTAAAAATCAAAATTATCAAAGAAGGATTATCTCTTCCAAAATTTCCTGATGAAATTATAAAATCATTTCCAAAAGTTTATAAAGACGCTCAAACTCTTAGAGATTTAGGTTATATAATCGAAATTTTAGATTCAAGTCTTGGTGGAGTTTTCCCTGTTACAGCTATTTCACTTATAAATCCAAAAAATAATACTTTATTTGTATCTTTTGGAGCCCATCCAATTTTAGAAGTAAGTTTAGAGCGAACTATGACTGAACTTATGCAAGGAAGAGATTTAGACAATCTTGATGCTTTTGAAGTTCCTACTTTTGATATGGAACTTGTGAGTGATTATTTTAATGTTGAAGCACATTTTATTGATTCAAATGGAAAACTTGGATTTCCATTTTTATGTGCTAAAAAAAGCTTTGAATATTTTCCTTGCAAATATGAAGGTGTTGGAAGTGATGAAGAATACGCTTTTTTAATTGATATTTTAAAGTCTCAAAATAAAGAGATGTATTTAAGAGAATATACATATTTAGATTTTTATTCTTGTCAAATGATAGTTCCAAATTTTTCAGAAGTTTATCCAATAGATGATATGGTTTATAACAATAAAAACAATGGAAAATTAATCAGAGATATGATTTTAAATTTTGAAAAATATGATATTAATGATATTTTAGATGAGATAGATAGCCTTGATAATTCACTAAATATCCAACTTTACATAGGTGTTATTTTTGAAGAAAACTTCACTATGGGTGATTTTAAAGCCCAAATGCTATTACTTTTAGAAGAGTATGATGATGCTTTAGAAATCTTAGAATTTGGAAATAATAAATTAGGTCATCTAGTTGCTCAACTTATTAGAATGCAAAATGATGAATTAAATTGGGAAGATTATGAAAATGCTTTAAATGATGTTTATGGAAAAGAAAAAATTCAAAAAGCAGTAAATATAATCGAAGGAAAAGAGTTCTTAATCAACAGAACTTTACATGAACATTACAACAATATGCTAGGTATGTTCGATAAACTTGAAGTAAAAAAATTGGCTTATTATAAAAATTAATTGGTTATAATCACTAAAAAATTAAATATTTAAAGGTTAAAAATGCAATATGTAGAAACATCAAATAAAAGTGTTGAGGAAGTTGTAGAAAAAATTAAAGAAGTTTGTCCAAAATATAAATTTGGTGTTTTACATGTTCATAATATTACGCAAACTTTAAAATCTAAAGGAATAGATTTTAAAAAAGAGTGTCAAATATTGGATATTTGTAATCCACTAATTGCAAATGAATTTTTAAGTGAAGATATGTCTCTTTCTATCATTATGCCTTGTAAAATTTCTGTTTATTCTGAAGATAGTGAAACAATTGTTGCTATGAACTCTTTAGTTCAACTAGTAGATGATATAAATCCTGATTTAATTGATTTAGCTCAAAAAGTACAAGAACAACTTTTAGAAATTATTAATGAAGTAATATAATGTACACTCCAATTTCATGTGAATTTTTCGATCAACTAAATGTAGCAATGCAAAGAAAGATTCCATCAACTGTTATTTATTTAAAAAATGATGAAAAAATCACTGCAAAAGGTTTGATAAAAACTATGAGTGTAATTGATGGAATTGAATATGTGATTTTAAATAAAAATGACCAAATTAGACTTGATACGGTTATAACTTTTAACGGAAGAAAATACAAAGAAGAAAAGTAAGGAATAAATAAAAATCTATTCCTCATTCTTTTTTTTGATTTTTCAACTTTTAAAAAGAGTTTTTTCCATTAAACTCTTTTTCATCAACTTGAGTAATTATAGTATTTGATATTCTTAGAGTCTCTTGGGCTATTTCATTTGCTGCAGAAGCATTTTGAGCGTTTAGTTGTGTAATTTGATCCAAATTATTTACTGCATCATTTATTTGAGTAATTCCAACTGATTGTTCTTTATTTGCTGTTGTAACGTTTTTTATTAAATCTAGAGTTATATTAATATTTTCGTTTAACTGTGAATAACCTTGTATCATATCAGAAGCTATATTTTTACCCTCTTGAGTTTTTTTCTGAGCATTTTCAACTAACTCTTTTATCTGTTTTGCTGCTTCAGCACTTCTACTTGCAAGTGTTCTTACTTCTCCTGCAACAACGGCAAATCCTTTTCCCGCTTCTCCAGCCGTTGCTGCTTCAACAGCTGCATTTAAAGAAAGAATATTTGTTTGAAATGCTATTTGGTCAATTATTGTTATTGCTTCAGTGATTGCTGATGTTTGGGAGTTTATCTCTTCCATAGAAACAACAGTTTTATTTGCAAGATTTTGTCCAGCGGAAATAGACTCTTTTACTTTATTCCCGAAATTTGCCATTTTTATAGCTGTTTCACTATTATTTCTAATATTAGAAGTAATTTGTTCTAAAGATGCAGCAGTTTCTTCTAAAGATGCAGCTTGCGAATTTGCTGCATTTGCAATTCCTTCCATATTTTGACTTAGAACATTTGCATTAGTACTTAATTTAATACCAGTTTTTTTATTTTCAACTAAAGTTTGAGTAATTACATTACCCAATATATTTACATCTTTTTCAAGTTCCTTTATTATTCCCTCAAGATTATTTTCAGGTAATTTTGGTCTAAAATCTAATTTTGAATATGAAGTTAAAACACTTAAAATATTTGAAACATTACTATTTAAGGTTTTTAACATTTCATTAATTATATTTTTTAACTCATTTAAAGATGGATTACTTGAATTCAACTCAATTTTTGAATCTAAATAACCTCTATTTATTTGATTTGTAACTCTAATTGTATCTGAGATTAAGTCTCTATCTTTTTGAATATTTATTTTTGTATTTTCAATATTTTTATTAATAATCTTTGACATCATTCCTAATTCATCATCAGAATTTATTTCAATCAACTCAACATTATTTTTCTCAAAATTAACAAATGAGAAGAAATTCTCAAGTCCTTTTTTCACAGAATCAATACTTAGCAAAATATCATGAGAAATAACTTTTCCTAAAATCATTGTTATAAAAATACCAACAGCACTCAATAATATAAAAATTATCATATTTTGATTAGCTTCTGACATTTCGTCATTTATAGTTTCTACTAAATTTTGAGAAATATTATCTTCAATTTTCTTTAAAATATTAATTTTATCAGTCATTTGCTTGAACCAATAATTAGCGTCAATTCCAAAATTTGAATCAATATTACTATACAATGCAACTTTTCTCATTTTATCAACTTCACTTATTGATTCACCTTGAAAAGTTTTTTTATAAAAATTAACTGTCTCTAAATCACTTATTTTTAAAAAGATATCTGTATAGGCATTTTGTTCAGCAACTAAATTATAAAATTTAGCTTTCATTCCCTCACCAAAAACATTTTTTGCAAAAGTATTAGTTCCAATAGCTCTTTCTATCCCTGCTCTTTCTTTTGCTAATAAGAAATTCATATAAGATACCAACTTTTGCGATACTAGTGGACTATTTGATAATTTTGTAATAGTCCCAATTACATTTAATAATATTGTATTTGTATCAGTGTAATATCCAATAGCAACACCAGCATTTACTGATAAATTACTAACCCCTGTTCTAGTAGTATTTAAATCTTCTAGCTTTTTAATACTACTATTTAAATTTTCTAGAAACTCTGAACTATAAACATTCTTATCAAAAGTTAATAAAAAAAGATTTAACTCTTTTAATTTCTCATCAACAACTAATCTTTGAGCTAGTAATTCTGATTTGAATTTTTCACCATTACTTCCTAAAAATCCAGCTGTCATACCCCTTTCTTTTTGTGTTTCATGGACTAAATTACCAATTTTAACAGAAAGGACAACCACTTTATCCAATGATTGAAGATTTTTTGAAATATAAAAAGAATCTATTACTAATTTTGCTGCTAATAATAATACAACTATTAGTGGTATTAACATTATTAGAATGAGCTTTTGTTTTATAGATAATTTTGAAAGCATGCGATATCCCCATAGTTTTCTTTAATTATATCAAAAAGAATTACTAACTGTTTAATAAATATTCATTGTATAAAAAATATCAATAATTAAGTAACACCTATAAAAAAAAATTTAATCATTTGTTCAGTATACTACGCACCAAAAAACAAAAAAGAATAAATATGAAAATAAATGAAAGTTTTATAAATTTAATTTCTCATAAAAATAATTTAAATAAAGAACAATTTAAAATTTTACAATTAGATGAAAATTTACAAGATTGGCAAAACAATGCATTAAATAAAGAAGTTTCAAAAAATGATATGAATTTACTTATGCTGTTAAAAGGTGACTTATCACATAAAGCTCAAGAACAAATCATAAAAAATTATCATATGGTTTTAGAGTTTAATAATATAAAACCAAAAGTAGTTTATGAACTTTCAAAAGAACAAAATGAAATTACAAATCCATCAAATGAAGATGAAGAACATATAAAAATCTATTGTGATGGAGCATGTTCTGGAAATCCTGGAAATGCTGGAAGTGGACTTGCAATATATTCAAATACAAAAAATCCTATTTTACTCTATGGAGCTTTTGTAGAAGATGGAACAAACAATATTGCAGAATTAAATGCTTTATATCAGGCCCTAACAATTGCCTCTCAAACCCATAGTGAAAATATAATATCTATTTTTTCAGATTCAAAATATGCTATTGATTGTATTACAACATGGGCTTATAGCTGGAAAAAAAATGGCTGGAGCAAAAAAGGTGGAGAGATAAAAAATCTTGAACTGATAATAAAAGCTCACAACTTATATGAAAAATTAAAAGATAGAATAGAGATTATTCATGTAAAAGGTCACTCTGGAGTTGAAGGAAATGAACTTGCTGATAGAATGGCAGTTTTAACAATAAAAGAAAAAAATGAAGACTTTACCTTTTATTCTTACGATAAAATCGAAGAAGTATTAAAATTAACTTCATATTAAAGCAACTTTAGAGTACTAATTGGATACTATATTACCAATTATTTAAAACGGTCAAGGAAAAAAAATGATTGAAAAAAAAGGTTCAATACTAACAGTTAGAGAAGACATAAAAGTTTTTGATTGTACAATCAGAGATGGTGGATTAGTAAATAACTACCATTTTACAGATGAGTTTGTAAAAGCTCACTACGAAACTTGTGTAGCTGCTGGTGTTGATTATATGGAAATTGGGAAAAATGTATCTCCAACAATTATGAGTGTTGATGAGTATGGTCCTTGGAATTTCTGTAAAGAAGAAGATATTAGAAGAATTGTTGGTGAAAATAAAACTAACATGAAAATAGCTGTTATGGCTGATATTGGAAGAAGTTTAAAAGAAGAACTTATTCCTAAATCTGAAAGTGTTGTTGATATGATAAGAATTGCAACATATATTCACCAAATCCCTGCAGCTATTGAACTAATTGAAGATGCCCATGCTAAAGGTTATGAAACAACTGTAAATATTATGGCAATTTCAAAATCATTTGATGATGAGTTAGATGAAGTTTTAGCACAATTATCAAAAACAAATGTTGATGTTATTTATATAGCTGATAGTTTTGGTTCTTTTTATCCTGAACAAATCAAAAAATTAACAGAAAAATATCTAAAAGTAGCTCAAGAAACTGGTAAAAAAGTTGGAATTCATGCACATAATAATCTTCAACTGGCTTATGCAAATACTTTAGAAGCTATGATTTATGGAACAAGCTTTTTAGATGTTACAATTTCAGGTTTAGGACGAGGTGCTGGAAACTGTCCACTTGAACTTTTAATTGGATTCTTAAAAAATCCAAAATATAAATTAATGCCTGTATTAAAATTTATTGAAGAGTTTATAGTACCACTTGAAAAAGAACTTGACTGGGGATATAGTATTCCATATATGCTAACTGGTCAATTAAACGAACATCCAAGAGCTGCAATGAAAGCAAGAGATGAAAAAGATACAAAATATAGAGAGTTTTATAAAACTCTTACTGTTGATTAAAAACTAAAAAGGTTATCCTTTTTAGTTTTATACACTTCAAATCAAAAATTAAAATGATTTTTACTTCCGAAGAACAAACCAGCCTAAAAAATATTATTCTACATAGACGTGATATTAGGGGAAATCGATTTTTAAATAAGGAGATTGAACCTGATATTTTAAATGAGCTTTTAAACTCTGCTATTCATGCTCCATCAGTTGGGTTTTCTCAACCTTGGGAGTTTGTAGTTATAAAAGATTTGGAAAAAAGAGATTCTATATATCAAGAGTTTAAAAAGCAAAATGAAAAAGCAAAAGAGATATTCAAAGAAAAAGAACTCTATAAAGATTTGAAACTTGAAGGTATCAAAGAGTCTTATCTAAATATCGCAGTTTTATATAAAAAGCCAAATAAGGCAGTTTTAGGACAAACTGTACAAAAAAAAATGGGTGAATATAGCGTGGTTTGTGCCATACAAAATCTATGGCTAACAGCACGAGCTTATAATATAGGAATAGGTTGGGTTAGTATCTTACGACCTAAAAAGATAAAAGAGATTTTAAATATCCCAAAAGAGTATAAATTAGTTGGATATTTATGTGTTGGTTATGTTGAAAATTTTACAGATATTCCAGAATTAGAGATAATTGGTTGGGATAAAAAAAAAGATTTAAACGAAGTTGTAAGATGGGTGTAAAAAGAAGTTTAACTTTAGATGATTTAAAGCCTTATATTGATGTTCAAAAAATCACTCCAACGACAAATGGTATCTCTGATAGTGTTTTTATACTAGATGATAAATATGTACTCAAGATTTTTGAAACAGCTTCAAAAGAAGAGATAGAGAGTGAACTAGAACTTATCACTTTTTGTAAAGATTTAAAAGTATCAAAGGTAATTAGTGAAATATTTATAATTCAAGATAAATATGCTTTGATATATGAAAAAGCAAAAGGACAAAGTCTAAATAAAATATCAACAAATGATATTTCACAAATAGGGGCTTTTTTAAAAGAATTTCATGTTATCACAAAAAATAAAACTAATACAAATCCACAACTTTTTTTAAAAGATGAGTTATATAAATTGATTGAAAAAACGGCTCATAAACCATTTTTTGATTTATTTAATAGTCTTAATATTGAACTAAAAAATGATGGAATTATTCATGGAGATTTATTTCCTGATAATGCTACATTTTTTGATAAAAAACTCTCTTGTGTGTTTGATTTTATACAAAGTTGTAATGGAGATTTTTTATTTGATTTGGCTGTTATTGCTATTTCTTGGTGTGATTCTAAAGAGGAAATTTTACATCTATTGAAAAGTTATCAATTAGACATTAGCTATGAAGAGTTTTTACCATATATAAAATATGCTGGGCTTTATTATAGTGTTACTAGATTTTTAGAAAATAAAAATTTCAATGAACTGTGGGATAAAATTAGTTAATCTCTTGTAGTAGAAACTTCTATTCCCTCATAAGAGGTAGTTTTTATAGCTTCTAAAATTTGAATTAAATTCGTTTTCTCATTATAAGTTACTGTTACTTCTTTTGTATTTAAAATAGCACTTACCTTTTCAATACCATCAAGCTCCTTTATGGCTTTCTTAACTGCTGTTGTACATAAAGGACAGTGCATTCCATCAACTTTTATAACTGAAATAGTTGAAGCAAAACAGAAATTGATAAATAATAAAATTAATAAAATAGCTTTCATTTTAATCCAAAAATAGAGGTAAAAATTCAGGATAAAAAAGTAATCCCATCAATGTCAAAAAGAATAATGTAAATAAAAAATATTGTTTATAAGTCTCTCTTTTTGAACACTTACAAGAGATTTTTTTATTTATATTTATAAAAGCAAAAATAAAAAAGCCCATAGTCAAAATAATAAGTGGAACTCTTGTATATTCTAAATTAGTAAAATATGATAAAGCTCCACTTGATATTCCAAATATTAAAAATAAAAATGCTGGTAAACAACAAAGTGTTGATAAAAGTGCAGTAATTACTGCACCAATTATCGAAACTCTGATACTTTTCATATTGTCTCTTGTGAAGTGTAAGTATATGCAAATGATTTTGCATTATAATAATCAAGTGCATCTTCACCACTTTCAGCATATGGATAACCTAACATATTTAATGGATATTGAGTTGGTTTAGGACTTAAAATAAAATCTCTAGCACTATTAAACGCAACCCAATTCATCTCCCATGAACCAAAGAAATATTTTTTAACATCTTTTACTTTTTGGTCTTCATTTGTTAATTTTTCAGCAAGTCTTACTTTTGTAACATCAGCAGGATCAGCTGGAACCCAACCCAAACCATCTATATAAAACTCTGCTCTACAATGTTGTGCTCCTGTTATATCAGCAAAACCATTTTCATCTGCTTTTCCACAAGCTTTTGAAATTTTAGATTGCCCTGCTCTAATTCCAAAAATTTCCCTTGCAGGGATTCCTGAATTTCTCAATAAACATACAAATACAGAACTTATATCTGTACATTTTCCACCATAGATTTTCTCTTCTATAGATTTTTTAGCATCACCAATTCCACAACCTTTTACATTTTCATCTCTGTACATAGTTGTAACTGTCCAGTCATAAATAGCTTGAGCTTTTTCTAATGGTGTTTTTGAATTTTTTGTGATATTTTTAGCATAATCTTGTAAACTAGTAGTTACAGGAATATGTGATGTTCCTTTTAAATACTCTTTTATTTCTATTGGATAATTTGTATTTGTCGTAGCTTTTGAAAAATTTGTTGTTCTTTCTTGCATAATTACATCAAATGTAACTTCTAATTCAGATTTTTTATCTGATTTATCCCATTTTACATATAAAACTCTAGTATCATAATCATTTTTTACAATTTTTGCTTCAGTAAAATTACCTTTATATGAAAAATCCACCACTTGATGATAAGTTTCATCTTTTGGAAGTGGAATCCAAAGTTGAGTAATATCTTTACTTGAGTCCATTGCATAATTATTTTTTAATGAAAATTTTCTAGGTTTGCTTGTAATTCCAAATGGATTTGATGCTTCATTTGAAAAAGCAAAACTTGGGCTTAATGCTAAAGCACCTGACATTGCAGCTGTAGTTTTTAAAAATGTTCTTCTTTGCATGTGAGATAAAACCTCTAATAGTTTTTTGTTCTATTGTAGAGATAAAGAGAGTTTAGTCATCTTTATGTCAAACCATAACCTATGGTCTTGAACTAAATATTAGATTATTCTAATATATGATTTATAAACAAAAGCTTAAAAAGTAAAAATTATTTTACTTAATTTAAATCCTCTTTTAAACTAAAATCGATATAATCTAAATAAAAATTGCAATATTGCAAGGATTAGTTTTATGAATAATGAATATAAACTAACAAAATTTGTTCAAGCTGCTGGTTGAGCTGCAAAGATGGGTCCGGGTGATCTTAAACAAACTATTTGCAGTTTAACACCAAATGATGAAAAAATTTTAGTAGGTTTTGATACAAGTGAAGATGCTAGTGTTTATCAAATAAATGAAGAACAAGCCATAGTTCAAACACTTGATTTTATTACTCCTGTTGTTGATGATCCATATATTTATGGGCAAATAGCTGCTGCAAATGCACTTAGTGATATTTTTGCTATGGGTGCTGATGTAAAGACTGCCATGAATATAGTAGGTTTTGATAAAAAAAATATATCAAAAGAAGCACTAGGATTAATATTAAATGGTGGAAATGAAAAAATAAAAGAGTGTGGTGGAGTTTTACT
>JACCDS010028297.1_pt1 | contig 12589 bp, 7 predicted proteins | sample 7446441 | NCBI WGS metagenome assembly JACCDS01 (sample SAMN15323445, study PRJNA562643) | freshwater metagenome | isolation source: river surface water | place: USA:Blue River Watershed | collected 2017-08-17
CCTGGGACCATCCACTGACCCTGAACGATCTGTTTTATGTCAGCGTCAACCGCAGCCTGTTCGTTCCTTCATCCGATCCGCGCGGCACCGAGGGCAATGCTGTCTACTACGCGCTGCCTTTCGGCTTCTGGCTCCTTTCTGCATCAGCCAGTCGCAGTCACTATCAGCAGGCTGTGGCCAACGCTCAAGGTGTCGCGCTTTACAGTGGCGAGAGTGAGAACCAGGAACTGAAGTTGTCCCGGACGCTTTCGCGTGCTGCCGAGCGGCTGACGACGGCTTATCTGAGTGCGTGGGCGCGGCAGGCAGACAATAACGTGAGTGGCTTGCAGGTCAAGGTCCAGCATCGCCAGACGGGTGGCTGGGAAGCCGGTTTCACTCATCGGCAGATTCTGGGCAATGCAACGCTCGATCTGAGTGCGGCCTACCGGCGCGGAACGGGCGCGTTTGGCGCGACCCGTCTGGCCGATGAAAACTCCGAGGGCAGTACTCGACTGCGTTTGATGCAGGTCGGGGCGCTGTACAACCTGCCATTGTCAGTGGGAAGCCAGCAATGGCGTTACACGCTGGCGTTACGCACGCAGCACGCATGGACCGCGCTTCTTCCGCAGGACCGATTCAGTATCGGCAGCCGTTTTACGGTGCGCGGCTTCAACGAGCAGAGGGTGCTAACTGCGGATCGCGGATGGCTTGTCCGCAACGACCTCGGTCTCTCGCTCGGTGGTTCTGGGCAGGAATCCTACGTCGGCATTGACTACGGCAAGGTGACTGGCCGTCATACCGACGAACTGGCCAGTACCCGTCTGGTAGGTATGGCGCTGGGCATGCGTGGCAGTGTGCAAGGGGTCGCCTACGACGTGTTTGCCTCTCGTCCATTGTCTGGACCAGAAATCCTTTACGGCAGCGGCCTGAATGTGGGCTTCAGCCTCAGCTGGTCGCGTTGATCCAGGTTCCGATGCGCGCGCTGCTCATTCCCCGTCTTGCGGAGATCGCGACCGGTCTCATGCCGCAGCAAGGGCGCGAGTTGACTTGTCAACGTCTGTCCGTTGCCTGTGCTGCTTCCTCTTCAGATTTCGCTCCCTTTCATTTTCCCTTTCACTTTCTTCCTGAAGGATCGCCCCCATGAACCTGCGCTGCTATCGCCTGGTCTTCAACCATACGCGCGGCTTGTGGATGGCCGTGGCCGAGACGGTGCGCCGTCATCGCGCCGCGGGCAGTCACCGACAGCGGCGCAGCAGGCGATCGCGACTGGCGTTGCTGGCCAGCGGCCCGCTGGTGGCAACCGCGCAGATTGTGCCCGACCTCAACGCGCCCGCCGCACGCCAGCCGATCGTCACCGTCGCGCCGAACAATGTGCCGCTGGTGAACATTCAAACGCCCAACGGTGCCGGCGTCTCGCGCAACGACTATCGGCAGTTCGATGTGCAGCGCGAGGGCGTCATTCTCAATAACGCCACGCATTCAGTACAGACCCAGCTCGGCGGCTGGGTGCCGGCCAACCCACTGCTGGTGCGGCCGGCGACCGTGATCGTCAACGAAGTCCACACCAGCGACCCCAGCCTGCTGCGCGGCTATGTCGAAGTCGCTGGTGCACGTGCGCAGGTCATCATTGCCAACCCGTCCGGCATCAGTTGCGATGGCTGCGGCTTCATCAATGCCTATCGGGCCACGCTGACCACCGGCCAGCCGCAGTACGGCGTCACCGGCCACCTCGACAGCTACCTGGTACGACCCGGCACGATCAACATCGTCGGCGACGGGCTCGATGCGCGCAGCATGGACTTCACCGACATCATCGCGCGGGCTATCCGCGTCAATGCCGCGATCCACGCGCGCGACCTTGCGCTCATTGCCGGCAGCAACGCGGTTGACGCGGCCACGCGGCAAGTCACGATTGCCACCGCGGAGGGCGCCGCGCCTGAGTTGGCGATAGACGTCGGCGCCCTCGGCGGCATGTATGCGCGCAAGATCTGGCTGATCGGCACGGAGGCAGGGGTGGGCGTACGCAGTGCGGGTACGATGGGCGGCACAACGGTGGGCGACGCGGAGACGATCCGCCTGACGTCGGCCGGCCGGCTCGAGATCAGCGGCCTTGTCAGCAGCGACCGGTTGCTCGAGCTGCAGGCTGACCAGGGGCTGAGCAACCGTGGCACGCTGCATGCCGGCGAGCGGGCGTCATTGCAGGTGGCCGGCGAGCTTGACAACGAGGGTGGCGTGATCGCCTCCGGCGGCACGCTGTCGATTCAGGCTGCCACCGCGGGCACGGGATCGCTGGCCATTAGCAACACCGGCGGCACCCTGATCGGCGACACGGTGGCCCTCGACGCGGCGAGTCTGTCCGGCGATGGCCGGGTACTGGGCAACACCGACGTCACCGTCCGCCTGACGAGCGACTACACGCACACCGGCGAGCTCGCCGCCAACCGCCATCTTCACCTGACGACCACCGGCACGGTAACCAACCAGGCCACCCTCAGCGCCGGCCAGTCGCTGACGGTGAGCGCCGGCCAGCTGCAGAACGATGCCGACGGCAGCCTGGTCGCGCCGACGCTGGTTTTGCAAACCAACCCGCCGCCGATCAACACCGCGCCGGCCGGCACCGGGCAAGTGACCGTTGCGCAGGTCTTGATCAATCGCGGCCTGATCGACGGCGCCGACGTGCAGCTGACGGGCCCGATCATTCACAACCTCGGCAGCGGCCGCCTCTACGGCGACCATCTGAAGCTGGCGGCGGACGTCGTGATCAATGAGGCCGAAGGCGGCAACGCGCCCGTGATGGCGGCGCGCACGCGGCTGGACATCGGCACCGACCAGCTCAGCAACCGCAACGGCGCGCTGATCTACAGTGACGGCGACCTGGCCATCGGCCGCCAGATCAACGGGCAAGGTCAGGCCAGCGGCTCGGCGCGACGGATCGAGCACCACGGTGCCACCCTCGAGGCGCAAGGCCACCTCACCATCGCCGCTGACGAACTCAGCAACACCAACGCCCAGTTCAGCACCCGCACCGAAACGCGGCCGGTCGAGACCATCGTCGAGCTGGCCGGCGCGGGCTCGCCGACGCGCTACCGGCCGGATGCGCCCGATGTCTACATCTATAACCGCGAGTCAGACCATCTGCACACGCCCGAGCGCAACTACGAGCGCTGGGCGCGCTATACCTACCAGCGCAGCATCACCGACGAGGTGACGGCCACCTCGGCCCCGGCACAGCTGCTCGCCGGCGGCGATCTGCTTGTGCGCGGACAGACCTTCACCAACGACAAGAGCCGGGTGCTGGCCGGGGGCGCGCTCGACGTGCAGGTTGCGACGCTGAACAACCTCGATGCCAGCGGCACGCGCATCATTCGTGACCGCGGCATCGTCACCTCGTTCTGGCGTGACCATCAAGATGGCCGCGACCGCACCGGCCGACGCAATGCCCCGTACGAGCCAGCCCCGGTGGTGCAGACGGTTTCGCTGGGTGTGCTGGACTACCGCGACCGGGTGAAGGCGGAGTCCGGTGGCCTCGGTGGCTACGGTGGTACCGATCCCGCCGGCAGCAACAGCTCCGCCGTTCGTTCCGTCGATCTGGCTGCGGCCGTGCCCCCTGGCAGCCTGTACCGTCCCGCGCCGCCGGTGCGTGACTACCTGGTCGAGACCGACACGCGCTTTACCAACCGGCGGCAATGGCTGAGCTCGGACTACCTGCTGCGCCAGATGCCGCTGGATCCCTAGCAGATGCACAAGCGTCTGGGGGACGGCTTTTATGAGCAGAAGCTGGTCAGGGAACAGCTGGCGCAGCTGACGGGCCGGCGCTTCCTGCCCGGTCAGTCGAATGACGAGGCGCAATTCCGCGCATTGATGGACAACGGCGCTACCTTCGCGCAGGCGCATCAGCTGCGTCCGGGCGTGGCCTTGTCGGCGGAGCAAATGGCCAAACTGACCAGTGACCTGGTCTGGCTGGTCGAGAAAGACATCACGCTACCCGGCGGGCAGCTCACGCGCGCGCTGGTGCCGCAGGTGTATCTGCGGGTACGCGAAGGCGACCTGACGCCGGAGGGCACACTCTTGGGTGGCGAGCGGGTGCAATTGATGCTGACGGGCGACTTGAACAACAGCGGCACGATCGCGGGCGGGCAAGCGGTGAACCTCAATGCCGCGACGGTGAAGAACCGGGGCGGCACCATCGCTGGCGAGCGGGTCACCGTCAACGCCGTCACCGATATCGACGGCACCGGCGGCCAGTTCCGCGCGGATCAGGCGCTGGTGCTGACGGCTGGGAATGACATTACCGTGGCCTCGACCACGCGTCACCAGTCGACGGCCCAGGGCAGCCGCACGAGCGTCGACCAGGTCGGCACGCTGGCCGTCCGGCGCGATGATGGGCAGATGGTCGTCGTTGCTGGCCGTGATTTGACTCTGCAGGGGGCGGTGGTGCGGCAAGGGCCGTCGGCCGATGCGTCGGCGAACGCAACCAGTAGCGTAACGAGTAGCGCAACCAGTAGCGTAACGAGTGACGCAACCAGTAACGCAACGAACACCACAGCCAATTCACCCCCCGCAACTAACTCCCTCACGGGCCGGATCGTGCTCGCCGCCGGCAATGACGTGCGACTCGACACCGTCACCGAGTCGCGCAGCGAGCGTATCGACTGGCGCCGCGGCAACCACCGCAGCGAATCCCGTCGCACCGACGTCGCCACCGCCATCAGCGGCATCGGCACGGTCGATATCGTTGCCGGCCGTGATCTGACTGCCCGGGGTGCCCAGGTCACCACGCGCGACGGTGCCATCAACGCCAGCGCCGGGCGCGACGTCGTGCTGACTACGGCGCAATCGCACACCAGCGTCGATGAAGCCCACCGGCATACCCGCAGCGGCGCCGTCTCCAAGACCACCTACAGCTACCGCGACAGCCTCGAGCAGAGCACGCAGCAAGGCACGCTGCTGTCGGGCCAGCAGGTTCACGTGCGCGCAGGCCAGGACGCGCAGATCCACGGCAGCCAGGTCGTCAGCAGCGACGGCACCACCATCGCCGCCACACGCAACGTGACGATCGACGCCGCCACCGACACGCGCCACGAAACCCACGTCAGCCAGCGCAAGAGCTCGGGGCTGATGGGCTCCGGCGGCATTGGCGTCACCCTCGGCAGCCGCAGCCTGAAGACCACGGGCGACACCATCGCCACTACCGTGTCCGGCACGACCGTCGGCAGCACCCACGGCGACGTCACGATTCAGGCCGGCCAGACCATGCACCAGTCCGGCAGCGCCGTGCTTGCCCCTCAGGGGGACGTCACCATCGCGGGACGGCAAGTCGAGATCGTCGACGCGCGCAACAGGGAGACGAATGTCACCGGCGTCCAATTCCGCCAGAGCGGCGTCACCGTCGCCGTATCGACGCCGGTGCTGTCAGCGCTGCAGACTGCGCAGCAAATGAGCGAGGCTGCGTCGAACACCCGAGACGGACGGATGCAGGCGCTAGCCGCCGCCAACACCGCACTGGCGGCCGCCACTGCGGTGCAGGCGGTGAAGGCCGGGCAGGGCAGCACGATCAATGGCAAAGCCGATCAGATCAGCACCGGCACCGACGCGGCGGGCAATCCCACCTCGCGCGATGCGAATGCCAGCGACAAGATCGGCGGCATTCAGGTCGCCGTCAGCCTCGGTACATCGAAGAGCCATAGCCAGGTGGTCGTCACGCGTGAAGACGTGGTCGGATCGACGGTGGCAGCCGGTGGTGATGTGACGATTCGCGCCAGCGGGCAGCGCTCCCCCGGCGGTCCGCCGCCAGCTGTCCCACCGCAAGCGGATTCGCAGCGAGTCAATCCGCAGCCAGCCAATTTGCAGCCATTCAATTCACAGCCACTCAATCCGGAGCCACTCAATCCGGAGCCACTTAATCCGCCGCCATCCAACCCGCAGTCATTCAACGACGGCAACGTGCTCGTGCAAGGCAGCCAGATCAGCGCCGGCCGTCAGGCCACGCTGGTGGCCGACCAGACCCTCACGCTGCAGGCCGCGGCCAACACCCAAACCCAGCAAAGCGACCACGGCAACCGCAGCGCCAGCGTGGGCGTCGTGATGGACACCCGCGGCACCGTCGGCGTCACTCTGGCGGGTAGCCGAGGGCGCGGTCAGGCCGACGGTCAGGATGTCAGTTGGACCAACACCCAGATCAGCGCCCGCCAGCAGGCCACGCTGTTCTCAGGCACAGACACGACCCTCAGCGGCGCCGTCGTATCTGCACCGCAGGTCACCGCGGTGACCGGTGGCGAATTGACGATTGAGAGCCTGCAAGACACCAGCCGCTACCAATCCCGGCAGCAGCAGAACGGCGGCAGCCTGACCCTCGGCGCGGCGCCCAGCGCGAACCTGAACCACGCACACAGCCGCATCGACAGCACCTACGCCAGCGTGACCGAGCAGTCCGCCATTCGCGCCGGCGATGGTGGCTTCCAGGTCAAGGTGGCCGGCGACACGCAACTGCGTGGCGGCGCCATCACCAGCACATCGGCTGCCGTCGAGGCGCAGCGTAACGAGTTCAGCACCGGGGGCAGGCTGACCGCGACCGACCTCGAGAACCGTGCGCACTACCAAGCCCAATCCACCAGCGTGAACGTCGGCACTGGCTTCTCGCCAGCGGGCGCACTGGCACCGGCCGGTACGGGTGTGGGCTTCGGTCAGGACAGCGGACAGGCGTCGAGCTTCACGAAGAGCGGCATCAGTGGCGTGGCGGGTGACACGGCCTTGCGCACCGGTGACAAGGAAACCGGCATTGCGAAGATCTTTGATGCCGAGCGCGTGCAGCGGGACGTGACGGCGCAGACGCAGATCACGCAGACCTTCACCACGCTGGCGCCGAAGCAGGTGGCCGCGTATGCGGAGGGGAAAGTGCAGGCGCTGAAGGAGCAACTCGGTCAGGAGATCGATCCGCAGCGGCGAGCCGAATTACAAGCCGAACAGCAGCGCTGGGAAGAGGGCGGCACGTACCGGGTGCTGATGCATACGGCGACCGGAGGTCTGGTCGGGGGCGTCAGCGGTGCGGCCGGAGCGGGCGCGACGGCCATCGCTGCCCCCGCGTTGAACGAGGCGCAGCTCAATCTTGAGGGCGCGCTGATGAAAGCCGGCATGAGCCCGGCGGTGGCGAAGGGCGTGGCGGCCAATGTCAGCGGGCTGGCCGCAGCAGGGCTGGGAACGGCCGTCGGCGGGGCGGCTGGTGCGGGAGTGGGGCTGGCAGTGGATGCGAATAATCGGCAGTTGCATCCAGACGAAACCCGATGGATCAAGGACAACGCCAAGCGCTTTGCGAAACAGCAAGGGATCAGCGAGCAGGAGGCGGAAGCGCGGTTAGGACAACAAGCGTTTCGGCAAGTGCAGTTCGGTGCATCCGGAACTGAGGACGCGGCGGCGCGGAGTTTCTTGGGCCAGGCGAAAGGCATGCTGGCAGCGGATCCGGCCTGCCCTTTCCGGGCTGGGTCACCCACTTGGCGCCTAAGCTGCTTCAGGCGGCGCTCACGAGGCGTTCGGAGTTTCCTGACAAAGAGTTGCTTAAATGAACTTTAAGACCCAATCTTTGTCAAAAAATCTGCAAATCTACCTAATTCGTGGGATTGACAATTTGAGAGTAGGTGGGGGCGAAGTGTGAGCAAATTGATATGCAAAAAGAGTCACATTTAATGCAAAAATGGCATCTTTTCTGCGGTGGGTGATGATGCTTTTTGCGATAGGCAAGTACTAGCCCCGTATAATTGCGACCGCGATCGAGCGTGTACCTTCTAAAGTCTTTAAGTGATGCAATATCTTTCTACTCGCGGGCATGAGGCCCGGCCTGGTTTTTCGGAAATTCTGCTCGGCGGTCTGGCTCCGGATGGCGGTTTGTACCTCCCCAGCCATTACCCGAAGGTTTCCACGACCGAACTGGATGGTTGGCGTGGACTCTCTTACGCGCAGCTGGCGGCGGAGGTGCTGCAAAAATTTGCGACGGATATTCCTGTGAAGGACATCGCGGCGCTGACTGAGAAAACCTATACGGCCGCCGTATATTGCAACGGACGTCCCGGCGATCACGCCGAGGAAATCACGCCCTTGCGTCCGCTCGAAGCGGTGGGAGGCCGGCGGATGCTTTTGCAGTCGTTGTCAAACGGGCCAACGCTCGCCTTCAAAGACATGGCGATGCAATTGCTTGGCAACTTGTTCGAGTACACCCTCGCTAAGCAGGGTGCCGAGCTGAACATCCTTGGCGCCACGTCAGGTGATACCGGCAGCGCGGCAGAATATGCGATGCGTGGCAAGCGCGGTATCCGGGTTTTCATGCTCTCTCCGCACCAGAAAATGAGTGCATTCCAGACCGCGCAGATGTTCAGCCTGCAGGATCCGAATATCTTCAACATCGCAGTGCGTGGCGTGTTTGATGACTGCCAGGATATGGTCAAAGGCGTCTCGAATGATCTCGAGTTCAAGGCCAAACAGAAAATCGGTACCGTCAACTCCATTAATTGGGCGCGTGTCGTTGCTCAGGTGGTGTACTACTTCCGGGGCTATCTGGCGGCCACCACGAGCAGTGCCGAGAAGGTATCTTTCACTGTTCCTTCGGGGAACTTCGGGAATGTCTGTGCCGGACATATTGCCCGCATGATGGGACTGCCGATCAGCAAGCTCGTCGTGGCAACCAACGAGAATGACGTGTTGCATGAGTTTTTCCAGACGGGTATCTATCGTGTGCGCAAGTCGGCGGAGACGCTGCACACGAGCAGTCCCAGCATGGACATCAGCAAGGCCTCCAACTTTGAGCGCTTCGTCTACGATCTCCTCGATGGTGATACCGCACGTGTTCGCGCCCTGTTTCGCAAGGTGGATACGCATGGTGGGTTTGATTTGTCCGGCGGGCCCGGTGCTGATGGCGATGAGTTTGCTCAGGTCGACAAGTTTGGCTTTGCTTCCGGCCGATCGACGCATGTGGATCGACTTAACACCATAAAGGACGTGAATGCGCGACATGGCCTGACCATTGATACCCATACGGCCGACGGCGTGAAGGTGGCCAGAGAGCAATGGGAAGAGGGTATTCCGATGATCGTGCTGGAAACGGCATTGCCCGCCAAATTCAACGAAACCATCCGCGAGGCGCTGGGGCGTGACGCGGAACGACCAGCTGGCTTCGAGAATATTGAAGCTTTGCCTCAGCGATTTGACGTCATGGAGCCAGACCTTCCCTCGATCAAGCGCTACATCGCTGAACACACCGGCCTTTGAGGGCAGACATAACACCGCCGGCTTTCGTGGCCGGCACCCAGTCATCAGCAAGAAAATGAATACTAAAAAACCGATGCTGAGCGCACAGGAGGCGCTTGATCTCCTGGTGAGCGCGGCTAGCGCAGTTAGCGAGAGTGAGACACTCGCAACCGTCGATGCTACAGGCCGTATCCTGGCAGCCGATCAGTTGTCCCAGCTTGATGTGCCGCCGATGGACAATACGCAAATGGATGGCTACGCGGTTCGTGCAGCCGATTGCGTCTCGGGTGCCGCGACCTTGCCGGTATCACAGCGCATCCCGGCCGGCCACGTGGCGCAGCCACTGCAGCCCGGAAGCGCGGCGCGCATCTTTACCGGCGCCTTGATTCCGGAGGGCGCAGACGCGGTCGTGATGCAGGAGCAGTGTGTGTTCGATGCTGCCACTGGCATGGTGACAATCAACCACACGCCATCATCCGGCGAGTGGATCCGGCGCCGGGGCGAAGATATTCACGCTGGCAGCACCCTGCTGGCCCGAGGTACCCGGCTTCGCGCACAGGAACTTGGACTGGCCGCGTCGGTTGGCCTTGCAACGCTTCCGGTCTTCCGGCGCCTGAAGGTCGCCGTTTTCTTCACAGGCGATGAGCTCACCATGCCGGGTGAGCCGCTCAAACCCGGCGCGATCTACAACTCCAACCGGTTCACTCTGCGCGGTCTGCTGCATCAATGGGGTTGTTTGGTGACTGATCTGGGCAACGTGCCAGATTCGCTTCAGGCCACTCGCAGTGCGCTGCGGGAGGCTGCGCAAGGCCATGATCTGATCGTCACGTCTGGTGGCGTGTCCGTGGGTGAAGAGGATCATGTGAAGCCGGCGGTGGAGGCTGAAGGTGAGTTGAACTTATGGCAAATTGCCATCAAGCCGGGCAAGCCGCTTGCATTCGGCAAAGTTCGGCGTGAAGGCACTCCCGATCCTGCTTTCTTTGTCGGCCTGCCGGGCAATCCGGTATCGAGCTTCATCACCTTCCTCCTTTTCGTGCGCCCGTTCATCCTCGCATTGCAGGGGGCAGCCGTGACGCCGCCAAAGCGCTTTCCAATGCGCGCTGACTTTGACTGGAGCAAGCCCGACCGGCGTAATGAATTTCTGCGCGTTCGCATCAATGAGCGGCAAGGTCTTGAGCTGTTCGCGAACCAAAGCTCAGGTGTTCTGACGTCGACCGTATGGGGCGATGGCATCGTTGACAATCCGCCCGGACAGGTGATTCGTTCAGGTGACATCGTCAATTTCATTCCGTTTTCCGAACTGCTTTACTAGCATGCAAATCCAGTTGAAATTTTTCGCCAGTCTGCGTGAGGCCGTTGGCACCGGCAGTGAAACATTGACCGTGCCAGCGGACGTCCAGACGGCCGGACAAGTGCGTGAGTTGTTGCGCGCACGCGGTGGCGTCTGGAGCGACGCGCTCGCCGAGGGACGCGCGCTGCGTATCGCCGTCAATCAGGAAATGGCAGACGCCTCGGCCCGGCTTTCAGAAGGCTGCGAACTGGCCTTTTTCCCGCCCGTCACCGGCGGTTGACTCGGAGACTGCCATGCCTGTTCGCGTTCAGACCCAAGATTTTGACCTCAGCACCGAGGTTGCCAACTTGCGCAAGGACACGCCCAAAGTCGGCGCCATCGTCACGTTCGTCGGTACCGTGCGCGACCTCAACGAGGGTGAACATGTGGCTGAGATGGAGCTCGAGCATTACCCGGGCATGACCGAGAAAGCGCTTGAGGACATCGTTGCTCAGGCGAAGAGGCGCTGGACACTGTTCGATGCCCTCGTGATTCACCGCGTCGGTCCGTTGAAGCCGCTTGAGCAGATTGTGCTGGTGGCCGTCACCTCAGCTCATCGGGGCGAAGCCTTCGATGCCTGCGAGTTCATCATTGACTACCTGAAGACACAGGCACCGTTCTGGAAAAAAGAACAAACGCCGTCGGGCGCGCGCTGGGTTGATGCTCGCGTGACAGACGACGAGGCAATGCAGAAATGGGCTCAGTCCCACTAAGTCTGGGCGCAATTGCGTTGGGCGCAACGCTCGGTGCGTGGTTGCGCTGGGGCTTGGCGCTGTGGTTGAACGCTCGGCTTGAATCGCTGCCATTAGGCACGCTTGCGGCGAATCTTGGTGGCGGATTCCTGATTGGCGTAGCGGTGGGATTCTTTCAGGATTGGCCAGCCCTGTCGCCTGAATGGCGGCTATTGGCCGTCACAGGTTTTCTCGGTGGCCTGACGACCTTCTCGACTTTCTCCGCCGAGTCGATGGCGCTGCTGCAGCGTGGCGACTACGGCTGGGCCCTGCTGCATGGCACAGTCCATTTATTGGGATCAGTAATCCTCTGTATTGTCGGACTGGCAGCCTGGCGCTGGGTCAATGGCTGATGCTGATGGCAGGTGGCTGATGGCAGGTGACTTCGATGCTATCCGACAGGTGCGACCCTGATAGTGCTCCGCCAGAGGCAGGCATATTCTCACTATGCCAACCGTGTTCCCATCGAGCTGCAACCGAGCGTCAATCTAGCTGCAGTCGAGCTGCAATTTCCGCTCGCTCCAACCTTGAAAACCGACGACAGAACCCAATAATCACAACAAAGTGATTAACTTGGAGCCTGTCCAATGCGTGTCGACAAATTCACCACCAAGCTGCAGGAGGCGCTGGCCGATGCCCAGAGCCTTGCTGTCGGTAATGATAACCAGTATATCGATCCCGTCCACCTGTTCACTGCCTTGCTTAACCAGGAGGACGGCGGCAGCCGCTCGCTGCTGCAGCGCGCGGGCGTCAACGTTGGCGGGCTGATCATCGCGCTCAAGCCGGCACTGGATGGCTTGCCGAAAGTCAGCGGCACGGGGGGCCAGGTGCAGCTCGGCCGTGAGCTTGCCTCGCTGCTGAATCTGGCCGACAAAGAAGCGCAGAAGCACGGCGACCAGTTCATTGCCAGCGAAATGGTCCTCCTGGCGTTGTGTGACGACAAGTCGGCAGCAGGCCGTGCCGCGCGCGAAAACGGGCTTAACCGTAAGTCAATGGAAGCCGCCATCCAGGCCGTACGCGGTGGCCAGCAGGTGGATTCTCAAGAGGCCGAAGGCCAGCGTGAGGCGCTGAAAAAATACACCCTCGACCTCACCGAACGCGCACGTCTGGGCAAACTCGACCCGGTGATTGGCCGCGATGATGAAATCCGTCGCGCCATCCAGGTGCTGCAGCGGCGCAGCAAGAACAACCCGGTGCTGATTGGTGAACCGGGCGTCGGTAAAACCGCCATCGTCGAAGGTCTCGCGCAGCGCATTGTCAACGGTGAGGTGCCGGATAGCCTCAAGAACAAGCGCGTGCTGTCGCTGGATATGGC
>JACCDS010298361.1_pt1 | contig 12588 bp, 10 predicted proteins | sample 7446441 | NCBI WGS metagenome assembly JACCDS01 (sample SAMN15323445, study PRJNA562643) | freshwater metagenome | isolation source: river surface water | place: USA:Blue River Watershed | collected 2017-08-17
CCAGCCCGCAGAACATAGGCCTTGACCCTAAATTCTGGAAAGTTCAATATTTCATCATCTGGCGATCTATTTTTCAGATAGCCCGCCGATCCTATCCTTTCCGACGAATTCCAAGCCTGCGCGGGGCCATGCACAAGCACTTTACGCTGAAGCAGTTTCGCTATTTCCTCGCGGTGTCCGAATCCGGCTCGGTCGCCTCGGCCGCGCGCATGGTCAATATTGCGCAGTCGGCACTGACCAAAAGCATTCAGGAACTCGAGAGCACGCTCGGCACCCCGCTGTTCGAGCGCTCGCCGCGCGGCATGGAACTGACGCAGGCGGGCTACCGTTTCGAGGCCAGCGCGCGCAAGGTCATTGCTGCGGTCGCACAGGCTGGTGCAGTGCATCATGAAGACAGGCCTGAACTGACCGGCGCGCTGACCATCGGCGTGACCAGCCTGATGGCCGGCTACGGCCTGTCCGACCTGCTGTCGCGCTTCCAGCGCACGCATCCGGAAGTGCAGGTGCACATCCTGGAGGATTCGCCGCCCTTCCTCGAGCATCTGCTGGTGAACGGCGAGGTCGATCTGGCGATCATGGTGGTGAATGCGCTCGGCGACCCGCAGGCGCTCGAGGTGGAGACCTTGTCCAGTTCGCCGAACCGGGTGTGGATGTCGCCCAGCCATCCGCTGGCGGAACGCGGCGAACTCGCGCTGGCCGAATGCGCGGCAGCCCCGCTGATCGTGCTCGAGGCCGACCGCATCGAGGACATGCAGCGCGCGGTATGGCGGCGCTATGGCCTGACACCCGACGTGCGGCTGCGCACCAGCTCGCTGGAGGCAGTGCGCTCACTGGTCGGGGTCGGCGCGGGCATCACGATCCTGCCGGATTTCCTGTACCGGCCCTGGACGCTCGATGCGGAGCGCATCGACGTCCGCAAACTGCGCGACGCGGTGCCGGCCACTGACATCGGCCTGGTGACGCGGCGCGGCGTGCGCCGCCGCGAGGTGGTCAACCAGTTCATGCAGATCGCGCGCACACCCGGCGGCCACCGCCGCTGACGGCGGCAGCGCGTCCGATGCCGGCCGTCAGCCGGCGTGCCAGCTGGCGATCCAGTCGGTGGTGTCCTTCAGTGCGCGGTCGAAGCGTGCGAGCAGCTCGTCGATTTCCGCATCGCTGATGATCAGTGGCGGCGAGAAGGCGACGATGTCGCCGGCCATCGTGCGCAGGATCAGCCCGTGCTCTTGCGCCCGCCGCACCAGATAGGCGCCGACGCCCCGCTCCGGCGGGAAAGGACGCCGGCTGGCCGGATCGGCGGCAAGCTCGACGCCGGCGATCAGCCCCATGCCGCGCACATCGCCAACGAAGGGATGGCCGACATACTTGCGCAGGCCCTGCTGCAGGCGCGGCGCGACCCGGCGCACATGGCCGATCACATCGTCGGACTCGTAGATGCGCAGCGCCTCGAGCGCGACCGCGCAGGCAACCGGGTGACCGCCGTAGGTATAGCCGTGGCCGAACACGCCGACCGACGCACTGGCGTCGGCCACGGCCTGGTACACACGCTCGCCGACGTACAGCGCCGACATCGGCACATAGGCCGAGGTGAGCATCTTGGCCACGGTGATGAAATCCGGCTGCAGGCCGTAAATCTGGCTGCCGAACCGCTCGCCCAGCCGCCCGAAGCCGGACACCACCTCGTCGGCGATCAGCAGGATGTCGTACTTGCGCAGGATGGGCTGGATCAGCTCGAAATAGCGCGGCGGCGGCACGATCACGCCGCCGGCGCCCTGCACCGGCTCGGCAATGAAGGCGCCGACAGTCTCCGGTCCCTCGCGCAGGATGGTGTCCTCGAGCTCGCGCGCCAGCCGCTGCGCGAAGGCGTCGGGCGATTCGTCGGGCGCGGCGAACTGATACGGATGCGGGCAGGCGACACGCACCACATCCGGCAGCGGCAGGTCGAAGTGGCGGTGCATCGTCGGCAGGCCGGACAGCGACGCCGACGCGAGCGTCACACCGTGATAGCCCTTGTCGCGCGCGATGATCTTCTTCTTCTGCGTCTTGCCGATCGCGTTATGGTAGTAGCGCACCAGCTTGAACGCAGTGTCGTTCGACTCGGAACCAGAGTTGGCGAACAGCACGCGTGCCATCGGCACCGGCGACCAGGCCATCATCTTCTCGACCAGTTCCGCCACCGGCCCCGGCACCTTGCCGGAGAAGGTGTGATAGTAGGGCAGTACCTGCATCTGCCGGTGCGCCGCCTCGACCAGACGCTGCTCGGAGAACCCCAGCGCCGCACACCAGAGCCCGGCCATGCCCTCGATGTACTCCTTGCCGCGCTCGTCGCTCACATGCACGCCGCGGCCGCTGACGATGACCAGCGCGCCGTCGCGCTCGACCTGCCTCAGATTGGTGTAGGGATGAAAGTGAAACCTGGCGTCCATTTCCGCCGCATGCGTCAGCGTCATCTGTCGAGCTCCCGGTGATGGTTGAACATGGGCCGCACCATCGGGGCAAGCCGGCCCCGGGCGGTCCGTAACGTCGGCCGATTGTATTTCATGTCGCCATTCCGGACGTAAACCGGAATGAAATCGAGAACGACACGCCGATGCTGAAGATGGCGCGCCGTGCCGGCCTGACATTCGCTACAATCGACCTGCCTTTCATCGACGGGAACAGATCATCATGGCCATCAACGTCCTCGGCACCCCGCTGAAGCCCTGCTCCACCGACCCGATGACCGGGTACTTCCGCGACGGCTGCTGCAACACGGACGCCACCGATCGCGGCTCGCATGTCGTCTGCGCCGAGATGACCGCAGAATTCCTCGAGTTCTCGCGTCAGCGCGGCAACGACCTCAGCACGCCACGACCGGAATTCCAGTTCCCGGGCCTCGTGGCGGGCGACCGCTGGTGCCTGTGCGTGTTGCGCTGGAAAGAGGCGTTCGACGCCGGCATGGCGCCGTATGTGGTGCTGGAGTCGACGCACGTGAATGCATTGAAGTACGTGGATATCCAGCAGCTGCTCGCCTACCGTCTGCCCGCGTGAATTCCCGCTCATGCTGATTAACTGCATCGTCTATGAGAACGGCCAGCGCGTCGCGCAGCTGGCGCCGGAGGACATCAGCGAGCATCTCGACCAGCCGGGTAGTTTCGTCTGGGTCGCGCTGAAGGATGCGACTGACGAAGAGCTCGCGCAGATGCAGGAAGAATTCGGCCTGCATCCGCTCGCCGTCGAAGACGCCAGCCACGGACATCAGCGGCCCAAGCTCGAAGAGTATGGCGACACGCTGTTCTGCGTGATGCACCTGCTCGAGCGCGACGGCGACGAGATCCGGGTCGGCGAGGTCGATATCTTCGTCCATCCGCGTTTCACGCTGTCGGTGCGCAGCGGCAGCACGGTCGATTTCCTCAGCGTGCGCGAGCGCTGCGAGCGCGAGCCGGACATGCTCAGGCAGGGCACCGGCTTCGTCTTCTATGCGCTGCTGGACCATGTGGTGGACGGTTACTTCCCCCTGCCCGACGACCTCGAGGGCGAACTCGAGAGCATCGAATCCCGCATCTTCGAGAAGAACACGGCGCGCGACAACATCGAACGCCTGTACGCGCTCAAGCGCAAGAGCATGACCGTTCGCCATGCGGTACTGCCGATGCTGGAATTCATTGGCAAGCTGCACGGCGGACGCGTACCGCCGGTCTGCCAGAACACGCAGGAATACTTTCGCGACGTGAACGATCACCTCGCCCGGCTCGCGATCCGGCTCGAGGGCATACGCGAGGCGATCTCGACCGCCATCCAGGTCAACCTGGCGATGGTGGGCATCGAGGAATCCGAGATCACGAAAAAACTGGCGGCATGGGCATCCATCTTCGCCGCGTCGACGGCGCTGGCCGGCATCTGGGGCATGAATTTCGAGTTCATGCCCGAGTTGCAATGGCGCTGGGGCTATCCGGCGGCCCTCGGGATGATAGCGCTCGTATCAGTCCTGCTGTTCCGGCGTTTCCGTCGCGCGGGGTGGATTTGATCAGCGGCCGCTGGCGCAGTCACCCTGCACAGTCACCCTGCACAGTCACCCTGCACAGTCACCCTGCGCAGTCACTCTATAAGGCGAGCACGACCCGCTTTCCCGCTGCGCGCGAGCAGCAGGCCATCATCCGCCGGTTCTCGCGCCGCTCGTCGCGACTGAGCACCATGTCGCGGTGATCCACCTCGCCCTCGATGACCTCGACCTCGCAAGAGCCGCACAGCCCTTCGCCGCAATCGCTCTGCACATCGATATTCACGCGGCGCAGCGCTTCCAGCAGGGTCTGGTCCGCAGGCACCTGCAAGACCAGCCCGGAGTCGCGCAATTCGACCTCGAACGCCCGTTCGCGCGCCGGATCGAGCTGGCCGGCACCGCCCTGGAAATGCTCGACGCGCAGCGTGCCCGCAGGCCATCCCGCGCACGCCTGCTCAACGGCTTGCAGCAGGCGCTGCGGGCCGCATGCGTAAATGCGGGTGTCACTATCCTGTCTTGCCAGCAGCGCGCCAAAATCCGCGCGCGTGCCCTCATCTGACACATACAGGCGCACGCGCTCGCCGTGCTGCGCGCGCAATTCATCGATGTAGGCCATTGCGGCGCGATGGCGTCCGCTGTAGTGCACTTCATAGTCGATGCCGAGCGCCTTCGCATGGTTCGCCATCGCCATCAGCGGCGTGATGCCAATGCCGCCGGCGATCAGGATCGCACGCCGTGCGGACGCCTCGAAACGGAAATGGTTGCGCGGCCCGCGCACGCGCACGATGTCGTCTTCGCCTAGCCGGTCGTGGATCCAGGCCGAACCACCGCGGCTGGCCGGATCACGCAGCACGGCCAGCCTGAAGGCGGCGCCATCGTCGGGATCGCCGCACAGCGAATACTGGCGTGACCGTCCGCTGTCGCCGCATTCGATGTCGATATGCGCGCCCGGCTGCCAGCGCGGCAGCGGACGGCCGTCTGCCGGGACCAGCGTCAATTCGACGATATCGCGCGCCACGCTACGGCGCTGCGCGACGCGCAGGGATCGCTGCGTATCAGCGCGCGTGGATTCGCCGATGCGCAGCGGCTGTCTCCGCAACAGAATGCCCGGGTCACGCCGCTCCGGGTTGTGTGCAGGATCCCATTCCACCCATAAGTGCTCGGGGCCGCGGAAAGCAATGTTCGGCAAATACGTGAAGCGCTGCTCTGCCAGCTTCATGTGCGGCAGGCGGCGCGACAACTCTTCGAGGAAGACCTGCAGTTCCATCCTCGCCAGGTTCTTGCCCATGCACTGGTGCGCGCCATAGCCGAAGGACAGATGGTCGCCTGCATTGTCGCGATGGATGTCGAGCAGATCGGCATCATTAAAATGCTGCTCGTCGTGGTTACCCGAGGTCATCACCATCAGCAGCTTCGCGCCGGCGGGCAAAGCCATGTCGCCGACCCTGACGTCTTCCAGCGCGACCCGGCGCCACGCGATGATGGAACCCGACAGGCGCAGGCACTCCTCGACCGCATTCGGAATCAGCGACGGGTCTTCGGCCAGTTCGCGCCATGCGCTCGGATGCTGCAGCAGCAGGCGCAGCGCGTTGGCGGTGGCATTGGCCGTGGTTTCGTGCGCGGCGACGATCCCGGCCATCATCATCGAATGCAGATAAGAGTCGGTGACGATGTCTGGATGCTCCGCCTGCAGCCGGATGCCGAATTTCATCCAGCCCGGCCCCGACGGGTCGCGCCGCATCTTGTCGAGAATGCGGCCCGACAGCTGCCAGAAATTGCCGACCGCGTGCGCCACACGCAACTGCTCCTGCTCGTCCGGGCGGCCCCAGGTATTGAGCGTGTGCGCGATCGAGTATTGCCGCAGCAGCGGCATGTCATCCTCATCCACGCCGAGGAAATGCAGCGCGATGGTGAGCGGCACTTCCCACAGCATCTGGTCGACCAGATCCGTGCGACCGTCATCGATGAAGCGGTCGACATACTGGCGCGCCAGCCGGCGCGCGAGCGGCTCGTGCTCGCGCACGGCCGCCGGCGTGAACGGATCGATCAGCAGGCGCCGACGTGCCATGTGCGCCGGCTCGTCCTCGTTGACCAGTGTGCGGTTCATCGCGTAGTCGTACGAGGCCAGCACTTTTTGCACGGCCTCGGTCGGCGGGGTGATCTTCTCGAGCGCGTTGGACGGACTGTACCGGCGATGGTCGCGGAAAATTTCCTTGATATCGTCGTAGCGGGTCACCACCCAGTAGCCGAGTTCGGGGCTGAAGAATACCGGCTCCTTCTCGCGCGCCCAGCGCAGGTAGTCCGGCGGATCCTGCGCATAGGCGTCGCCGAAGGGATTGAACGCGGCCGCCTCGCGGCTGACCGGACAGCCGCGCAGGTCCGCCGGACAGGCCGGCCCCGTCGCCTTCGCTTCGCTCATGCCTTCGGCTTGATGTGGTCGCGCACCACCATCAGCGCCAGCACGGATACCACCATCGACCCGCCCAGCAGGTTCAGGTAGGCGCTCGCGCCGCCGGCCGTGATCATCGCCGCGCCAACGAAAGAGCTGAGGATGGCACCAAGGCGACCGAAGGACAGCGCTGCAGCCGTGCCGGTCACGCGGATTGATGTCGGATACACATGCGCGCACAACGCATACAGCGCGCACTGCAGCGCAGTGATGAACAGGCCATGCACGCCGAGGCCCAGCAGGAAGGTCTGCGGGTCGGCCGTGATGCTGACGGATTTCAGCGCGAAGGCGGTCACTGCCGACATCGCCGCCCAGACCGTCATCGGCCAGCGCGAGCCGAAGCGGTTCATCGCCAGCGCGCACAGCACGGCACCGATCACGCCACCGAAGTTGTACGCGGTCAGGCCCATGCCGGCCAGCGCCGGCGACAGGCCTTCGGTGGTCAGCATGGTCGGCAGCCAGCTGAACGCGCTGTAGATGGACAGCAGGGTCATGAAGAAGGCCAGCCACAGCCACAGCGTATCGTGTGCGCGTCCGTTACGGAACAGCGCGCCCAGGCTGCCCTGGCGCGCCCCGTCAGCCACACCGTCGGTGAACTCGCGCACCTGGGTGACGTTGTGCGCCATGCGCGCCATCAGCGTTCGCAATTCCTCCCAGCGCGTCGACTGCCGGGCGAGGTATTTCGGCGATTCGCGCAGCACGAAGAGGAGGATCAGCGCATAGGCGATCGGCATCATGCCGCCGATCACGAAGAAGGCGCGCCAGCCCTGCACCGGCAGTATCTGGCCGGCGACCAGGCCGGCGAGCATGCCGCCCAGCGGGTAGCAGACGATGGCGGTCGTCACTGCCATCGTGCGAAAGCGCAGCGGAATGAATTCCGCGGTCAGCGTGGTCGCCGTCGGCAGTGCCGCGCCGATGCCAAGGCCGGCGAAGAAGCGGATCATGGCAATGGAGGTGATATCGCTGGCTGTGGCGATCAGTGCGGTCGAGCCGCCGAAGAGGAAGATGCTGACGATCAGCACCGGCTTTCTGCCGACCTTGTCGGCGATCACCCCGGCCACCAGACTGCCGATGGCCATGCCGACCAGACCGCTGGCCACCGCGACCGAAAACGCGGCGCGTGTGACGCCCCACTCTTTCATGATCGACGGAATCGCATAGCCGATCATCTGGCCGTCAAAACCGTCCAGCACAATCGCCAGCGCCGCCAGCACGTAAATCAGTTTTTGGGTGCTCGAGAAACTGCCGTCGTCGATTGCCTTCATCACGTCAAAGCTTGCGCCCGACGTGTTTGCCGTTGCCAAAGTCATGTCTCCTCCAGTGGCCGGTTCGTCGACCGGCTCTGTGATTTATGGTGGAGGGCGTGCCGCCAGAGGCTGGTCGGTCGCGCGCCCTGTGCCGCCCCGCCCGTCATTGACATCCGCGCGCGGGTGCAGCGGTGGCAACGTATCACTTAATTCGCGGCTTGGAAACCATCGATCCGCGAATTTATCTGCACGGTCGGCGCAGGCCATGCCGCCATCGCGCGCCGCCAAGTGATACGGGAAAGAAGACAATCGGCGTGGCATCATATCGTTTTCATCAGCGCCGACGATGCCTGCCGCCGTGCAGCGGACCACGCTGCTCCCTGTTGCTTATGCCCGATCACACTATTTTCCTCCGGCGCCTGTGCAGGTCACCGCGCCGCCTGCTCACCCTGTTGCTGATGGCTGGCATGGCTACCTGTACCTCCACGGCAGGGGCACAGTCTTCCGTGACCGTGCAAGACACCATCGCCCGGCGCGTTGTCGCCTGCGCCGCCTGCCATGGCAAAGAAGGCCGTGCGACGCGCGACGGCTACTTCCCGCGCATCGCCGGCAAGCCGGCAGACTATCTGTACAACCAGCTGGTGAATTTTCGCGATGGACGCCGCCGCCATCCGGCGATGAACTACATGGTCGCCCACCTGTCGGACGCCTACCTGCGCGAGATCGCCGACTACTTTGCATCGCTGCACCTGCCCTATCCCCCCGCCCAGCCGCTGACAGACAAGACGGCGCTGGCACGCGGCCGCCTGCTCGTGGCCGAGGGCGACACATCAAGACAGCTTCCCGCGTGCGCAGCCTGCCATGGCGAACAGCTGACGGGCAGGCTGCCATCGGTACCGAGTCTTGTCGGCCTGTCGCGCGATTACCTGAATGCCCAATTCGGCGCATGGCGCTCGGGCTCACGGCAGGCCGCGGCACCCGACTGCATGGCTGACATCAGCCGCAAGCTGACGCCCGATGACATCGCCGCACTGTCCGCCTGGCTGGCATCGAGACCGGTGCCCGACAACATGCGCGCCGAGCCGGCCGGGAACGACCGCTTGCCCATGCGCTGCGGGAGCGTGCCTCAATGAGCGCGCCCATGCTGCCCATGCTTCGTCGACCAAAGCACCGCTGGACGCGCTGGCTACTGGCACTCGCTGCCGTGGTGATCGTCGTTCCGCTGCTGGTGCTGGCATACCAGCTATCCGTGGATCCCGGCAGTGAGCAGCGCAGCAGGCTGCCGCCGAGTACTGCGGCGGCGGCGGCCGTGGTCGAGCGCGGTGCGCTGCTGGCGCGGGCTGGCAACTGCATCGGCTGCCATACGGTGCGCGGCGGACCCGCTTATGCGGGCGGACGTGCCATCGCGACACCCTTTGGCGACATCTTTGCATCGAACATCACGCCCGACGACGCAACCGGCATCGGCCGCTGGAGCAGCGATGACTTCTGGCGCGCCCTGCACAACGGCAAATCGCGGGATGGCCGCATGCTGTATCCGGCCTTCCCCTATCCGAACTACACCCAGGTGACCCGCGACGATGCGGATGCCTTGTATGCGTTTCTGCGCACGGTACCGGCGGTGACGCAGTCCAACCGCGAGCATCGCCTTGCTTTCCCCTACAACCAGCGCGTAGCGCTGGCGTTCTGGCGCGCGCTGTACTTCCGGCCCGGCGAGTACCGGCCCGACCCGGCGCAAAGCGAAGCGTGGAACCGCGGCGCGTATCTGGTGCAGGGACTCGGTCATTGTGCGGCCTGCCATACGCCGCACAATGCACTCGGCGGCACTGACCGCCGGCGCGATCTGTCGGGCGGCATCATCCCCGTGCTGAACTGGCATGCACCGGCCATCACCGGTGGCGCGAGCGGACTGGGCGACTGGAGCACCCGCGAGATTGCCGCACTGCTCGGCACCGGCGTGTCGGCGCGCGGCGCGGTGTTCGGACCGATGGCGGAAGTTGTCAGCACCAGTCTGCAGTACCTGCCGGCACAAGACCTGAATGCGATGGCGACGTACCTGACATCGCTGCCGGCCAGCGAGCCGGCAAAGCCGCGCGGGACAGCTCCGATACCCGATGAATTCCAGCCGGTGCTGTTACGCGGTGCGCGCCTGTACGAGCAGCATTGTGTCGACTGCCACGGCGCGGACGGGCGCGGCGCACCGCCTGCCTATCCCGGACTGGCAGCTCACGCCTCGATGACTTCAGCGACACCGGTCAACGCGATCCGCCTCGTGCTCAACGGCGGCTTCCCGCCCAGCACGGCGGGCAATCCGCGGCCCTACGGCATGCCGCCGTTCGGCACGGCACTGAGTGATGATGAAGTCGCCGCCGTGGTTTCCTATGTGCGCAACCGCTGGGGACAGCAGACGACGATCGTGTCGGCCAACGAAGTGCGGCGAGCCCGGGGCGCGCTGGGCGACTGACGGCGAGGCGCCCCGGAGGTCATGCGGGCACCGGTCATGCATTCGGCCTGTACTGCTTCATAAAAACCGGACTTCATCTGCGTTTAGATATGGTTTTTATGAGTATATAAAACCTCTATGCTGCGGTTCGTTCGAATGCCCGGGAAGGTCAGATCATGTGGTACGCGCTGAGTTGGTTGATGGTGATTGCGCTGCTGGCGATGTGGTCGCTGGCTGCCTGGGCGCTGCATGGCGTTCCGGACTGGATGGCCGCGAACGCGGCCGTGCTCAGAGGGGCTGCATCAGACGCATTTCCCATCACGGTGCCCGATTGGCTGGCGGCCTGGATCCCGCCGGCAGTCGCGCAATGGGACAGTCTGCTCTTGGAGGGGCTGACGCCGTTCGTCGACAGCCTGCTCCGGATCGCACCTGCACTCGCCGGTGGCCTGACGGTGCTCATCTGGGTGATCTGGGGGCTCGGCAGTGCACTGCTGATTGCACTCGGTGTGGGCCTGCATCTGCTGATCGCGATGCGGCGCCGCCGAGATGTCTCCAATCGCCAGAAGCGCAGGACGGTGAGCGCTCGACGGCTTGGCGCTCCTCTGACAGGCGCAACGCTACAAGCGCGCTCAGACCACTTCTCGTGACCATCCTGCGGGCGGGACAGCGTCGGTTGCAGCTACCCACCCGGGTGCGGCTGTCCCCGGGGCAGGCGGTAGATGCGGCCGCAAGGTCGAGCTGCCTACTGTCAGGAAGGCGTTGCAGCCCGTGCCTGGCAGATGTTTGCATCCACATTGACCCATCATGAATCTGCTGATTTTTCTCGGTGGCCTGATCCTGCTCGTCCTCGGCGCCAATGCGCTCGTACGCGGTGCGTCCAGGCTGGCCCTGTCATTCGGCACCAGTCCCCTCGTGGTCGGGCTCACCATTGTCGCCTTCGGCACCAGCGCACCCGAGGTTGCGGTGAGCGTCGGTGCCGTGCTGAATGGCAGAACCGACATTGCGGTTGGCAACGTCATCGGCAGCAATATCTTCAATGTGCTGTTCATTCTGGGCATGAGCGCGCTGATCACGCCGCTGTTGGTCCACCTGCAGCTGATCCGTCAGGAAGTACCGATCATGATTGGCGCAAGCCTGCTGCTGCTGGTGCTGGGCCTGGACGGTCGACTGTCGATGGTCGAGGGTGGCTTCCTCCTCGTATTGCTTCTGTCTTATACGGCGTTCCTTGTCGTGCAGTCACGTCGGGAAACGCCCGCCGCGAACGAGGAATACACCCGCGAGATCAAATCCGCCGAGGCGGGTGCCTGGGACGACCGGCTGCCTGCACAGTTGCTGCTGATTGGCGTCGGCCTGGCGGCGCTGGTGTTCGGATCGGAGTATCTGGTGCAGGCGTCGGTGAACTTCGCGAGGGCGATGGGCGTGAGCGACCTGATCATTGGCCTGACCATCGTCGCCGCCGGCACCAGCATGCCGGAGGTCGCCACCAGCATTACTGCAGCCATCAAGGGCGAGCGTGACATTGCGGTGGGTAATGTCGTCGGCAGCAACACCTTCAACATCCTCGGCTGCCTGGGCCTGTCGGGCCTGGTATCGGGCGAGCCAGGGCTGGCCGTTGCGCCGTCGCTGCTGGCCCTCGACATCTGGGTGATGCTGGCAGTCGCGTTCGCCTGCCTGCCGATTTTCATCACCGGGCGCGAGATCGCGCGCTGGGAAGGCGGCGTCTTCCTCGGCTATTACGTCGCTTATGTAGCCTACCTGGTGCTGGCCGCGCAGCAGCACGACGCGCTGCCGGCATTGTCGAGCGTCATGCTCGGGTTCGTCGTTCCTCTGACGGTGGTGACGCTGGTAGTGATGCTGCTCCGTCGTCCAACGACTACTACCGCACCATGAGCAAGGCGAGGGGCACCGGGAAGCATCAGCGCCGTCCCCGCCTTGCCTTGCAGACCAAGATCGGACATGGCGATCGTGCGGGAGATCGGTGAGGTACCGGAGAAGACCAGGGATGAAGGCGGCGGGAACAAGTCGTTACAGACCCTGATCCCGAGGCCCGAAAAGAAATGTCCGCAAAGTGTCCGGGGACAAAAGGAAAACGGGCTAGCTCTTGCGGAGCTAACCCGTTGTCTTTACTGCTTTGTTTGGTGGCGCGGCCGGCAGGAATCGAACCCACGACCCCTTGGTTCGTAGCCAAGTACTCTATCCAGCTGAGCTACGGCCGCGCGAAGAAACGAGAGTATATACGAGTTTTTCTATCTGGCGCAACAACTTCCCGTTCACTTGTTCTTTTTTTCCGGATACAGGTCTTGACCGGCCTCGTTGATCTGCTGCCGCAGTGCGCGCTTCTCCTCGGGACTGAGCCGCGAGTGCTGGCGTCGCTCGCCGTCATCCGGCGTTCGGATGCGGCCGTCATCATGGCGACCGCGTTCGGCATCGGCGGGCTGGTCGTGGCGCGGACGCAAGCCGCCCTGCTTGCCCG
>JACCDS010325089.1_pt1 | contig 12586 bp, 12 predicted proteins | sample 7446441 | NCBI WGS metagenome assembly JACCDS01 (sample SAMN15323445, study PRJNA562643) | freshwater metagenome | isolation source: river surface water | place: USA:Blue River Watershed | collected 2017-08-17
GTTCCGTTACCGACCATGCTGATAAAAAATGTCGTAAGGTGGTGAAAGAAGCTTTAAAACACTCTCCTGATGCATACGTGGCAATTATTGGTTGTTATGCACAGTTAAAACCTCAAGAAATTGCTGAAATCCCAGGCGTTGATATAGTATTGGGTGCCTCAGAGAAATTTCAATTGTTAGATTATATTGGAAATTTAGAAAAGACAGCCGGTAAAGCATCAGTTTACCAAGAAACCATTGAAGAGGCCAACGATTTTATATCAAGCTTTTCATATGGCGATAGAACACGTACTTTTTTGAAAGTTCAAGATGGATGTGATTATTCATGTACTTTTTGTACGATTCCTTTAGCACGCGGTGCTAGCAGAAGCGATACCATCGAAAATGTAGTTCAAAATGCTATTCAAATTGCACAAAGTGGCATTAAAGAAATTGTACTTACCGGTGTTAATATTGGCGACTTTGGTGAAAAAGGCAAATACAACTTTTTCGACTTAGTAAAAGCATTAGATGAAGTTGAAGGGATCGATCGTTTTAGAATTTCTTCCATAGAACCAAACTTATTGAGTGATGAAATCATAGAATTTGTTGCACAATCGAAAAGATTTGTACCTCATTTTCATATTCCACTTCAATCGGGTTCTAATAAAATTCTTGCATTAATGCGTAGAAGATATAAGCGTGAACTATATTCAAATCGTGTTGAAAAAATAAAAGCGTTAATGCCAAATGCTTGTATCGGTGTAGATGTTATTGTTGGTTTTCCGGGTGAAAGTAGAGAAGATTTTATCGATACTTATAATTTTATAAACAACATGGACATATCGTACTTGCATGTGTTTACTTACTCAGAGCGTGAAAATACTGTAGCTATTACGATGAGTGATCCAGTACCAGGTTCCTCACGTGCTGAGAGAAATAAAATGTTAACTATTTTATCAGAAAAAAAACGCCGTCATTTTTACGAAACTCAAATAGGTAAAGACATGGAAGTATTGTTTGAGGCCGATAGTAAAGATGGATACATGCACGGGTTTACACGTAACTATGTTAAAGTAAAAGCAAAATACGACCCAATATTAGTTAATGAACTAAAAACTGTAACACTACATAACATTGCCGATGATGGTGATGTAAACATAACCGAACCAGAACTCATAATTAACAATTAACAATTAACAATTCACAATTAACAATTAACAATTATAATGTATCCTACGCTATCCGATTTGCTGAAAGACCTATTAGGCATTAATCTTCCATTGCCTATACAAATGTTTGGTTTTATGGTTGCATTAGCATTCATAATTGGCCATTATGTTATTGTTGCGGAGTTGAGAAGAAAAAAAGAATTAGGTTATTTTAAATCCACTGTTCGTATAGAAATGATTGGACTTCCAGCTAGTTCAAAAGAGTTATGGTCGAATGCTATACTTGGTTTTTTACTTGGTTATAAACTAATTTATATTGCATTCAATTATAGTTTATTTACACAAGACCCTCCTTCAGTTTTACTTTCTTTTGATGGTAATTTTTTTGCAGGGCTCATTGTTGCTGCAGCATTAACTTATTATACATACTTTGAAAAAAACAAAGCGAAGCTAGATAAGCCAGAAAAAAGAGAAATAGTGATGTATCCACATGATCACATGGGTACCATCATTGTTATAGCAGCTGTATTTGGTTTACTGGGTGCTAAAATTTTCCATAACCTAGAAAATTTCGATTACTTCATGCAAAATCCGATTGACGCGTTATTGTCGTTTTCGGGTTTAACATTTTATGGCGGATTAATCGTTGGATTAAGTGCGGTATATTATTACGCAAAGAAACATGAAATTCCTATTATTCATTTAATTGATGCTGCAGCTCCAGGATTAATACTAGCATACGCAATTGGTAGAGTTGGTTGTCAGCTTTCTGGTGATGGAGATTGGGGTATTGTAAACAATTTGCCGAAACCAAGTTCATTGTCGTTTTTACCCGATTGGGCTTGGGCATATAAATATCCAAACAATGTTTTAGGAGAAGGATTACCTATTGCTGGTTGTGTAGGAAAACATTGCATGGAGTTACCCGAAGCAGTTTTCCCAACACCTTTATACGAATCAATCATGGGATTTGCCATCTTTTCATTTCTTTGGTTAATTCGAAAAAGAATTGAAATTACAGGTATGATGTTCTCCGTTTATTTATTTTTAAACGGCATGGAACGATTCTTCATAGAAAAAATTAGAGTTAACAGTCTTTATCATATTGGAAGTTTCTCTTTCACACAAGCAGAATTAATTTCTTCTATATTGATGTTGCTAGGATTAATCGGCATTTATTTATCATACAATAAGCATAAATCAAATGCCGCAAGAAACTAATACTACACACATTAAACATCGTAAACATATTCGACACCGATTGAAATCAGTGTCGTCGAATGCTATGCAAATGAAAAGTGTTCGGTATATACTTTCTGGTGGAATTGCAACTGGAGTGGATGTCGTAACTTTTTTCATAATGATTAATTACATCCTCCAAAAAAACGATTTAATTTTTGGTCATGTACATATTTCATCGCACATAGCGGCTTTGTGTGTTTCTTTTAGTTTAGGTTTAATTACAAATTTTTTGATTACTAAATACTTTGTATTCAACGAATCGAATATCAGAGGAAGAGAACAATTTTTACGTTATATTCTTGTTGCTGCCATAACTTTTGTTGGTAATTATTTTATGATGAAAATTTTGGTAGAAGTATTTAATATATGGCCAACATTCGCTCGTTTAATAGCAGTGGGAACCATTGCAGTGCTTAGTTTTCGTTTACATAAAGTATTTACCTTTAAAGTAAAACTCCCCAAATAATGGATTTAATAAAATTAGTAAACGAAGTTATTTCTGTTTGTAGAGAAACTGGTAAGTATATCCAAGAACAGGCACAAACATTTCAATATTCTAAAGTAGAGTTTAAAGGTTTAAACGACATGGTTTCTTATGTCGATAAAACTGCAGAAGAGCAATTGGTTTCAGGCTTGTCGGCACTTTTACCAGATGCTGGTTTTTTAACGGAAGAACATACCATATTAACAGATAAGAAAGAATATACTTGGATAATTGATCCATTAGATGGTACTACCAATTTTATACATGGTTTGCCTATTTATGCCATCAGTATAGGATTAGAATTTAATAATGAAATTATACTAGGTGTTGTATATGAAATTAATAAGGATGAAATGTTTAGTGCAACGAAGAATGGTGGTGCATTTTTAAATGGCCAAAAAATTTCTTGTACTAATACAAACGATTTGAAAGATACCCTGGTAGCCACTGGATTTCCATATTACAATTTCGAATTATTACCTCAATACATGAATTTGTTCTCATCCTTAATGCAAAAAACGCATGGCTTACGTCGATTAGGTAGTGCTGCAGTAGATTTAGCATACGTAGCTTGTGGAAGATTTGATGCATATTTTGAATATAACTTAAATGCTTGGGATGTAGCTGGTGGAGCTATTTTGGTAAAAGAAGCAGGAGGGGAGTGTATCGATTTTAAAGGTGCAAATGATTATATACACGGTCGCTCGATCATTGTAGGAAATGAAAAACTTTGTAAACAAATTTTAACTGAAGCACAACTCTGTGGCTTCTAATTTATTTTATGGATTCGTCAAAATTCTCTAAGTATCATATTTTTATTATTGTAATTCTTGCAATTACAGTATTTACTGTTGTACTCGATTTTATGGTACTCTCACCATTAGGAGCACAACTTTTGCGATTGTTAAATATTGATCCCAGCCAATTTGGATTGGTTGTATCTGCATATGCATTAAGCGCAGGTGCTTCGGGTTTATTGGCTGCAGGTTTTGCCGATAAATTTGATCGTAAAAAAATGTTATTGTTTTTTTACGCTGGTTTTATAATTGGTACGTTACTATGTGGATTGGCTAATACCTACCATTTATTGCTTTTTGCACGAATCATTACTGGAATTTTTGGTGGCGTAATTTCTTCTATTTCTTTTGCTATTATTACCGATTTGTTTCCTATTGAAAAAAGAGGAAGAGTAATGGGATATGTTCAATTATCATTTGCTGTTAGTCAGGTTGTAGGTATTCCAGTAGGGCTATACTTAGCACATTTGTACGATTGGCATGCGCCTTTTATTGCGATAGTTGGACTAAGTACAATTGTATTCTTCGCCATACTTAAATGGATGAAGCCAATCGACAAACACATCGGTTTAAACGGAAATAAAAATGCTTTTATACATTTATATCATACCATTATTAATAAAGATTATTTAAAAGGTTTCAGTGCAACTGCTTTGTTGTCGTTGGGAGGTTTTATGTTGATGCCTTTCTCAGCAGCATTTTTAGTGTTTAATATTAAAATTACCGAAGCACAATTACCATTGGTATTTATGTTTACAGGTATATCTACTATGATTGCAGGTCCATTGATTGGTAAATTTACCGATCAATTTGGAAAATTTAAGATGTTTACCTTTGGTACCATTGTTACAGTCATTATGGCCTTCATTTATACTAACATGAAAGTGATGCCTATGTACCAGGTAATTATTATTAATAGTATACTTTTCATTGGTATAACTTCAAGAATGATTTCGGGATCTGCATTGATGACAGCTGTACCGGAGCCTCAAGATAGAGGAGCTTTTATGGGTATTAATTCATCGATACAACAAATTGCAGGAGGAATTGCAAGTTTATGTGCTGGATTAATTGTAGTTCAATCTGCGGACCAAAGTATTGAACACTTTAATTGGCTTGGAATAGTTGTTATTGTAACAATGATTGTTTGTTTATGGATGATGTATATAGTTCATAAACACATCAAAAATAAATTAAAAATGGACGTCTAAATGATGGAAACACTTAAACGCTTGTACGAACGCGAATTAAACGCGGTGATAAAAGAATTAAATGCATTTGTTTCGGAAGAGAACATTTGGAAGACTGTACCAGGTATTAGCAATTCTGCAGGTAATTTATGTTTGCATTTAATTGGGAACTTAAAACATTTTATAGGTGCAACTCTTGCTAACACAGGATATGTAAGAAATAGAGATTTGGAATTTTCAGATAAAAATATTGCCAGAGATATAGTAATTGATGAACTAAGAAGTACCATCAATATAATAAATACTACACTTTCCCAATTAAAGCAAGAAGATTTAAACGACAATTTTCCATTGCCATTAAACAATGTAACTTATACAACTGATCAAATGTTACATCATTTATTGTCGCATCTATCTTACCATTTAGGCCAAATAAACTACCTCCGCCGCTTCCTCGAACCCAACCAATAGCAAAGTGGTCTCACATCCCACAGCGCAGCGGTCTATAGTCTAAACAAATAGTGCTTTCAACTCTGTAGCATCATCAGGTTTCATTTTACCTGCTAATACTAAACGTAATTGTCTGCGACGCAAAGCTGCATCAAATAATTTTTGCTCTTCATCGTTGCTAGGTTTAACCAAAGGAACAGGTATAGGTCGGCCAGTTTGATCAACCGCTACGAATGTGTAAAATGCTTCGTTGCTTTTTGACTTTGAGCCAGATGGAATGTTTTCAGCCCAAACTTCTAATCTAATTTCCATCGATGAGTTAAATGAACGAGTAATGTTTGCAATGATAGTTACTACATCGCCTAGTTTAATAGGTTCCTTAAACGAAACATTATCCACAGATGCAGTAACAACAATTCTATTACAATGTTTCTGAGCTGTAATGGCTGCAGCAATATCCATTAAATGTAATAAGCGGCCTCCCATTAAATTGTTTAAAGTATTGGTGTCGTTCGGCAAAACCAATTCATTCATGATGGTTTGCGATTCTGATGGTGATTTAGATTTCATTTTTGTTAATTCTGATGCAAATATAGAAATTATACAATTTAAGCGTGATATTTGTTATATTGTGTATGAAATAATATGAAAACACTCCTCTCATTTCTTGTACTCGTTTATCTTTTTTTAAGCCCCGTAATGGCTCAAAAGGTTGGATTGGTATTGAGTGGTGGTGCTGCTAAAGGAATTGCACATATAGGTGTACTTAAAGCTTTAGAGGAAAACAATGTTCCAGTTGATTATATTACAGGAACTTCTATGGGTGGTTTAGTTGGCGGTATGTATGCTGCTGGATATTCACCATCTGAAATGGAATACATTGTTTTAAGTAAAGATTTCCAAGAATGGGTTACAGGTAATTTCGAAACAGATTTTACATACTATTATCAACGTAAAGCATTGTCGGCTTCATTAATCTCTTTGGGATTAGGCCTCGATTCTGGTTTTCAAGCGAAGTTACAATCCAATTTAATAAATGATATTCCATTAAATTTTGCATTATTAGATCTTACAGCTCAAGCAACAGTAAATTCTAATTGGAATTTCGATAGCTTAATGATTCCTTATCGATGTATGATAGCTGATGTTTTTTCTCAGCAACAAATTGCCGTAAAAGATGGTAGTTTAAGTGAGGCTATGCGAGGCACTATGACGGTTCCTTTTGTTTACAGACCAATACGTGTGAATGGTAGATATGTATTTGATGGGGGATTATATAATAATTTTCCGGTGGATGTAATGAAAACAGATTTTAATCCGGATGTTATTATAGGTGTGAATGTTTCTTCTAAAACTTTTAATGATTATCCTACTAAATCTGACGATGAATTATTATCGAAGCTATTTAATTACTTGCTACTCTCAAAGTCTGACAGTGCAACCATCGATTCAAATGGTATATACATTCAGCCCAATGTGAAAGAAAGTAGTGTGGTCGATTTTAAGAATCCACAATACCTCATTAATTTAGGTTACGAGGCGGCAATGAATAAAATGCCAGAGATAAAAGCGAAAATTGCTAGAGAACAAACACGCAGTGAAAAGAAAGAAATGCGTAATAAGTTCAAATCAAAAAAAGACCCAATAGTATTTAATGCACTTCGTTTTACAGGTGTTAACAATCGTCAGAAAGTATATTTGAGAAGTGTAATAAAACAAGATTTTAATAGAATTAATTTATACAATGCAAAGCAGGGTTATTACTTATTAGTTTCCGATCCAAATTTTAGAACAGTTTATCCTCGAATTGTAAAAACAACTAAAAATTTATACGACTTTGAATTAGACGTTAAACCAGAACAAAATTTACGTGCTGAGGTTGGAGGTAATATTAGCTCAAGACCAATAAATACAGTTTACTTTGGGCTCGACTATTCATATTTGAATATTTACAATTTAACGATTAGTTCTGATTTTTATTTAGGTCGATTTTATGAATCGGCAGCACTATCAACACGATTAGATTTTGCTTGGCGTCGACCAATTTATTTATCGGCAAATTTTGTTTACAATCATTGGAATTATTTCAAAAGTTCTAACCTAACAATTCTCGAACCGAGTATTAATTTTGTTGATCAATCCGATAAAAGGTTAGTATTTACATTAGGAACGCCAGCAAAACGTAATGGTAAATATATGCTTAAGGTTGGTGGTTTAAATCACCGTGATTTGTTTAGTCAAACTAATTTTTACAATGAAGGAGATCTTTTAGATCGAAGTACTTTTAATGCATTGAAATATTCAATTGAATACGAAAATAGTACGCTCGATTTAAAACAGTTCCCAACTTCCGGACATAAGATGCGAATTAGTTTGCAATACATAAACGGGGTTGAACGCTATGTGCCAGGCACTGAATCTATTCTTAATGCTCGTAAAAACGAATGGGATTGGGCGAGAATATGTTTAGACCTTGAAAAGTACTATTCAATAACAGAAAAGTATAAAATTGCATGGGTATACGACATGGTTATATCAAATCAACCCTTATTTAGTTCATACAGGTCGAGTATTATTAATGCTACCGCATTTTATCCAATGATTGATAGTAGAACCATTTTACTTCAGAACTATCGTGCTTTTTCTTATGCGGCAACAGGTTTAAAAAATATTTATTTAATTAACAGAAATCTTCAAGCACGTTTAGAGTTATATTATTTTCAACCTTATCAGAAAATTGAAAATTCACTGACTCAACATGCTGTACTTTCTAAACCATTGCAACATCGTTATTTAACAGGTATAGCATCATTAGTTTACAAAAGTCCAATTGGCCCTATTAGTTTTAATACTTCTTATTACGATGAACCTAAAGATAAATGGTACTTCTTATTTAATATGGGGTATTTAATTTTCCAAAGAAAAGCACTTGAATAATTAGCTAATTAGCTAATTAATATAAGGGAACTTGCTTGTGCTTTTTCAGCGAAATTAATTTTTGTTGCAGCCCAGATTCCTCGAAATAAACTAGAGTTTCTGTAATGGTTTAAGTCATCTTCGGAATTCCAATAACTGTACGTATAATAAACGTTTTCTTGATGTAGGTCTCGAAGTAATTGCATTTGAACACAACCTGGGTATGTTCTAATTTTATCAGCATTTGCATGAAATACTTCTAAAAAAGTATCAACTTTTTCAGGAACAAAAGTCATTTTTACAATTCTTGTAATCATATGAAATTGATGATAATGGCTTCACCCGTGTGTAAGCCTAACAAACTTGCTGCTTCTCCTTTATTTATTGCTATCTCCAAGTATCCGGTAATTCCATATAAGCACAATTTCTCTCCTTCTGGAACATCAGAATATTGAGTGTGAATTACATCCAAGGTTTCACTTCTTTTAAACAAGATAGTAAACTTTCTTCCTGCACGTGCTTTTTCAAAGAGTTCTCTAGTAATATTAGTGATGGCATTTTTAAATGAATCAACATAAATAATACTTCCTCGAATTTGGTCTTTATTTATTACCGGTTGTATAACTGTTCTTACATTCAAATGATTTATTTTTCTTCCTAAAAATTCCATTGAACCACCTTTGGCTAAATGGACTGCCGATTTCACTAAAATGTCTTTTATAGGGAAGTGTTTATAATCGTCGAGAATCCTTAAATTAATTTTAACAATTTTTTCAATATCCGATTCTTCTAAGAACAATGAAAATATACCGTTGTCTGGGCCAATAAAATAATGCCCTTTAGCTTTTACTGCCACAAATCGAGCATCGGCCTGGTAAGAATTATCGACGCTTACAAGGTGAACTGTTCCTTCGGGAAAATAATGATAGGCATTACCTAAGATAAAGGAGGCCTGTGAAATGTTGAATGAAGGAATTTGATGGGTAATGTCTACAATTTTGGTGTCTGGCAAATTGCTTAATATGAAGCCCTTAACAGCGGCAAGGTAAAAATCCTTGATACCTAAGTCGGTTGTTAAGGTGATTATTGGCATATGTTAATAAACAGTTTATAAGTTTGAACCAAAAATAATTATTTTAGCATTAACAGTTTTGTTTTTTTTATTTAGCTATTATTCACTTGAACGAACGCATCATAACACTTGAAAATGTAAATCCTCTAGAATTTTGGGGATTAGAGAATGAACAATTAAATGTACTGAAAAAAGCTTTTCCAAAGTTACGATTAGTTGCTCGAGGAAACGAATTAAAAGCAATCGGCGACGATGAGATGTTGGATCTTCTACAAAAGAAGATGGGAAAAGCAATTGAACATTTCGAAAAGTATCATCAATTAAAAGAAGATGAATTAAAATCGATACTTGGAAGTGTAACAAGCGATGATGAACCTAAACATGTTCATGTTTCTTCAACAGGGCTTGATGCAGAACCGTTGGTATTTGGGCCTAACGGCATTGTTGTAAAAGCTAGAACTTCTAACCAAAAGAAAATGGTGAAGTCTTGCGAGAAAAACGACATCATGTTTGCTATCGGTCCGGCAGGTACAGGTAAGACCTACACTGCAGTAGCTCTAGCAGTACGTGCACTTAAGAACAAAGAAGTAAAAAGAATAATACTTACAAGACCAGCAGTAGAAGCTGGAGAAAACTTAGGTTTTTTACCAGGCGATTTAAAAGAAAAAATTGATCCGTATTTACGACCATTATACGATGCCTTAGACGATATGATTCCGGCAGATAAGTTGAAAATATACTTAGAAAACAGAACCATTGAAATTGCTCCACTAGCATTTATGCGTGGTAGAACCCTCGATAATGCTTTTGTGATTTTAGATGAAGCACAAAATGCAACCGATATGCAATTAAAAATGTTCCTAACTCGTATGGGGCCAACGGCTAAGTTTATCTTAACTGGTGATGTTACACAAATCGACTTGCCTAAAAAATCAATGTCGGGATTATACACCGCACTCAATATTTTAAAGGATATACAAGGCATTGATATCATTCATTTAACAGGAGAAGATGTTGTACGACATAAATTAGTGAAAAGAATACTTGAAGCTTACGGAGATATTCAGTAAATCGCAGAAAATTTCCATATCAATATAAAATATAATAATGTCGATTTCAAAAACACCAAGGTTCCAGTTTCCAAATCAAGTTGGATTTTACAGTGGTAAAGTACGCGATGTATATAACATCAATAACGAATACCTAGTAATGCATGCAAGCGATCGTATTTCGGCTTTTGATGTAATTTTACCAAGAGAAATACCATACAAAGGACAAGTTTTAAATCAGATAGCTGCACATTTTTTAGAAGCTACAAAATCCATCGTTCCTAATTGGGTATTAAGTGTTCCTGACCCTTGTGTTACCATAGGAATACGTTGCGATGCCTTTCCTGTGGAGATGGTGGTTCGTGGATACCTTGCTGGTCATGCTGCTAGAGAATACAAAGCTGGCAAAAGAGTTCTATGTGGTGTAAGTTTGCCTGAAGGATTAAACGAAAATGATAAACTTCCACAACCAATTATCACTCCAACAACAAAAGCACATGAAGGACACGATGAAGACATTAGCCGAGAAGATATCATTGCAAAAGGCTTAGTATCTGAAGAAGATTATAGAATGTTGGAACATTATACTCTTGCACTTTATAAAAAAGGGCAGGAGATGGCTGCAGAAAAAGGGTTAATATTAGTGGATACCAAATATGAATTCGGCAAAAAAGACGGTAAGATTATTCTCATCGACGAAATTCATACACCCGATTCTTCTCGTTATTTTTATGCCGATGGTTACGAAGAGCGTCAGGTAAACAAACAAGAACAGAAACAGCTTTCAAAAGAATTTGTTCGTCAATGGCTCATTGAAAATGGTTTTCAAGGCAAAGAAGGACAACAAGTTCCAGAAATGACGGATGCTAAAATTCAAGAAATCTCAGATAGATATATCGAATTATTTGAAAGTATCACTGGTAAAAAATTCGAAAAAATTAGCCTAGTAGAATCAAACCAACGAATTGAACAAAACGTAAATAAGGCATTAGCACAAATTATTGCATAATTATTTATACATTAGTATCATGAAATTTGAACTAGACAAACACGAAAAATACGTATTATTAAAACCACTTGATGTTGAAGAATTGAACTCAGAAACGGGTCCAAAACTTAAATCAGAGATATTATTAATACATACTGAAGGTATATACAACATTATTCTAGACCTTAGCAATGTACACTCTGCCGACGAATCGGGAGCAAGCGCATTATTATCGGCTAATCGTTTATGCCGAAATTATGAAGGTACTTTTGTGTTAACGGGAGTGCATTCAGAAATACAACAATTGTTAGGTCTATCTACTACCGAAAATTACATCAATATTGTTCCAACATCATCAGAAGCTATTGACTTAGTTTTCATGGAAGAAATTGAACGTGATTTACGCAGAGAAATGGGCGACGAAGATCCATCAGCATAAACACAAAAAATATAAATGAGTAAGTTTGAGCTAATTGTTTTAGGGAGTAGTTCTGCCACTCCAGCTTACAGCAGAAATCCTAGTGCTCAACTTCTAAACATTAATGAGAAATTTTACCTCATCGATTGCGGTGAGGCTACTCAAAATCAACTCAACCGGTTTAAATTAAAGTCCTCGCGAATCGATTATATTTTTATTTCTCATTTGCATGGTGATCATTATTTAGGTTTAGTAGGATTATTGTCTACGATGCACCTCAATGGTAGATCGAAAGAGATTTATTTATTTGGACCTCCAGAGCTTATCGATATTATAAATCTCCAACTTAAAGTATCGGAAACTCAACTTCGATACGAAATCATTTTCAAAGCTACCCATACCGAATATCCTGAAATTATTTTTGAGAATTCTGATGTGAGTGTGGAAACCATCGTTCTTAATCATCGAATTCCTACAACTGGCTTTATTTTTAAAGAGAAACGTAGGAAGAGAAAAATAATAACTGAAAAAATTGATGAGTACGATATCCCATTAGAATACATCCCTTTGTTAAAAAATGGTATCGATTATTCTGATAAGTTTGGTAACATTATTCCAAATACAGAGCTTACCATCGACCCGCCTGAGCCTAAAACGTTTGCCTATTGTAGTGATACTATTTACACAGAACATTTTTTAGAGCAAATAGAAGGCGTAGACTTCTTATACCATGAAGCAACCTTTTTGCACGAATTACTCGACAGGGCAGAGGAGACTTTCCATACAACAGCATTTCAAGCCGCTCAGATAGCCGTAAAAGCAAAAGCTA